>Ga0136644_10001934_pt1 | contig 16123 bp, 14 predicted proteins | sample C_130820_EF_Meta_FD_94780 | JGI IMG/M metagenome (GOLD analysis project Ga0136644, IMG submission 94780) | Freshwater microbial communities from Lake Croche, Canada to study carbon cycling - C_130820_EF_MetaG (v2) (version 2) | ecosystem: Environmental > Aquatic > Freshwater > Lake | place... | reverse complement strand
GCCATCCGCTCCAGTTGACGAAGGAACTTTTCACCTTCGTTGTAAATCACCGGCATGAAGCAATACCGGGTCTTTTTGGAAAAAAATTCCTTTAGGCGGTAGGAAGGGACCTCCTCGTAGCAAAACTTATGCATGAGAAGAACCTAACTGCAAAACAAGGTGAAATCCATCCCCCGCGGCCGGATCCCAGTCCTTGATTCCTACAGCATTTCCTCGAACAAAGTCCTGGGTACGAAAAGGGTGACCATTCAGTTGGTGAAAGCCATGACGAGCAAACTGAGCAAGCCACCAAGCCTTGAATTGCAGGGTTTGGTGATAAACCGCCCCCGTCAAAGGATCCACATCAGGAGTCTGATCCACTGAAGCGATGAAATATCCACCTGGCTTCAGATGGTGGACGATGTTCTGAATCAAACCTGGCAATCGATTTTCCGGAATGTGCTCCAAAACCTCCCAAGCCGTCACCACATCAAAATGAACGATTTTTCCGGATCGATCCTCCAGCTGAAAAGGCTCCGTGATATCACAGGTAAAAAGGTGGTGGGGGCAACGGCGCCATTCCCCCAAGCCCAAACGCCTCGGATGATCGCTACCCTCGATGCCAATGGCTTCCGCCCCTTCCTGAAGAAACGAACGCACCATTCCCCCACCCGCACAACCCAAATCCAGTAAACGGAAACCGCCTCCGTGAATTAGTTTTCTCAGCGCCAGATTAAAATCGGGGTGGGTCGTGCTATCCCGAATTGCCCCCCTGGGCATTTGATGGTCTGTGGTTCCGACGGCCACCGGATGTGCTGTCTTAAGCTCGTAGAGCGGCCCCTTCGGATATCTCGTCTCATATTCAACCTTCCATTGTTGATCTAACAGGGGATTCACTTTGCGATTTTCCGAAAGAAAATACTCGGCCACCCGAAGCAGACGAAAAAAAACAAAAGTAGGCAACCCCCTTTTTCCCTGCAGTCGGTTCTTTAGGGTTCGGTAAGTTCGATAGAGTGCTCGCTTGGCTCTCATGTGGACTTTCGTTGAAAAAGATAGACGTTTTCGTTGGGTTGGCCCGTTGATTGGATGGTCCGAAAGCTACGCCAGAAAATCTCAGGACGGTAAAGATCCTTCCAAAAGCAGTTGATTTGACCGATCTGTTGATAGGTAGAGTGGGCGTCGTTCATTTGTTGAAGAACCGGCAAAACATTGGAGATGCTGGGACCAAAAACAATCACGTATTCCGGCCTCTCCCTTCCCTTGAAGTGAATTGGGGACAAATCGGCCCACTGAGGATCCTTCGGATCCTCAAGTTGCCAGGCATATACGGGTTCAGGAGCGTGGAACATCAGTGGATACATCATGTAGTCGGGCTCAACCCAAACCGTCGACCGTGGAGGTATGTTCTTTCGAACCCACTCTGCCACAGGGCTATATGGCTCCTCCATGGGGGAGGCCAGTTCCGCCCACCAAAGTAGTGGCAGCGAAGCGGGTCGTCTCTCCATAAAGATTTTCCCAGAGCCAAGATTAGTCCCCAAGACCACCAGAGAGAGGACCCATCCCCAGGAATATTTACCAACCCAGACCCCCAGAGAAAGAGTGGATAACGCCAACCCAATTGGAATAGCCACAATCAAGTAGCGCACATCGGCAACGTCTGTGATCTGAACACGCTGATAACTCAGAAGGCTGGTCACCAGCAGCAGAACAAAAAGGGCCAAGCCAGCTCGAAGAATCCAACGGTTCCTCCAGAGAAGAAAGGCAACCGGGGCTAAAACAAGAAGCGCTGAGGGCATGAATTCAGCCGTGAAAAGATCCCGGAGATTCCAACAAAATAGTGTCCATCGATCGGCAAGGGAAACCTCTCCCAGATAGCCACTGCTCTTAGTTAGAAAAGGATTCCAGACAAACAGCGAGGGCCCCACCAGAAGAACCAATGGTAATCCTACTTCCCACAGCCACCGGAATTCGAAAGGGACCGATGGCCTTCCGAAGACCAGCCAATCCACGACCAGAATCAGACCCACCTGAACACAAATCAACGGGTGAGACAAAAAAAGCAAGGCCGCCAAAAAACCAACCCCGAAGCGGGCCCAAGGCTTATCCCAACGGGTTAGATAGAAATAAAATATAGCTACCGCCAGAAAGAGTGAAGTGCCGTAGTAGCGATCTTGCCGGAAATAGAGAAAAAGGGAAACTTGGCTTAGCAACGCTATCCCGAAGGTGAGCACAAAACCGAATGAGGGGGTTTTCTCCCAAAGAAAATAGAGCATCAAGGCAACAGTCCCAAGACCACATAAGGCAAAAGGAAGGCGGGCGAACCATGCGTCTTGTTGCCCAACAGAGAAAGAGATAGCCGTGAGGTAGGAGGCTAATGGAGGGGTGAGTCGGTCGTGCAGGTTTCTCAACGTGATCCCGGCTCGTCTGGCATGAAGATTATGATCCAGAAGGGCAGTCGTATCACCGGTTTTCAATATACCTCGAGCCCCTAGGGCGGTCTCAGCCTCATCATCCCAAAGTGAATAGGACCCCAAGTGAACAAACAACAGGCATGCAGAGGCCGCGAGCAATGCCCCAAGGAAATAAAGGGTTTTTTGCCCCGATCTGACAACTGGCGTTCGCGACGATGGAGATTTGTTGCTCAACACCCCTTTTAGTTAAAGGCCTTCAAGACCAATTGCACACACGAATCCAGATCTGCAGGTTCCCACGGAATCCACTTCCGAACTTTCGAAACCACCAGACATTTGCTCTTGGCACCCGTATATTGGGTCTCGTCATAACGGACCTGCGAAACCTCCACCCCTACCATTCGGCATAGAGCCCCGGCAAAATCCCGAATGGAATAATCCTTTCCCGCTCCAAGGTTGAATGTCTCACCCCACGGGTTCTCTTTGCCGATCAGTTGCATCATGCCCTGGCAAAAATCCTCTACGGACACGACCTCCCTGCGCTGATGCCCATCACCCCAAAGTACCGCAGGCTCCCCTGTTCTCTTCGCGTGCAAGATCTTGCGGGCCAGATCGTAGATAAAATGCATCTGACGACCATCCTCATGATAATAATTTCCACAAAGCGTCGAGGGAACCAGATGGATAGCTTTCAACCCGTACTGCTTACCCAAACTTTGGGCCCCCACCCACAACATGCGCTTGGTCATGGCATAAGTGTAGAGGGATGGGATGGGCTCCCCTTTAAGGTAATTTTCCTCCACCAGCGGCAGATCCGGATCGTAGGAACAGCTTGTACCCAGCAATACCGCTTTGGCTTGAGACTGCTTTTGGTGCCACCAATTAAGAATATGGGTGTTGATCTTTTGGTTAATCAACCACTGCTCGCCAGGATGTTTAAGACAAAAGTCGCCCGCCTGGGTCCATGCCGCCAAGTGAAAGATCAAATCATACGGTCTTGAAAAGGAACCCAAAGAGCCCTCTACGGTGAGGTCACAATCCCGGGACGATGGGGCATCCACCTCATATCCCCTCTGGCTCAAAAGAGGGACAAGCGTTCTTCCTAGAAACCCACCCCCGCCAGAAACAAAGGCCCGCGTCGCTTTCATCAGGCGACCCAATCCGGATCAACAGGAAAGAGAAACTCCACTCCTCGGGCCAAAAGATCGGCATGATTCTTTAGAATCTCATGCTTAAAGTTCCATGCGAGGACATAGTAAACGTCGGGCGCAGTTTGGATTTCGTTTTCCATCCGAATCGGGATATGCATTCCGGGAGAAAATAAATTGCGTCGAAGTTCATTCTTCTCGACCAAACAGTCGATCGTGGCAGGTCCGATCTGAAAATAATTCAGGAGTGTATTGCCTTTGACAGGGGCTCCCATGCCGTAAATCCGCTTTCCTCTGGATTTTCGTTCCCCCAATATTTCGATGTTCTCGCGCTTCATCTGGGCAATGCGCTGGGCAAAGTTTAAATACCAATCCTTTCGGTTACTCCCCTTACGCTCTTCCTCCGCAAGAATGGCTTTTTCACGACCCGTGGAGGGATGCGGCCCGTCTCGATGCTGCACAAAAGCCATCATCGATCCTCCATGGATCGGAGCCAAATAGGCATCAAAGCAAGTCAGCCCATGTCGTTGCAGCAGCCTCTCAAGTGTTTTCAGATTATAATAAAGCAGGTGTTCGTGGTAAATCTGATCGAAGGCACCGTTTTCCACAATTTTCTGCATATAAAGAAACTGCACCAGAAATACTCCATCCGGCGCTAGGCAGGAGCAAATACCATCAGCTACGGAATGAAGATCTTCCAGGTGAAAAAATACACCGGAGGCATTAATCACCTGAAATGGCCCCCCCAGACCTTGGGCCTTTATTTTATCAAAAAACACGTTCTGGGTGGGGACTCCCTGGTCCAAAGCCCGCTGGGCGGTTCCCTTAGAACTCTCAACTCCTAACACCTTCCATCCAAGTTTTTGATAATGTTTTAGCTGAGTACCGTCATTGGAACCAATATCCAGAACAGTCTTATCTGGATGTTGGCTAAAGAAACGTTGATTTACCTCGTGGGCGACCTGTTCAAAGTGCTGGCTCAAGGAGCGAGTGACGCCAGAGAGATAGGTATGATCCCCAAACATAGTCTCCTTCGGAACTGTGAAATCCAATTGTGCAGTTTCACAGTCTGCACAATGAACAACCTTAAGCGGGTAAAAAGGTTCCTTACCAATCTCTTCTTGGCGCAGAAAATGATTACACCAGGGCTGTTGCCCAAGGTCGATGACCAGATCCAAACGGGTCGAATCACAAACCCGACAAATCATGTAGCGGTGCCTGTTTTGACGGCACGACCATCAAAAATAATTTCCGACCCATGGGCGCCCAATTCGACGTATAGACTGTGGTGCCCGGCAAAAGCCTGGATGATTTTAGGATGAGACTCGGGTGGAGCCAACAACATCAGGAAGCCACCCCCACCCGCTCCCAAAATCTTTCCCGCTGTAGCTCCGGCTTTCTTTGCCCGCTCATAATACTCATCGATCTCCGCATTAGAAACTAATGGAGAAAGTTGCTTTTTAAGCTGCCAACCCTCGTCCAGTAGCTTCCCCAACGCCACCAGGTCCAATGCCCCCTTGCTTTCAAACAACTCGACAGACTCCATAGCCATATCGCGAATCCTTCGGAGGGTCTCCCTCTGTTTTGTCATGTAAGGTATTTTACTTTTTTCAATCTCCACTGCCTTCCGCTTGATTTTGGTGAAAATCAACAAGAGATTCCTTTGTAAAAACTCCAAGTTATTCAGAGAGATAGAGACGTGTGAGATCTTTGGCTCTCCTTTTGCTGGAAATTCCAACAGATTAAAGCCGCCGAAGGCGGCAGCATACTGGTCCTGAAGCCCCACACATTCATTGAGGACCTCCCGCTCAATATGGACAGCCTCTTGTGCCAAGTGGGCAGGCAAGACCCGATCTCCTTTGAAGGCATGTAAGGCGTGAAGCAATCCCACCGTAAAGGAGGATGATGAACCCAGTCCGGTAAACGCCGGAAGGTCGGTGGCCACATGCAACTCCACATCACGTTCCAACCCACACCGTTTTAGGCAGGCCCGAAAAACCGGATGCTGAATCTCTTCCACGGATTTGACCAACTCCCCCCGGCTATAGGAAATGCGAATGGCATAATCGAACAAGCTGGAAGGGAATTCGCTCACGATCTGGTAGGAGTACCGGTTGATGGCCGCCGAGACCACCGCCCCACCATCCTCCAGAAAGAACTCAGGAAAATCCGTTCCCCCTCCAAAAAAACTAACCCGCAAGGGTGTCCGTGTAATAATCACGTCTGGCCCTCAAGGTCCGCAAAAAAAGCGTCAGCCCGTGCATAATCATCAGGTGTACCAATATCCAGAAAAGGGCTCTCCATAACCTTCACTCGAATCTTGCGGCCTTCAGACAACCACCTTGGAAACAAATCGTCTTCCATGCTTAAGGCCTCAGACTTCACCTCCTCATTCAACCAGATGCTGGGGAGAAGATAAATCCCTGCGTTAATCAAGCCCTCCCCCCCACCTTGTTTCTCCCGAAAGGCCAGCAATTCGCCATTCTGGACGTCCAGCCTTCCATAGCGACCGGAATCCGGCACTTTTCTTGCCACCATCCAGGCTTGAAAGGGGTCTGTGCTGCTCAGGGTCTCCAACCACCTGCCTGCCAGATAGGAATCTCCGTTCATCACCAACCACCGACTCGGATTGAGTCCCGTCTGGTGTGCCGCATACCTCACCCCACCTCCTGTTCCCAAGGGCTCCTTTTCCCGAACCCAAACAACTTCCATATTTTTTGGTAGTCGGGGCTCGATGCTCCTGCGTAACACATCAAATAAGTGACCCCCTGAGATCACGACTTTGTTGAATCCAAAATTCGTTAGCTGCTCCAAAACCCAAATTAAAAAAGGTTTACCTCCAGCGGGAAGGGCAGGTTTGGGGAGGTCAGGAAAAAGTTGGGCAATGCGAACGCCTCGGCCCCCCGCCAGGATCAGAGGAACCGGGAAATCAACGGACCCCGACATTAGACGTTGGCGTACTTGGATTGTCGAAGAATGGTGAAGGCCTTGATCAATTCACGAATGCCTCGATCGAGATCCCACTCCGTCCGGAATCCTGTTCCAAGGATTCTTTGATTGGATACCACATAATCCCGTTTATCAGGATCTTCTCCGATGGGGGCCTCCACATATGTAAATTGCGACAGATGCTCCTTAATTTTGGCACACAACTCTAACTTGGAGAGGTTAGCTTCCTCCAGGCCGACATTGTAGGGCTTCCCCTTCATAGTCGAAAAATTCGCGATGGCATGCAAAAAGGCCCGAGCCACATCCCGAATATGGATATAGTTACGTTTAAAGTGCCCCTCAAAGATCAAGACTGCGCGATCATGAATAGCGCGATAAACAAAATCATTCACCAGGAGATCAACCCGCATCCTCGGGGAGGCTCCAAAGACGGTGGCTAAGCGGAAAGTTAGGCTGTTACCCCGGGCCAACACTGCTTCCTCTGCTCTAACCTTGGTCGTTCCATAGAGAGAGATGGGGCGAAGGGGCGTCTCCTCAGTGCAGAATTTCCCCTTCTCCCCGATTCCGTAACCACTATTGGTCGTCGGGTAGAGAATCATCTGCGAGGGACTCGCCAACCGGCACAAAGATTCGATGGCGGTCTGATTCGTGGAAACGGCGCCGGTTTCATCCAGATTGCACAACGGAGCGCCTACCAGTGCGGCCAGTGGAATAATAATATCATGCGAAGCCAAGGCATTCTTGAGCACACGTTCGTTGCGCACATCACCACGAATGACGCGAAAACGATCATGCCCACAACAATCCATCAGCGAGTTTTGCCCGAAGAGAAAGTTGTCCAGAACGGTCACTCCAAAACCTTCCTGCAAAAGAGTCGGCGCCAAGACCGATCCCAGATAGCCTGCTCCCCCGGTAATCAAGACGTTCGCTTGCTTGGTTTTGCTCATAGGAGGGACTCCTCCAGCATCTGTAAAGGTTCGACCCGATTCAACCCCGGAAGGGCCAAAGTTTCCTGGGTGAGACGAGTTGCGACGGGGTATTTTTCTCTCACCGGGCCGAAGCACTCCTGATCGTGCATGGCTCGGGGGTAGTAAACTTCGGTTTGAATGCCTGTCGCGTTCAGTTTTTCTCTTAGGGCATCCCGTTGCCCCGGGCCCAACACGCGAACGACAAACTGATTCCATGTATGCTCCCCTATCTCCGAGTGGCAAGAGAAGGGCAGGAAGACCGAGCCAGGTTTCCCCTGTTTGGCCTCCCCCTGACCTTGGCACACGCAACTCTCCAACGACATATCTGCGTTCCATTTTTCATGAAGACTTTCGAGGAGTTTTTCCGCATTCTGCCGCCGTTGTTTCAGGGCGGAGTCCAGATACTTGAGCTTTACCCGAAGAAAAGCGGCCTGAAGTTCATGCAGACGAAAGTTGCCACCGACCAGCTCGTGAAAATATTTCTGCTTGGCTCCATGGACCCGTAGCTTTTTAATTTTTTCTGCGAGAGACGCGTCGCGGGTGGCAATCAACCCCCCCTCCCCCAACGCTCCTAAATTCTTTGTCGGGAAAAAGGAGAATGTCCCCAGAGTTCCCATGGTTCCAGCATGCCGCCCCTTGTCTTTTGCACCTAACGCCTGTGCCGCATCCTCAACTACCGGGATGCCATGTTGTTTTGCAGCGGCAAGGATCGGATCCATATCAGCGCATTGGCCGAAAAGATGAACCACAATGATCGCTTTCGTTTTAGGACCAATCTTGGCAACTACCTGATCCGCACGAAGGTTGTAGCAACACTCAGCACTATCTACAAAAATCGGTTTACCACCCAAACGTGCTACAGCCCCTGCGGTGGCAAAAAATGTGTACGTGGGACAGATAACCTCATCACCTGGTCCAACTCCCACCGCCTGCAATGCCAACAGTAAGGCGTCAGAACCGTTTGAAACCCCAATGGCATGAGGCACACCAATCCAAGCAGCAATCTCCCGCTCGAAAGCCTCTACTTCTGGTCCCAAAACGAACCTTCCGCTATCCAGGACCCTTTCAAAGGCAACCTGCAACTCGCCCCGGTAGGGAGCATGTTCAGCCACCAAATCGAGCATCGGAACCTTCATAAGACCCTTACAGTAGCGAATAAATCCAAGGACTAAATCCAAAAAGAACCCCCGTCAGAGGGTTGCCCTTATCCATAGTTCTAGGCAGTTTCTGAATATGGCAACCAATGGGGCAAAGTTCATCGTTCAAGGAGGAAAACCGATCCAAGGCGAGATCGAACCCCAAGGGAATAAGAACGAGGCCATGCCCCTCATGGCCGCTACCTGTATGACTGATCAATCGGTCGTCCTACAGAATATTCCACAAATTGAAGATGTTCGACTGATGGAAAAAATTCTTAACGATCTCGGCTTATCCACATCGGAATCCGACTCATGCTCCACCCGGCGGACGCTAACTCTTCAGGCCAAGGCGAATCCCAAGTCCACCATTCATCCAGAACTAGGGTCACGTCTCCGAGGATCCGTCACTTTGGCTGGCCCACTCCTCGCCCGCACAGGCGAAGTCACCCTGCCCCGCCCTGGTGGCGATCGGATCGGCCGCCGTCGCCTCGATACCCATCTTCAAATCTTTACCGCCCTAGGCGCAAAGATCAGTGAGTCGAAAAATGGATTACAAATTCAGGCAAAAAAGCTCCGCGGGACCGACATCCTCCTAGATGAAGCTTCCGTGACCGCCACTGAAAATGGGCTCTGTGCTGCATCCCTAGCAGAAGGAACTACAGTCATTCACAACGCAGCCAGCGAGCCCCATGTTCAGGCCTTGGCAAATCTCCTCAACGCCATGGGTGCGCAGATCAATGGAATCGGCACGAACACCCTTACCATTCAAGGAGTCAAATCACTGAAAGGCGCTACCCACCGAATTGGACCTGACTACCTTGAAGCTGGATCTTTTCTCGCATTAGCCGCTGTTACGGGAGGAGCTCTTAAAATCCGCAATACCGCTCCGCAACATATGCGAATGATTCTCCAGACTTTTGCACGGCTAGGCATTCGAACTGAAATCAAGGGCGAAGATATTCATGTTGCAAAGAATCAATCCCTTGAAGTCGAAAAAGAGTTTGGGGGTGCTGTCCCACATATCGCCGATGCACCATGGCCTGGCTTCCCGGCAGACATGACCTCTGTAGCCCTTGTGACAGCGACACAGTGCAAGGGCACGGTCTTGATTCACGAAAAGCTGTTCGAATCCCGCCTCTTCTTTGTGGACGGTCTTCTCGAAATGGGCGCCCGCATCATCCTGTGTGATCCACATCGGGCGGTCATTCTTGGCTCCGACAAGCTTCGAGGAGCTAAGTTAGCCAGCCCGGACATCCGGGCAGGAATGGCGCTTCTTATTGCAGCCCTCTGTGCTGAAGGTGAATCAGAAATCCGCAATGTCACGCAGATCGACCGTGGTTTTAGCCACATCGAGGAGCGACTTCAGTCCCTCGGTGCAAAGATTCAGAGACATTAAATCTTCTATCTTCCCTTTGTCGGTTCGGAGGAAACTTTTTTCTCAAGGTCCAGAAAGGATCTTCCGACCAAAGTGTCTTTAGTAGGTCGCAGAATGCGCTTTGCCTCGGCGATCGAGCTTTTCGCAATAGAGCCCTGCCCTTCAGCGAGAGCTGCATCAACAAATGGCACGACCAAGCCGTAATACAAATTCCCACCTGCTTGCCCTGTAAATTCACGTAGGGCCTTGCGAAAAGCAGTTTCTGCCTCGCCCCAATTCCCTGCCTCAATCTTCTCGCCTACCTCGGCAGCCGCAGACCCTATCCCCAGATCGAATCTACGAGTTCGATTCTGAACCAGTATCTGCCTCGATAAGCTTTTTACCGCCAGATCATCTCCCCTTGCCTTAGCCAACTCCAAAAGCTTTTCCTGACCTTGGACACGAAGATCTGCGAAAGCAGCAAAGCGCTTTGTGAAGCGTGACCAAAAGTCCTTCATCACCTCTGGAGAGACTTTCCTCTCCTCCAATAGTTCCCCATCGAGGTACCAAGCGGGAAGAAATTCAGGCTGAACTGCAAAAGCCGCATCTAGCCAACGACTCGCATCATCACGAACAACGGTGCGAGCAAGGTCAGTGCAAAGCTTCGCTTGCTGAAAACCAATGGATCTCTCACGACTTTTAGCAAGAAAGGTTAGTTCAGTATCCGAGATAGTTTTCCAAATTTGAGGATCGAGCGCATTCCCCACCGGATAGTTTTGCGACTCATATCTTCCGCAATCCGTATTCCAGTGCCCCGGGGAATCCATAAACCCAAACCACGCATGCCCTCCATCCTCCCCTTGCCCCGAAAAATAAAGCGTAGGCAAACCCTTAGCTTTTCCAGTCATCGCAGCAAAGTAAGCCTGATCCACGCAGATTCCACCTCGAGTTTTAATTTCAGAGAAAAGATACGGGCCGTAGGGCCATCTTAGCTGATTGGACTCATAGCGAGGAATATCATAGCGAATTGAACTGAAGACCCTTGAATAGCCACTTCGACTCGCCGTGACACTCTTTCGCGCCCACTCCATTTCAGAATCGATCAGGGGATGATCCACAATGAATTTTAACTCACTTACGGTGAAATCCCTAAGGTCGGTCAAGTACCTGCGAGCCAACTGAAGTTCGGTCATCTGGTGCATTCGTCGCACAGGATCAACCTTTTCCCGAGGAACTAATTCGGGTGTCACCTGATGATGGGGCCAGTTCTCTGGAAAAGGCTGATCAAAAACGAGTGCGATAGCTACAGCGAGACAAGGAAGCTGCTGAATACATTCAGGATGCACCATCTGAATCTGAAGCAAGATTCGCATTGCCTGGGTTACGTCATCTTCTGGTCGAAGGTTCTCAAGGAATGCCCGCCTCAGTTGCGAGTGTTCACCGAGGGATCGAAACGCAACTACTTCATCATGAGAAAAGTCGGGCCGGGCATATTGAAGCCATTGCCATATCCGAAAATTGTCCGCATCAATTGAGTCAGGTTTAAGGTCGTTCGCATTTTTCTTTGAGAGATCTTTCTGGATTGAAGATTTCAGGTTTTCCCGTTCGGCCATCCAAGTCGCAGGATCCGAGTGTTCTTGCCACCACGAGGCTGCTTGTGCTGAGAAAGCGGATAATCCGATGCAAAGAGCCAGGAGATATTCTCGCGACATCGAAAATCATCCCAAGGGGACAGAAATTCGTTTTCGCGATCGGAACCTATATATTTCGCGATACCCCACCTCTTTAACAAACCGAATAGCACGATCAAATTCATATCCAACCTCGAGTGGAGCATGAGCGTCTGATGAAATAAGAATAGGGATATTCCGAAGAAAGGCCTCCTGCAAAAAGATTTTTGAGGGATAAATCTCCATTACCTCTTTACGCAATCCAGCTGTGCTCACCTCCATGGCGATTCCCGCAGCCTCAATCGCGTCGAGAGTCTCTTTGTAGTAAGATCGAAGATCTCCCTTGGGTCGGTGCCCGAACTTTTTCACCAAATCCGGGTGCGCCATAAAATCAAACAAGCCACTTCCCGCCGCTTGGGTCATGGCCTTGAAATATTTGGCCCACACTTCCTCAACAGGTTGATCCTTCCAACGGGCTAGCTTTAAAGGATTGTCCACATCCCAATCAGGAGTGATGTAGTGAACCGATCCAATGAAGTAGTCGAAATCCGCCATTTTAGCCAACTCCCGAATCCACTCTTCTTTACCCGGAATAAAGTCACACTCGAGTCCGAGGCGTATGGGAAGCTGAGGAAATTCTGCCCGTGCCTCCTCCACAAGGCGGATGTATTCAGGAAAATCGATCAAGTCCATACGCCAGTCATCGAATTTAGAGGGCATGGGGTTGTGTTCAGAAAAGCCAATCTCACCAAGCCCCTTGCGCGCGGCTTCCGCTGCATATTCACGCGGGTGACCCGTCGCATGACCACACAGCGGCGTGTGCATGTGGTAGTCAAAAAGCATGTTGTAGTACTAACTCCTTCTCGAAGATCCCCAAAGCGGGATTTTGCACCTACCTAACCTCAATGCCTAAGGACTACCGAATTACATTGTATAAGTTACTGATATTTAATATGTTGCGATCTGCATGCGGATACATATAATTAGTTGGAGCGTAATGTTTTACGTATCTATTTCGTGGGGATGAAGTGTTGGCCAAACAGAAGTGTGCGTTGCGATTTAGTGAGGATTTTGGCATTGTCTAAAGATGCCCGAAGTTAACCTCTCCCCCGCAAAGTTGAAATCCTCTCTTACCCGCTTTCGGCGTGTTCGTGTACTTGTTGTCGGAGATTTAATGTTAGACGAATTTATTTATGGTCGCGTTTCACGCATTTCCCCCGAAGCCCCCGTACCTGTGGTTCACGTAGAGCGAGAGCAGGCCTACCCAGGCGGTGCCGCTAATGTTGCACGCAATCTTGCCGCGCTCGGAATTCATGCTGAGTTAAGCGGAGGAATCGGACAAGATGCTGCGGGTCAGCGTCTTTTAGGTTTACTACGACATGGCAAAATTGGAACCTCCGGGGTCTGCCGATCCAATAAGTTTCCTACCATTTTAAAGACCCGGATTCTTGCGCGACAACAGCAGGTCGTGAGAGTGGACCGAGAGGAACCCGCTCATCTAACCGAAAAGGAGCGGGATGGTGTTTTGCGAAAAGCACTCCACGTTCTCCCTCGTTGTCATGCCGTAGTTTTGGAGGATTATGGAAAGGGACTGTTTGATCAAACATTCGTCAATACCCTGCTTCTCGCAGCACAAAAAAAGGGAATTCCGACCGCTGTGGATCCCAATATCCACAATCCACTAGATTGGAATGGGGCAACACTTGTTAAACCAAACCGTGTTGAAGCTTTTGGAGCCCTAGGTCAACCCGACTCGAGCCGTCCGGAGGATTGGATCGCTGCTGGAGAAGAACTCCTACTCCGATGGTCCTGCCGATACTTGCTTCTCACTTTGGGTGAACATGGAATGATCCTGTTCCGGCACCACCACGCCCCCCTGCGCATTCCAAGCCGTGCTCGTGAGGTCTATGACGTGTCAGGCGCAGGTGATACCGTAATTTCCCTTCTTGCTGCTGGGCTCGCGACTGAATTGCCAGGTCACATTACGGCCGAGCTAGCCAACTTGGGAGCAGGAATTGTCGTCGGCAAGCTTGGCACAGCCACCGTCACACCTGCAGAACTCATCGATGCCGCCCGACATCATGGGTAAATACGCCGTATTTCTTGATCGCGACGATACGTTAATCGAAAACGTCCCCTACTTAGGCGACCCAAAGCTTGTAAAGCTAATGCCGGGGGCTTCCGCAGCAATTGCGGACCTTCGAGGCGCAAACTTCCTGCTGATTGTCATCTCAAATCAATCGGGTGTGGGTCGTGGTTTAATTACAAAAGAACAGGTCCGCTCGGTTGATAGCAGGATGGAGGAGCTTCTTGGTGGGAAAAACATCTTTGCCACATACGAACACTGTTTTGCAGTCCCAGGCGATCCTTACGACGATCGGCGCAAGCCCTCACCGAAGATGATCCAACAAGCCGCTTCAGATCTTCAGATCGACTTAAAGAGATCTTTTATGATCGGGAACCGTTTATGTGATATTCAAGCGGGAATCTCAGCGGGGTGCCAAACTGTCTTGCTCAGTCTTCACGTACCCAAGAATGAAATGAATGAGGCAAGCCGACTTGCTAGCTTTGTGGCTTCAGATTGGTCCAAAGCCAAGGATTGGATTATTGAACAAGCCTCAAAACAAGAATGAAAACACCCCGAGTTGTTGCAGTGATACCTGCCCGTAAAGCCTCAGCTCGATTTCCGAACAAGCCTCTCGCACCCATTTTAGGCAAACCCCTTATTCAATGGGTTTGGGAAGGAGCCAAAGAGTCCACCTTCATTACCAAGGTGATTGTAGCGACCGATGACGAAATCATTTCCAAAGTGGCACGTGCTTTCGGAGCAGAAGTTGTCATGACCCGCGCGGACCATATCTCTGGAACCGATCGGGTGGCAGAGGTTGCTCTTAAAGAGAAAGCGGCCTGGTTTATCAATCTTCAAGGCGACGAGCCCCTAATCCGAGGATCTATTTTAGACGAGATTATTCAGGGTCTTCGACCTGAATATGGAATGGCCACGATCGCTACCCCCTTGCGCAATCAGGAAGAACTCCATCAGCCTGATATCGTGAAAGTATCCATCGACTCAAATGGCAAGGCTTTGGGATTTTGCCGCACTGCTGACGAGAAGGAGAGAAACCAGTGGGGCCATCAGCACGTCGGTCTTTATGCGTACTCCCCCGATACTCTTCAGCGCCTGGTAAAACTCCCGCCCTCGGAGGGCGAAAAAAGAGAACGGCTCGAGCAGTTGCGAGCCTTAGAGAACGGGATTGCGATTCAGGTCCTGACGCTTAACTTCAAATCCATTGGTGTGGACACGCCGGGGGACGTGTCACGCGCGGAACGAGCCCTGGCAGACCGCGCCACAACTATCTCCAAATGAAATACATATTTATCACTGGTGGTGTGATTAGCTCCTTGGGTAAGGGACTTACAGCCGCAGCCTTAGGAACAATTCTCGAGCGACGCGGCCTGAAGGTTGGCCTAATGAAGTTTGATCCCTACCTGAATGTCGACCCAGGTACGATGAGCCCCTACCAACACGGAGAGGTTTATGTTCTCGAGGATGGCGCCGAGACTGATCTGGACCTAGGGCACTATGAGAGATTCACATCTTGTCACTTAACCCGCCGTCACAACCTCACGGCAGGACAAGTTTATGAGGAGGTCCTTCGAAAAGAACGAAGGGGCGATTATCTAGGAAAAACCGTCCAGGTCATTCCCCACGTAACCGACGAAATTAAAAATCGCTTGCGACACATGGGGCAGCATGAGAATTGCGACATCCTGATCACCGAGATCGGAGGAACCACTGGGGATATCGAGGGACTCCCTTTCCTTGAAGCCTTGCGACAATTTTCACTGGAAACAGGTCCTGGGCACTGTCTCTTTATCCACGTTACCCTCGTCCCCTTCATCAAAGCGGCGGGAGAATTAAAGTCCAAACCCACCCAGCAAAGCGTAGCGAAACTACGGGAAATCGGAATCCAGCCCCAAATTCTAGTTTGCCGAAGCGAACATCCCGTTGACCATGAAACCCGCCAAAAGATATCCAACTTTTGCAACGTCTCTGTCGAAGCAGTGATCGAGGAGCAGGACGTCAAGCACACGATCTATGAAGTGCCCTTAATGCTTCACCGTGAGCGGCTCGATGAACTTGTTCTCGCCCACTTAGGAATCAAAGCACCCCCTGCGGATCTTCGGGACTGGGAAAAGCTGGTAGGGCGAATGATCGCCCCAAAACACCGAGCCCGAATCGCGATGGTAGGGAAATATCTCGGCGTGCCAGATGCCTACAAAAGCGTAACCGAAGCCCTTTTTCATGCCGCATCGGGTGAAGACGTTGGGGTGGATCTAGTGAAAGTAGACGCTGAGGAAATTGAGAAACAGGGAGCGGACGCATTCCTAGAAGGGGTCGATGGGGTTCTTGTTCCCGGTGGATTTGGGGAGCGCGGGATCGAAGGAAAAATTGCCTCCGCCAAGTACGCCCGGGAAAAGAAAATCCCCTATCTTGGCCTCTG
>Ga0136644_10001933_pt1 | contig 16123 bp, 7 predicted proteins | sample C_130820_EF_Meta_FD_94780 | JGI IMG/M metagenome (GOLD analysis project Ga0136644, IMG submission 94780) | Freshwater microbial communities from Lake Croche, Canada to study carbon cycling - C_130820_EF_MetaG (v2) (version 2) | ecosystem: Environmental > Aquatic > Freshwater > Lake | place: Lake... | reverse complement strand
CATCGCCACCCTGGCCGGATTGGTGGTTGGACTGGCTCCGACCGTCGGAGAAAGAATGCGGGAATCGCGGATCCGGGCCGAATTGGCGGAGTTGCAGTTCGCCATCGAAAGCTACAAGGCCAAGTTTGGGATTTATCCACCGGATAATGGCACTTACCTCAACGGGACTCAGGCGGAGCAGCTTTCCGAAACTCACAGTGGACTGAATCCGCTGTTTTATGAACTGAGCGGAGTGTTTGTCGATAATGCCAACGGGGTCTTCTACACGGCAGACACCAAGCAGAGCCTCAATCCGACCGACATCCAGAAGCAGTTTAGCCGAGACGGATTTGTCAATGCGGCCCTTCCCAATCGCCGCCGTCCATTCACCCATCGATTGAATGATCGCCAGCACGCCGGCATTTCGCGGACCAGCGAAGCCGGTGGTTTGGAAGTCCTGGCGGTCGGCTTTATCACCGATTCCACCAGCAAACGGGGTTCGGGTTTCGCCTGGCCGACCGACGCCAAAACCCTCGCCCAGTACCCTGCGCCGATTCCGTCCAATCCCGGACTCAATCCATGGCATTACGTCTCTACCAGTCCGGTCCACAACCCCGGGGGCTACGATCTTTGGGCCGAGTATTTCGTTCGCGGGGAACGCCGCATCCTGGCGAATTGGAAACAATAAGCGTCAAGACCAACCCTCCTACCTTCCTTTCCACATGAGATTCAACGACTCCCACCGGCGACAGGCTCGCGGTTTTACCCTCATCGAACTTCTCGTCGTCATTGCCATCATCGGCATTCTCGCCGGCATGCTGCTTCCTGCCATCGCTGGAGCCACCAAGAAGGTCAAGGTCAAGAAGGCGGCCGTGGATATTGCCAACATCGTTTCGGCAGTGACCGCCTTTCAGACTGAAAATCAGCGCCTTCCTAGTTCGGAGAGAACCCGGAATGCGGTGACGACGGCATATCCCGACTTCACCTACGGAGCGATTCAAGGGGGCACTCAAGTGTTCGATTCCAGCCGCAAAGCGGCCTACGACGCCATTTCCAATCCTGCTGCGGGTGGCTGGCAGGTCAGTAATGCCGAATTGATGGCCATCCTGACCGACACCTCGCTTTCGGCGAATGACTTCACCGGGACTGTTCCCGGCTACGCGGTCGTCCTCGATTCCGACAGCAAAGCCATCAACTTTGGTCACAAGCTGAGCCCCAAACGCTCCACCATCCTGAATGTCAAGACGGTGAAAGGGACGGGTCCCAATGGGATCAGTGAAGAGGACAAAATTTACCGGGATCCCTGGGGCCACCCCTACATCGTGACTCTGGATCTCGACTACGACGGCCGAATCCTGGACCCGTTCAGCAACAATCCGCCAGCCACCGACCCTAAAGCCCGGTTTATCAACCAACCGGTCATCGCCTGGTCGCTGGGACCGGATGGGCGGGCAGACCTGACGCAGCCGCCCGGTCGGGCACCGTCCTCGGGACTGTTCGTGAACAAGGACAATATTTACAGCTGGCGCGAGTAGTCTCTGAAGTCCGTCTCCTCCGAGCCATGAAAACGCTGCACGCCCACCCATCGATCATCCGGCGAATCCGTCGGATGCGCCCGGGGCACGGTTTTACGCTCCTGGAATTGCTGGTGGTCATTGGGTTGATTGGGCTGATGACCTTTATTGCCATTCCTGCCATCAAAGGGTTCGGTCAGTCGAACAAGCTGGCGGCAGCTCAGAGGCAGTTGTCGGATGACATCGGCTATGCCCGGCAGTACGCCATCAATAACCGGGTGCCGGTGTTTGTCGTCTTTTTTGCCCCCTATGATCCGGAGGGGAAAAACCGGCAGCCCGTCCCCTTTCCGACCCAGGTGAATGACAACCACCAGAGATGGTTGAGCTACAAGACCAGCCTTCTGGGTGTCCAAACGAACCTGACGGAACTGGCCCTTCAGACGTTCACCAATGTCTATAGTTCGGCGAATGCCTGCTATGCCTTTTACACAGAACAATCCTTGGGAGACCAGCCAGGGGTGACCCGCAAGCGCTACGTTTCCTTTTCGGGCAATATCTGGAAAACCCTTCCGGAAGGAATCATTCTGGCCCCGTACCTGACGCCGTCGCTGTCCTACAATAATTACACCACCAATCTGGACTTTAAGACGGTTCCGTTCCCCATAGCGGACCAATTGCCGGGATTGGTTTCAAAGACGTTCGCCTGGCCGACTATGAAGCTGCCCGTGCTGGCGTTTGACAGTCAGGGGCGCCTCCTTCGGTTCAAACCCGGCACAGAGTCTCCGGATCCCGCCGGGCTCCTGGCGGATCGCTATGTCGCCCTCGGATTGGGCACCGTGATTCTTCCGCGGCAGCCGGTTTTTGATACGCCGGGGAGCGGTGTGCGGCGTCAGGCCACCGATTTTGACTTCACGGGCAACATCGACGTGCTGGAAACACCACGGTCCAACTACACCAACTCCTTCTATCGCATCCAGGCCCTGACCGGGCGGATTCGAAAGCAAACCTGGCCGGTGTTTTGAAAGACGTCATGCAAACGACATTCATTCCATCCCTCCGTCGGGCTGCTGGATTCACGATGGTCGAACTGGCCATCTGCATCGCGGTGGTTGCGGTCGCCATGGTGGCCATCATTGGAGTTCTCCCGTCCGGATTGGGCAGCCAGCAGTTGAGCCGGGAAGAAACCATCGTCAATCAGGACGCCACCGTTCTTTTGGAAGCCATTCGGACGGGGGCCTGGCTCTCGGATGATTTGACCAACTACGTCGATTACGTGGTCATCGAGCGGCGGGTTTTTAATGGGGAAAATTCCAATCGTGTGATCACCAACGGGTTTGTGGGCCCCTGGTTCTCCGCGAACAATGTCCCCGCCCCGGCCACCTACCTCCAGAGCCCCCTGGACGTTGTGGGTGCGCTGTCACTGCCCAAATACGAGTCGATTCCGGAATACGATGGCTACTACAACCGCAAGGTTCCCGGCCAGGGCTACACCAACACCGTCACAGCTCAATTCCGGGCCTTCAGCGGTTCGTTGAACGAAAAGCCGATGGTCACCAACACGCTGCGCCCGGTTGTCGGAACGTATGATTCCTCATTCCGCTACCTGGTCCGGGTCGAAATCAGCCCGGTTCGCACCCGCCCGCAGCCATCCACGAACCGGGTGGCATTGACGAATCCCCTTGTGGCATCGCATACCCAGGAGAATGTCATCCGGCATTCGCTGTATGATGTCAGCCTGACGGTCCAATGGCCGGTGTTTGGGAATGAAATCCCCGCCCGGGTGGGAAACAATTCCCGGACGCTTCGGACGCAGGTCCAGGGTCGTCTTGTTCCGTTCTACTTCAATGGTGCCACCACCCCCTATACGCTTCAGAACTCTTCCGTGGTTCCGCGCCATTTTACCTTGGATTCCGCCTCGGCCAATGTCCTCTACCCGTAATCGCCGATGAGTCCCCTCCCGAAACTCCCCTTTCCCCGGCGAGCCCGGGCCGCCTTTTCGCTGCTGGAATTGCTGGTCTCGATGGGATTGCTGTCGGTGATCGTGCTGGCTCTGTTCAGCATGTTCGATCAGACCCAGAAAGCCCTGCATACGGCGATCGCGCAGACCGACGTCATGGAACCTGGACGCTCGGCGATGGACCTGCTGACACGGGACGTGGAACGTGGACGGGCCACACGGTTTGCCGGAGTCACGAATCTGTTGATCACGCGACTGGACCGCAGTGGACCTTATTTTATTCCGGGCGTGCTGGATGCTTATCATCGGGACTCGGCGCTGCATGAGTTGTTTTACGTTTCACCGCTCAAGGGTATCCAATGGACGGCACAGGGTTGGTTCGTGGCGGACGACGTTGACCCGTCGCAGCCTCCCGATTCCACCCGCCTGGGAACGCTCTACCGATTTGAATCGACCAACGTGGCCGTGCTTCGCGGGACCAAGGTCACCAACGACTTCAACCGCCAATGGGTCGAGTTTACGCGCCGGAGCACGAATGCACCTCAATTTGGACGGCTGATGGATGGCATCGTCTTTTTCCGGGCCACCGCCTTCAGCGCCAACGGTCTCCCCCTGGATTCCTGGGTCCCACCTCGGGACATTCCCGCCGGGGTGGTGATCACCAACCTGAGTTCGTCCGTTTCTCTGACGGGTTTCACCAATCAGGCGCTTCCAACCGCGCTGGAAGTGGAGTTTGGGGTGCTGCCTCCCAAGCTGTTAACCCAGTATCGGTCACTTCCCTCGGGCAATCCCGTCAACGCGGCCAGCTTCCGGTCCAACTTTTTTGTGAAATACCGGGGTGACGTTCAGGTGTTCCGCCAGCGCATCTCCCTCAGCTCCGCGATCCAATGAAACGATCCGCTGTCTCCGCTCGTCAGGGCATTGCCCTGGTCATTACCCTGATCATGCTGTCAGTGGTGACGATCACCGCAGTTGCCTTTCTCGCTGTGAGCCGTCGGGACCGGGGTTCCACCGTGTCCGCCGGGGCCCAAATCGATGTCCGCTTTCTGGCTGATGCAGCGTTTAACCGAGCCAAGGCCGAAGTGGTCGCCAGCATCGACGCGGCCAGCAACCGCTTTGCCTTCGGGTTTCTGGCATCGACCAATTACAACAATCCGTATTCAAACCCCAACTTTTCCTACCTCCTGACCGGGAATCTGGATCATTTGACCAATGTCAACTACCTGAACACGGTCAATCCTGCCAATCCCCGGGTGTTTGATTTCTCGAGAACCGGAGACCGCGCACTGCACCGTCAGATGCTGGCGAATCTTTTCTACTCCCCCCGGGCACCGGTTTTTGTTCAAACCAACAGCTCCCTGCTGGCTCCGACGGAATTTCGTTACTACCTCGATCTGAACCGCAACGGACGCTTTGAAACCAACGGCCTCGTGATTGGTTCCGATGCCTTTGGACGAACCAATGGGTTCGGGCCGGAGTACGTCGTGGGTGATCCGGAATGGCAGGGATATCTGGAGCATCCCGATGCGCCCCATTCCGGGACAAATCGCTTTCTCGGACGTGTCGCCTACGTGGTGGTTCCTTCCGGCCGCAACCTGGACATTAATTTCAATCACAACGCGGTGAAGTCCGCCCATGGAGTTCCGGATCAGGGCGGGGTGGGGACGTCGGCCTTCATGCGCAATGAAGGCGTTGGTGGTTGGGAAATCAATCTGGCAGGATTCTTCAGCGACCTTAACACCAACACCTGGTACGCCAACGCACCCCAGCTTTTCTATCGATACACGACGAATCCCGCCACGCCGAGTAGTGGACTGGCCTTTGACGATGCCTCGATCTTGCTTCAACAGCGTCGGGTAGCCCCCGCCAACCTGGCCTTCAGCCAGGACTTTTTGACACGGGACAGCGGCGTTTCCGGCTCCTTCGCAAACCAGTTCCGGAATGACCGGGTGGATTGGTTTTCCGACGGTCCCATCGCCAACACCCTGTCAGAGGTGAAATACGGCACCGTCGATAATGATGTGACCGACGTCCGTTGGGCAGGCAGCGATTATACGAATTCATTCATCGATATCAATCAGCTGTTCAGTCCAACCCTCGACTCCACCCTTGGTTTTGCCAATCGATTGAGTGGCACCAGCACCAATAACTCGATCCGGAGTTCCTACGATAACTACACCTTTTACCGGATGATCGGGCAATTGGGGCTCGATTCCTCCGATGGCCGTTTTGAATCCGGTCTGCATCCGGCCTATGCCACACCCAACAACCCCTCGGGATTTTACCGTCGCGCCAAACTCAATTTGAACTATGCGATGATGGATCCAGATGGAGACCGCCCGGCCAACGCCTTGTTGACGGTGACCAACTCGGGATTTGTGACCTGGGCCCCCCTTCAATGGTTCACCAACGCCGCCAACCGGCTCCTGTTGACGGAATTCACCAATGGCCTGCCGTTTTTTGCGAGCACGCCGCTGGGAACCCGTTTTAACCACGGTCTGGCGGTGGCTGGAGGAGTCAATGTCCGGGTCACCAATCAGGCGGGAAATCAAACCCTGATTCAATCCTACCGGACCAATTATGTGTACAACCCCCAGGTGCATCGCCTGCTGCAGCTGGCCGCCAACATCTTCGACTACACCACCAACACCGCTCCCATTTCCGTTTCGGCACCAGGTCTTCCCACCGTGTTTCGTCCCATGTTCTATACCGACAAGGGAACCAACAAGGTCGTCCGGTTGGGCGGATACCAGCCGATGAACCAATGGGATTCCAACTACTTTAACAACTGGTATTCGCCTGACGATCCGCGATTTCTCAACGCCCTGTCAACCGACCCGACGAATGGTGTCTTAAACTCTTCACAGCCGAAGCCCATCCCCGCACCCAAACCCTTTGGTATTCCGTGGGTCGTAGGGGCCAAGCGGGGATTACCCGAGTTCCACGAGGCTTTCTGGCAGTCGGCCATCCAGGTGACCCGTCGTTTGATGTTTACCCGGCGTGCAGCTCAGACGGTCATGGGGACCAGCGAAGTCCCGTTCTCCGGCGGCAACGGCAAGGGGTTCGACACGTTGGTGCAATATCGGCTGCGAATCACCAATTCGGTGGCGGTGGACGCCTACAACGCGTATACCAATTCCTTCCCTCTGGAGGTTACCGTTCAGGTCAAGAATGTTCATAACTTTACCCTCAAGTCGGATTTCCCGGGCGGAAGTCGGGTGGTGTTTAACCGCCAGCTCGAAATCCCCTCTCCACCGGTTAAAGTCGGCCCCAACAAATGGCTGCCGCTGAGTTACGTGACTGCGGTCAATTCCGGTCAGACCAATGCGCTGGTGTATGACTTGATCTATGACCCGGTCCAGGGAGCCGTCTACGGCAGTGGCACCAATTACAATTCCCATTTTGTGGCGGCCAACGCCTCCTTCACGCCGTTGACGGCATTTATCACCAACAGCATGGTGTTTGTCATCTCCGCAAAAGTGGGCGCATTCGAAAAAATCATCGACTTTGTCACCCTGCAAAGTTCCATGATCGAAACCAATGTCCTTCGGTTCCTGGGGGAAACCACGACCGGTGGATTTGGGCCAGTCCCGATTGGAGGCGGCGGAGGCGGTGGTGGGTTGACCCCGGCCAGCCTGTGGTCCACCAATCAACTTTCGGTCTACGGAACGACCGGCATCAGCAATCAGTTCCGGGTGGCCACCAAGCGGAGCGAATTACCCGCCGGGCAATGGGTCAACGCGGTGGGCGGTTTGGATAACACCCAGGACCGTGACAAGGCGATCGCCGGTCTCAATTATTTCCTGTATCACACCTCCGCCGAACAACTGGACCGCTCCACCAAGGCGGCCATTGATCAGTCTCTTTTCATGCAGTCCGGATACAATCCCACGGCCACCGTTTTCCTGACGGACCGCCGGATGGCCAATGATCCGCTGGTTCATTACACGGCGGATGATTTGGTGCCGGGATACTCCGCCTACGGTGAGCCCGGAGGCTATGCCGAGGTGGTCGTGGGTGGAGTTCGAAGAACACCCAAGAATGGAAAACCGTTCACCCTCGACGCCAAAGTCACCACCAATCAAGTCGGTCTCACGCGTAAGTTGCTCTCGGCGTCGGCCCCTTGGGGAACCAATGCCAACTATGGCTACTTCGTTCCACCCAAGGTGGACGACGCCAACAGCATCGCCTACGACATGGCCTTCAAGGATCCGGGGATCACCCAATCGGATGACTGGGTTTTTCCGACCAATCGGGTCACCCGCTTCAGCAACATCGGCCAGTTGGGCCGGGTGCACCGGGGTACACCGTGGCAGACCGTTTACATGAAGGCGGCCACCAACCCGATTGGGACTGTGGTCAGCCGGATGGAGGGGGCGAAATCCTGGGGAGCCTGGGCGGGAAATGTGGAGACGTATCCGGCCAGGGACAGGAATTTATTCGATCTGTTCACCACGGCGATCAACGACAACTCCGCCCGAGGCTTGATGGGGGTTAATCAGACCAACATCGCCAGCTGGTCGGCGCTTCTTTCCGGGGTTCCCATCCTGCAAAATAATCAGGACCGGAGTAATCCAAAGCTGGCCTTCATCCAGCCCAGCTCCGTTGAATTGAAGCAGGTGCTGGTCGGCTACACCAATAACCCGAATGCCAGGCCACCCGTGCGTGAGGTCATTCCCGGGCTGCTGGGGACCATCACCAACACAGCCCTGGCCCCCGGAGGATATTTTACCGGCCTGGGATCGATTCTTGCCACACCCACCCTGACGGATCATTCCCCGTTCCTTGATTTTCCGACCAATTCGACCGGCTGGAAGGCAACGAGGAATCTGACCGACGAGGTGGTGGAGCGGTTGCCACAGCAAATCCTGTCGTTGATGAAGGCGGATGAGCCGCGGGTCACGGTCTATAGCTATGCGCAGACCCTCAAACCGGCGGCAAACTCCCTGGTGACAACGCCGGGTCCATTCTACGGGCTTTGTACGAATTATCAGGTGACGGCAGAGTACGCCACAAAGACCATCCTGCGCCTGGACGGTCCACCCCGCGATCTAAAGACCGTGATCGAAGACCAAAGGGTGATCTACCCGGGAAATTAGTCGGACAGTCTCGATTTGGCTGCGAGGAGGTTTTGAATCATGAGTTCCAAGTTTCAGAAACGATGGATGGTGGCCGGATTGCTCCTACTGGGGCTCTTTCTGGGGTGGCAGTCCCACGAGCGCAGCGTCCGCCGGGCCGAGTTCCGGTCAGCGGCGGCTGAGTCCGTGACCCCACCCGTGCCCAAAAACGGCACAAGTCCATTCATGGCTTTACCGACTGCGGTGGCCAATTGGGTCAAGGTTCAGCCGGTGCCCGTCGCAACTCCGCTGACGTTCATTGATCCCAAGGTCACCAACCGCTTGAGGAACACCCCCGAAACGGCCGGCCGTCTCGTCCACAATCCCCATGCCATCCTGCTCCGGAATGCATTCGTGGATACGGCCAGCGAGACACCCTTGGCCGTCCCGAGTCGTCTTTATTCCGGAGAACATCCCGGTGCCTACGTCGTTCAAGTTCGCGAAGGGTTGTCGACCGACTTGGGGGCGGTGGTCAACGCCGCCGGGGGGAGGGTGATTTCCTACATTCCCAATCGCTCCTGGCTGGTGGCCGCTGATGACGCTTCGGCGGCGCGGTTGGCCGCGGCACCGGAAGTGGGAGCCGTGCTCCCATTCCAACCGTATTTTAAACTGGAGCCGGGTTTGATTCCGCAGGCGATGGCTGAAAACCCGGTGGCATCCACCCTGAGGTTGGTGCTGACAGTATGGGAGGTGGAGCAGGCCCGTTCAGCCCTGGCGGGTCTGGGCGCCCGGGAACTTCATCGCGAGCGGGGTCCTTTTGGAACCCTGATGACCGTCGAGGTTTCCTCCTCGGCTTTGGCCGAAGTGGCACGTCTGCCGCAGGTGCAATTGATTGAAACCTGGCAGCCGGCGCAACTGGCCAATGACCGCACCGGGGTGCTTTTGGGCGCACGAACCAACACGGATGACACCGGCCCGTACCTGGGACTCACCGGCAAAGGCGTTCTTGTCAATCTGAACGATTCCGGGGTCGATGCCTCCCATGTGGATTTGAAGGAACGGGTTTTGACCCTGCCCGGGGCAACCAATGCGTTCGGGGTAAGCCTCCTGACCGATCCGGACGGACACGGGACCCATGTGGCCGCGACCATCGCGGGAGATGGCACCGGCTCAGCGTCGCTGGCCGTTACTCCGCAGGGATCCCTGACCAACGCGAACTTTCAAGGCAAGGCCCCGGCGGCGCGACTCTTCGTCCTTCCGATTGATTTGGGGGGTGGGCCCCTGCAGGGAGATGAATACCTCCAGACCCAGGCCGCTTCGTCAACCAACCGAACCAATCCCGCGGAGCCACTCATCTCCAACAATAGCTGGGGATACTTCCAGTACGATTACTCCAGCCACTCGGCGAGTTTCGATGCGGCTGTCCGGGATGCCCTCCCGGATTTGACCGGTGATCAACCCATCCTCTATGTCTTTGCCGCGGGCAATGAAGGTGCGGGCGGAGACAACGGATTGGGGGGATTCGAGGACTCGATTCGCTCTCCCGGCAACGCCAAGAATGTCATCACCGTGGGCGCTCTGGAATCCGGACGGAACCTGACCAATTCCGTGATTCAGGATACCAACGGCACCTTCCTGGCCATCGGTTCCACCTTGCTCGGGACCATCGATACCAATCGAAATGATTACATCACCAATTTCCCGTTCGCCTCCTTGACCGATACGGATTACGAGGTCGCGAGCTTTTCCGGCCGGGGTAATGTGGGGGTTGGCACCGAGGGGGATGCCGGACGCTTCAAGCCGGACGTCCTGGCACCCGGCACCTTCATTGTTTCAGCTCGTTCATCCGCCTGGGAGTTGACCAATGACATCCCGACCAACAACGCCGTTTTTTACTATTTGTTCAAGGATCTGACCAACGAGACAGCCCCCTACTACCGCTATGAAAATGGGACCAGCATGGCGGCACCGGCGATTTCAGGGTTGCTGGCCTTGATGCAGGAATTCTTCCATCAGGCAAGCAACGGCCCTTCACCTTCCCCGGCAGGGTACAAGGCGCTCCTTATCAATGGTTCCACCTCCACCAGTGATGCCTACGCCCCGGACCCTTCGGTGACCTTGAACCTTGGTGGCTGGGGTAAGCCGTATTTGCCCCGTGTGCTGCAGCCAGGCCCGGCATTTTCCGGTGCGACCGGGCGCCTGGCCTACGTCATCGAATCCGATGATCCAGCTCTGCCTCTAGCCCCTGGAGAAACCGTTCGCAATCCCGGTCTGGCCACCGGGGAATCCCGATCCTTCCGTTTCACGCCCAGCACACTCAACACCAACAGCGCCAGTTCTCTCGTTCGGTTGGCCCTGGTTTGGACCGATCCGCCCGGTAATCCGGTGGGTGCCGCAAAACTGGTCAACGATTTGGACCTGGTGGTTTCCAATGAATTGACCGGACAGGTTTTCGTTGGAAATCGATTTGAACCGCAAACAGGGCTGAGCACCGCCTTGATTGCGACAAATGATTTTCGAACCAATGCCGATGCGGTGTTTGACCGCATCAACAATGTGGAGCGCATTATTTTCGACCCGGCGGGAGCTTCCAACTTCGTGGTCACGGTTGTCGCTCATCTGGTGAACGTCAATAGCCGCCGTGATGCGACCAACGCCATTCTCCAGGATTTTGCCCTGGCCATCTCGGACGATTCCGATGCGGGAACCGGAGTGTCCACCTCGAAAATTGAGCTGATTGCCGCCACTCCCCCGCTCCCAGGGACCGGCGTACCCTTGATGGAGGTTTTGACCAATGGTACCCCGGTGCTGGGGATTCGGGCAGGGGCCAATTCGCCCCTGATCAATGATCCCCTGGGCCAATCCAACCAATGGAGGTTCTTTGTGTTCACCAATACCCCGGGAGCCACGACCGCCATCGGGGATTTTGTCCTGACGAATGGAAGCAATATCGCCTTTATCACCTTCCCGGTGGGCGAACTCTCCCGAAGCCGGACCAATGAACCGGATATCGATATCTACGTTTCTCTTAACCCGGGGCTGACCAACCTGGATCCGGGAGTGATTGCACGAGCCTATAAATCAACCTCCCAGGGGGCTTCGGAACAGGTCGTCTTCTCGAACGCCCCTCCCACGACAGCGGTCTATTATATCGGCATCAAGTCGGAGGATCACGAGGCAACGGAATTCGGGTTTATCGGGGTGAGCACCGACCAGCCGTTTGACTCCAATATCAACGGGGTGCCCACACCGTTTGCCTTGCCGTTGACCCCTGGTATTCCAGACGGAACACCCAAGAAGCCGGGCAAAGGACTGTACCTGGCCATTAGCACCCAATCCAAGCGGCTCCGAAAGGTCGTGGCCACGGATACCGTTCGCCATCAGCGATTTCCGGATCTCCTGGGAAACCTGAAACACAAGAACACCTATGCCGTCCTCAACAATCATGGCCTACTGGGTGGCTTGATTTCGCAGACCAATCCGGGGGTGACCACCACCTACGAGGACACCAAGAGCACCAAGTACGGCAAGACCCGCCACACCGATGGTCCTGGAAGTCTGGTCAATTTCATTGGTCAGAGCGGTCAGGGGCCGTGGTTCCTGTCCATGATCGACAATGCCTCCGGAAACACCGGTCGTATCTCCAACTTCCGTCTCGGATTGGTTCCCAACGATTTCAGCAGTGAATTCGTCAGTCGGTGCGTGGACGCCTACTCCGATGAGGTCGAGTTCATCGAAATTCCCACCGATGCAGTCCAGTTGGACGTGACCATTTCCAACATGTCCCCCGCGTTGTCCCTCGAGGTTTACATCAAGCGGGACGACATTCCGGACCCAGCCTCTCCGACCAACAGTGACAAGTACGCCACGATCCAACCGCCCGGGGGCACACTGAGTCTGTCGGTCCACGACGTTCCGCCGCTCGTCGCTGGTCGATACTTCATTCTCGTCCATAATCCCAACGGCACCCAGGTTTGTTATCAGATCAAAGGGGTCGTGCAGCGCAACCTGGCCAGCAAGATCACCCGCGTTTATTCCTCGTCCAACATCCTCGAGGTGCTTCCGGACCAAGCCCGCGCCTTCAATTCCGTCACGGTCGAGGAAAACCGACCGGTCACGGATGTTCAGGTTGGTCTGCGTGTCGATCATGGACGTGAATCCGATCTGTCGATTCGGCTGACCGACCCGTCGGGCACCAGCACGGTTCTCTTCGAGAATCGGGGTGGTGGGGATGCCTCGGGTTTGGGCACCACCACGCTGTATACCAACGGCAATTTTTCACACGTGGCTCTGGTGTTTCAGCGGTCCTCCCACCTGGCGTCCCTGTATGTGAATGCGCAGTTGGTCGATCAAAAGATCTTGCCCCGGTATAATCCGACCACCACGAACGATTTCTTCTTCCACTTTGATCCCTCCGGGAAATTGGGGGGAACCAATGTCCCGCTGATTGTGGATGACTTTGGAATCTGGGCCACGGCCCTTCCGACGGATTTGCTGGACGATATCTATTTTGACGGATTGTTCGGCTTTGGAAAGGACCCCACCGATCCCTACCTTGGTTTGCAGACTTGGTGGACCTTCGACTCGGATGGCAGCGATGCCATTGGCACCAATACCGTCACCTTCTTCGGTGACACTCAGATTGTTCCTGGTCAAATCGGCAACGCGATCCAGTTCAACACCCCGGAGGCCTTCGGAAGGGCGCTGGCCAGCCCCACGCTCGACGTCGGCACTCTGCCAGGCTTTACTCTGGAGGGTTGGATCAATGTCTCCGCCATTCCGGAGCTCATTGCCGGATGGGGAAATACGAACGATTCCGTTCATCCCGCACTGCTGGCCAACTACCCACTGCCAGCGGGATCGGGAGTGGGATCGGTCAGTGCCTTGCTGAAGGGGGACTTGACCAATTCGCCCCCGGATTTGCTCTTCCTGAAATCGCGTTACGGCATCAACGTGGTGGGGTCAAAAACAACCAACATCCTGTATTCGGTTTTTGGGGATGACGTCACTTCAGCCAATCAGTTGATCAAGTTCGCCTCCCCTCCGTTCTTCTCGGACACGACGGTCACCATCGTCAGTGTGAGTGAGTTCGAGACAAATCCGGAGGGATCGTATTCAACGGGCTCGATACTGGATGGATGGACCGTCGAAGGTCAGGCCAGCCAATCGTATGCTCCGGGTGGTGCCTACAACGGCATCGGCTTTGTCAGTCTGGAGCAATTGGGTCTTCGACGCGGGGTCGATGTGGTTCAGAACGAAGCCTATTCCATCAGTTTTGCAGCCAAGCGTTCCCCGGTGGTCACCAACGGTGCTTCGCAGATGGTCGTCCTCGTTGGAACCAATGAGATTGGGCGTTTGGACCTGGATGTCTTCTGGCAGACCAATTCCTTCCACTATTTTTCAACCAACGCCGAAACGGTTCAGGTCCATATCCAACCTGCAACCGATTATGCCGGAACCAATGCCGGCGTCTGGATTGACAGTCTGGTGGTCTCGGACGGGGGCACCGGGCATTATCTGCCGGAAGAGCCGCTGGCTCCTCACGTGGGGGTGAATGCCCTCGGGAATTGGAAACTGGAATTCCAGGACACCCGCGGGCCCATCAGCGGTTCCCTGGTGGACTGGCAGTTGACGCTGACGCTGGCCCCCACCAATCCGGCGGCCATCCGGTTGACCAATGGACTCTTCTTCCAGACCAACGTCGTGGGGGATGGAACCCAATATTTCATTGTCGAAGTGCCTCCCGAGGCCATGGCCTCCACCAACACCCTAGTGAGTGTTTCCGGCGGACCCCTTCGATTGTTGTTTAATCAGGATGGACTCCCGGATGGCACACTCGCCAACGACACGGTGTTGCTGGATAACGTGACCACAACGGGATTCCGCGTCCTCGACAAGGTGGCTCTTCCCCAGTTTCAGCCCGGAAGGCGCTATTATCTGGGGGTTCAAAATGACAGTCTTACCGAATCGAATGTCTTCCAGATTCAGGTGGATTTGGCCATCAAGATCACCCCGTTACAGGATGGCGTACCGTTCAACGGAACCAATGCGGACATTGGCCTGATTGACTACTATAGTTTTGATGTTGCACCCGGAGTCCTGGCTGCCCAGTTCTCGGTGTCCAACTTCACCTCGGACGTCAACCTGGTGTTGAGCAAGGGGCAGCCCTTGCCCAACCACTCCAGTTATCAATATGCCAGCACCAACTCGGGAACCACGCCGGAGAGGATCCTTCTGGATTTGACCGATCAGCCCGTTCCCATCTCGCCCGGTCGCTGGTATCTCGGGGTGTATGCCACCGGTGTTGCGGCCCCGGCCCCGGTTCCCTACACCATCGTCGCGTCTCAAATCACCAATGCCGTGGTTTTGGCCAACGAGGTGCCGCTCAAGACAACCCTCAACGGAACGAATGGCTATTTCTCCCTGGCCGTTCCCTCCAACCCCCGGCTTATTGTCTTCGCCCTCCAGGACCTCTCGGCGCCCGCCGATCTTTTCGTTCGGCTGAACGATGTCCCATTGCCACAAATCGGTCGTTTCGACGCCCTCAGCGTGGCTGATGATGCCCGGGACCGCGTGGTTCAGTTGGATTCCAATTCCGTTCCGGTGGCGGTGACCGGTGGAACCTGGTATGTGGAAGTGGTTCCTCGCGGAACAACACCGGTCAGTTTCACGCTGACGGCCCTCTATTCCACCACCGATGATCCCTACACCGATCTGATTGATTCGGTTCCCACCTACTCGTCCATCACGGCAGACCGAACCAATGATCTGTACCGGTTCATCGCCCCCACGAATACGAGCGGTCTATTGTTCGAACTGTATGCGCTCTCCGGTGAGGCACATCTGCTGGCCGCTCTGGGGCAATTCCCGGCGCTCTCGACCAATCCGATCAGCAACTTCCGAAGCCCTGGATTGCCGGAATCGCTGGTCCTGCGGACCAATGACACAACGCCCGATATCTCCGGCACCTATTTCCTCGAAGTGAGGTCTCCCGGGGGAGTGGATGTCCAGTACACCATTCGTGCCTCCACCCGGAAAAACGGGTATCTGTTCAGTGGTCAGGATTATGCCCCGACTTTTGGTGACTCCATGACCAATGGACAGCCTACATCCCTGACCGTGAACGTCGTCCCCACGGAATTGTACCAATTGGAGTATAGCGACCAACTCAGCCTGAATCCGACCAATCTCATCTGGACGCCGGTGCCGCCCCCGGTCGTGGTGACCAATGAGACCTACAAGTTCACCCTTCCTCCGCCTCCGGGATCCCCGGGTAATCCGCTATTTTTCAGGGTGATTCACCTGCCACAGCCATGATGAGCCATGAGTAGAGTGGCCAGGGTTCGGGTTGTGGCCTTGAATCCGTCGGTGGATGTGGAGTGGCGGACCGGTCCCCTCCGGAGCGAAGAAAAGAACGAGCTGTTGAGTGAAACCCGCTGGCCCGGCGGAAAAGGGGTCAATGTCAGTCGTTGGTTGCGATGGCTGGGCATTGAACCCCGGCTCTTTCTGCCGCTGGGAGGGGCGGTGGGGCGCGAATTGGCGAATGGCCTGAAGGCGGAGGGTATCCGCTTCGATGCCCATTCGTTGGCTTCTGGAAACCGGGTCAATTACCTGGT
>Ga0136644_10001931_pt1 | contig 16139 bp, 17 predicted proteins | sample C_130820_EF_Meta_FD_94780 | JGI IMG/M metagenome (GOLD analysis project Ga0136644, IMG submission 94780) | Freshwater microbial communities from Lake Croche, Canada to study carbon cycling - C_130820_EF_MetaG (v2) (version 2) | ecosystem: Environmental > Aquatic > Freshwater > Lake | place... | reverse complement strand
TTTTTTTGGAAATTACTGAGAGAAAAGAATGGACCTTAATATATATTATAGAACTACTTAAAGAAGCATTATATTATCTCTCACCATTCTATTTTATAGTAATGTACGAAATAATAAATAAAAAAATTGAATTAAAAATAAAATGTTATTGTCTATTATAAACAAAAATGGCAACACAAAACTCAAGTGGACTAGTTTCGGCAGTATATAAATCTAGAAAAATAGTTCTAGAGTTGATGTTAAAGCAAGGATATAATATTGATGAATATTCTAATTTTAGTGTAAATGAAGTAAATACTATGTTCCAAAATAAACAATTAGATATGCTTCTTGAAAAAAAATCAACAAATTCAACAGGTAAAAAGAAGATATATATATGTTACTTCTTAGCAAAAACCTTGAGACCTCAAAATGTACAAGAAATGATTGATGACCTATTTAATTTGGAAGAAATATTGACGAAAAATGATATATTAATGATTATTACAAAAGAAGAGATGAATGAAACATTGACGAATTTATTGAAACATATTTGGGAACAAGATGGAATATTATTAATTATTCAAAATCTTAAAAAACTTCAATTTAATATTTTAGAACATATCCTTGTCCCAGAACATAGAGTATTAAATGATGAAGAAGTTGATGTTGTTAAAAAAAGATATAATATAACGGACAATACTCAATTTCCAGATATTTCAAGATTTGACCCTGTAGCTCAGGTAATTGGAATACGACCAGGCGAAATATGTGAAATAATACGTCCGAGTAAAACAGCTATTAATGGATATTATTACAGAATTTGTGTTTAATCGCATAAAAAATATAATTAGTATATATATGGATATAACTACTAATTATACTGATAAATTGAATACATATAAGACCCAATTTGATTCAATAATTGATGATTATAAAAAATACTATATTTTAACAAATAAAAACCCGGAATATCAAGAATATTCCAAATTTTTTTCTATGATAAACAATAATCTAACAACTATAAATAAAGACCTTTTTATTATAAGTAATGATATTCAAAGAAACACCGACATATTAAACAATCAAATTAATATTTTAGATGAAAAAATGATAAGTGAAAAAGACATTTATAAAAAACTATCATTTGCTTTAAAACAGAAAGATGGAAGAAATAATAGTTCTTTTGTAATGATTGATGAATCCATAGACTTATATAAAAGACAATATATTTCAAATTGGAATATTATTATTGGAATACTTTTGTTGTCATTTTTTTCATTAAATATTATTCGTAAAAGAATTTAAAGGATATATTTTAGGAATATATCTTTATTTATATATGAGCAACGATAAAGTGAATGATTCGTTATCAAAATTGGATAATCTTCAAATTGAATTTAATTCATTAATTAAAAATTATCAAATACAAAATCATAATTATTTAATTAATTTGAATAATCCTGATAAAAATGAGTTGAACAACATTAAACAGATAAAAAATAATACCAACAATAAATTAAAGGATTTGGCAAAGAAAATAAATCAAGAAATCCAAGTAATTAAACAACAAACAAAACAATTAAATAAATTAAAAGATTATCAAAAAGAACAATTGAGAGATATTTATAATAAATTACAAAAAGATAAAAAGACTATTGAAAATAATTTATTAAATTATGATGTATTAGACCAACAATATATTGACAATAGCATATTTGTTGAAGAAACAAATAGTCATTTTGTCCTTTGGACGGTAGTGGCAATAGTTTTAGTATTTTACACACTCCAAAATATTAATGATAGTTTTATGTTATTTTCTGTTATTCTATTATTATTACTGGTTACGTGTTTATTAAATATGATAAAAAGTATTAATATGAATGTCAATAAATTCGGGTTCCTATTAACTATAATAATCCTATTTTTAATTTTGAATAATTTCTTAAAATAAATTAAATATATTCAATTTATATAAATGGAAAAATCACCTGTATTAAAATTACAGTTATTACAAAATGAATTTGATTTAGTAATGAAACAATATGAAACAACATATATGAATTATATTTCTGACAATTCAAGTGCGAAAGATGAAATAATTTCAACAATGCAGATTTTAAATAATAAATTATTGAGTATAACTAACCAAATTAGTCAAGAAATAGATGATAGTTCAGGATTAGTATCACTCGAAATTAATGTTAAAAATAAACAAAAAGATAAATTACAAAATGTATATTCTCAATTAATGGATGAAAGAAAAAAAATAGACAATATGTTGAATGAATACGATAGTTTAGATAAAAAATATGTTGATAATTCCACGTATGTTCAAACTGCCAATTATCAATTTATGTTTTTTTTCTTGGTCACACTAATATTAATATATTATATTATAAAAATGTTACATCTATAATTTTATATATATATATGTATATTAATGACAAATAAAAAGGAAGAAATAAATAATAATAAAGCAAAAGTCAAAACTCAATTGATGAATAAAAAATATGAAAAATTACACGACTTGACAATTCAAAAACAACAAATAAAAGAAAGTTTTAAAAGTAATTTAGAAAATAACTCATCAACAGCAGTACAAAAAACTACTAAATTAATAGACCAAGCAAGTACTAATGTAACATTGAAGGCACAAGAATTGCAAGCATTACAAACTAAATTTAATGATATTTTGAAAAAATATGAGGATTCAAATACTAATCTAATAAATGCATCACAGAATTACATACAATCCGATAGTTTCAATAAAAGTAAAAATCCAAATATTAATACTAATATTTTCGTTTCTCAGGTTCTATCAACTGAACCAACTGAAAAATATATTGGTTGTTATAATGACACTTCTGATAGAGCAATGAATTCTGGTTCTTATAATGCAAGTTATGAAAAATGTAAGACTGACGCCGTAAATGGTGGTTATAAATACTTTGGTTTACAATATCCTATAGGCGATGATTTAGCCACGTGTTTTTTTAGTAACGATTTGAGCACAACAACAAAATATGGAATTGGACAAAATATTAATGCATTACCAATATGGAATACTGCTACTGATGGTAAAGGTGCGGTGAAAGCAGTTTTAGATAAAACTGGAAATTTAATATTATATGATGCCAACAATAATGTGGTTGAACCAGTATCCAGAAGTCCTCAACCAGGTGGAGTTCCAAATAAAAATGGACCGAGTGATTGTATATGGAGTGGTTCCATTAATTTAGATTCTGTATCTGCCACTTATGGTGGTAACTGTCACGTTTCAAATGGAAATGTAACAAGTAAAGTAAAAAGTATAATTGGAGGTTCAAATTTATCATATGTAACTTTAGATAATACAGATTGTTATGGTAATGACCTTACACAAATTGATGGTTTAAACACGAACCAATGTTTAGATAAATGTACGAATGACCCAAATTGTAAAGTAGCAACAATTGTAAAGAGCAATGGAAAGTGTTTATTAAAAAATGCTAATGCATTAACCCAAAATCATACTCCATATAATGACGCAATTTCATATATGCAACAAACAATGCAAAATAATAACCCAAGTACAGCATATACAACTGGGACTGCCATTATACCTGTTTCAAATGATACATTCGGCGACCCGGCAGTAAATTGCGCTAAAAGTTTTGATATTGCATATCAATGTGGAAATATAAATCAAACCAAACATTTAGATTATGCTGAGGGTCAAAATGTTCTATTAGATTGTAGTTCACAATTTAATAGTTGTAATTTTTTTATTTCATTACAAGGTGATGGTAATTTTTGTATTTACAGAGGAACACCCGAGGATAATAAAGGAGCTGTTTGGTGTGCTATGACAAACGGACAACAAAAACAACCAAATCCTGATTATGTTGCATCCAAAAATAAATTTGGAAGAAGTTATATGAAATCAGGCGAATATTTGAAAACAGATGAGTGGTTATCATCAGATGATGGTTCTTTAGTATTAATAATGCAGGGTGATGGTAACTTAGTGCTATATACGTATGAATATTCAACAAAATGCGTAACACAATCAAATGGAAAAGAATATGGTGGAATATGGGCAAATTCAGTTTATGAATTAAGTCAAGTCGGCAATCTAAGTAATTTAAATAAAGTTGGATATATAGATGATAACAGCAACTTATATGAATATCCTTCTTCAATGGTAACAAGAGATAGTAATAATAATGTTGTTATAAACAATGATAATAGTTGTAATAAAAATGTTGTTAATGTAGATACACTTCAATGGAATAATTATAAATTGTCTCCTACACAAATGTCCCCAACTACAACTTGTGGGTTAACACGTGCGACAAAACCCCAACAGGATGAAGTAGAAAGTTTAAGGAAACAACTGGTTGATATAGCAAACCAAATAGTTGAAAAAATAATATATTTTGAATCGTTGAATGTGAATATGATTAATCAAATGGGAATTGATAAAAATGTATTAGATTCCAATTTAAAAAAATACAAAGAATTAGGGAAAAAATTCGGCGTTTTAAATGGTTCTGATATGTCAAATGTAAATGAAATAATTGAAGATAGTAAAATAAATGTTTCAAATGGTAATTTTAATTATACATTTTGGGGCATTTTAGCAATTATAATAATATTAATAACTATAAAAATTCTGAGATATTAAATATTATCTTATTATATCATATAATATATTATGTTAAGTCCAAATACTCCTCCAGCATCTTCAATGCTTTCAGGTCAAGGTCAAGCAATTGATATATCAACAATTCAGGAAGGTAAATCACAAGCATTGGCAAATATTTCAGAACTTCAAAATATTGAAAAGGAATATTTCAATAAATTACAACAAGGAAATACTAATTTAACAGAAGAGGATAAAGATTTATTAATAAAAAAAATAAATGAAATATCGCAAATGAGAATTAATCTATATAAAAATTTGAATGAAATGTATAATTTTTATAATGTAAATATTGGTTCTACAAAAGATACTATGACGGAACAATCTGCAGCAATTAGTATTGTTGAAAATGAATTGAATGAATCCAAAAAAAGAATGAAAATAATTGAAGAGCAAAAATATAATAAATTACGTTTAGTAGAAATAAATGAATATTATGGATTAAGATATAAAAATCACACAAATATAATGAAAACTATTGTTTTTATTTGTATTCCGGTTTTAATAATTAGTGTATTATTCAATCGTGGAATATTAACACCAAATATTTATAAATTTCTTTTATTTTTTGTATTAATTATAGGAATGTTCTTTTTACTAAGACAGATTTATTATACATTTGGTAGAGATAATATGAATTATCAAGAATATAATTGGCATTTCGATTCAAGCAAGGTCCCAGTTGTAGATACTAATCCAAACACAACAGATCCGTGGGCTTTATCAATGCCATCTATGTTTATGTGCATAGGACAACAATGTTGTGATGTTGGTTATACATATGATTCAAGTCCTAGTGTGAATAAATGTGTTTTATCAACAACAGCATCATCATTAGGGTCATCAGAAACCGCAAATACAACATTAGGGTCTTCATTATTAGTTCCAACTTAAATTTGATAAGAAATAAATATATATATAAATATATTAGTAATAGATGGATAATAATTATGACAAAATAAACCAATTATTAAGTCAAGCAAACCAATCATTATTGTGTGGTCCCGGAACTGAATGTGAAAAAAATAAAAACAATGAAAATTTGGAAAAAAAATATTTAGACGCAAAGATGAATTTATTGACAGCTCCGAAAAAATATCAAGATGCGGAAAAGGATTATTATACACAAACTTTAGGTGTTTATGGATATAATAATGTTTTGGAAACAAAATTAGGAGATGAATCAACTGAAGAAGCATTAAAAAAAATTACAGATTTCAATGAAAATATAAATGAAATAACGAAAAATAATGATATGTTGGAAAAGTTATTAAAAAATCATAAATATGTTGAAGAATTATATAATGATTATATTAAAAAGAATGAGTATTTAAGAACCAAAGTAGATAGTAAGACGTCTGATATAGTAACAAATGATAGAAAAACATATTATGAAATTGAAAACTATGAAATACTTTTAAAATGGCATAAATTGTGGGTTAGAATATATTATTTTATATTATTTTTATTGACACTATATTTGCTAATAGAAAAAATTGGTTTAAGTTCAAAAATAAAAATATTATTAATATTAGTATTTGGATTATATCCCTTTTTAGTTGATAAAATTGTGTTTTTTATTATAAAATCAATAATTCATTTGTATCATTTATTGCCGAAAAATATATATAATTCAAAATGAAGTTAATATTATCTCTCACTCTTATTATATTTTTTAAATTAAAGAATATACTAAGATATTATTCATCATTAAAGTCTTCCATTTCATCATCATTACTATAAATTATTTCAACATCTATCCATCCAATTTTAGATTTAGTAAATTTATTATCCATATACTCATATAATTCACTTCCTTTAGGAATTTTGCCACCTGCTCCCTCCATCCACATTTTAAATTGATTATATAATTCCTGTTTCTTAATTTTACCTCCTTCTCTTTTACGAACCATTTCATTAACAAACGCAGAAATATGGTCCTGTTTTTGACGATAACTATTAGACGAAGCTTTTACAATATCACAATCTGTAACTATTCCTTGTTTTTGAAATGCGAGTTTTACCAGCATACTAGCAAATACGATTGCCCATTGTGGTAATTTATCTTTTAGATTTTTATCTTTCGGATATTGATATTTTACATTTGCATTACTACATTGGTCAGGGTCAACAAATTTTGACATAAAATCACAAATACGAATTCTTCTCCACGTACCATCATCATTGCTGACAATTTCAAACAATGTATTAGTACAAACAACCAAATGAAACTGTATAGGAAATGTCTGTGTTTCACAATAAAGAGCACGACCTGATAAAGTTGAATCCCCTGTTAATTGTTTCATCATACCTTCATTAATTCGTGCGTCTTTAGATGGTTCCTGCATTACCGCATATCTAACGCCTTTCAACTGCATAATTTCTGAAGATGTTCCGCCAATATTAACGCGTTTTTCAGTAACAAGAGTTACAGGGACTGTTCCTGTATAGTCACCTAATGTTTCCGTCATTAAATCAGTTAATATTGATTTACCATTACTTCCACTTCCACGATAAATATTGAATGTTTGATTTATATTCTCTCCAATTAATGTTGAAGATAGATGTTCCCACATATAATTATTTAGAGAAGCATCCGGGAATAATTGGTCCATAAATTTTGTTATATTTGCCGCAGTTTCACCGTGTTTATTTTCATCAAAAGATTCATATGGAATATTTGTAGATTTTGAAATATAATCTTGTGGATATCCATTCCTGAAAGTTTTATTTTTCAAATCAACAACACCATTACTAAAACACATAAGCCATTTATTAGAATCCATATTTTTATCAAAGTCTTCATCGAAGAATATTTCGGCTGCTTCTCTCATAATGTTGTTTTTATCATTTGTTTTTTTTAATTTCATTGATATTTCAGCAAGTAATTTTATTCTTTTATGTAAACTTGAATATCTATCATCATCTGATTCATAGTGACTCATTTCACTTACTAATTCATTTGTTTTTGTTTGATAAGCAGAATACATTTCAACAGATATTGCTTTTCTCAGTGATTGTCCGCGGTCTAATTCCCATCTATGTTTTTTAAAAACATACCACGTTTTATTAACTAAACTACTACAAACATAAACATCTTTGAACATTTGATATAAAACTGTCGCGAAATCGAAATCAGTCGGCGAATTTATTGTTTCGTCAATGAAATAATCGCGTGTTTGTTTTTTTACATTTTGGTAATCTTCAAATGCGTCTTGTTTTGCCCAATATATAATAGAACGAATTGTTACCCCATTTTTCTTATCTTTAAAATATTTATTCCATTTATTATACAATTCAGGAATACTAGAATAATCAAAATCACTTGCTTTACTTCTTAACATAACCCACGACAGGAATAACCTATCATCAGTGTGTTTTAATGCAAACGCAACTAATCTATTTTTTTCGTGAGACCCTGGTTCATAATATTTTTCAGGTAATATTTGAGTATAATTATGGGCTTCTCTAATATAATATTCGGATGTTTTTAATGTTGAAAGAATTTTATCCATTTCATTTTTCAACTTACCAAAACAATCAATACTATTTATATCAATTGCATTATCGTCATCATCATCATCATCTTTATTATCGTTAATATATTTAATTTTTGGTTTGTTAGTATTTTTTCTACTGGTAAAGGTTTTTCGTGACATTGCATCATATTCTTCTTTAACTTTTTCATTCATCTCAAACTTAATGTGCTTATCATACTGAGCCGACAATTTAAACAAGTCTTTAGAAAAGTCAAATTCGGATATTTTTTTCTTCTGTGATTCAAATTCGCTATCATTAACTCCATAAGAGTCTTCATCGTCATCATCCACATTTTTATATGTAATATTATAATGACCGACTAACTCATATGCTTCATTGCCTGGTTTTCGTGAACCAAACATTTGCCAATTTGTTGTTCCCTTACTAATACAGTCGTCAAATACTGTATCCCATTTATTTATAATAGGAAGGTCCCAATAATCACCTATTTTAGATATTATTCTTTCACGTAATATTAATTGTAATTGATGGTCCATTTGCATTCCGATAATAATATGAATTCCATCCTTGGTTAATGATTTATCTATTAATCTATTAACTTTCGGTTTTTCAAAAACATATATTGGAAATGGTTTATTTGGTTCAAAAACAACAATATCTTTTAATGTTTCTAAATATATTTCTATAAGGTCGGTTATATGTTCCTCAGTATGAATTCTAGTTTCCACATCATAACTGTATCTTAAATCAATATCAATTAATATTGGACCATTATTTATTTGTTTTTCAGTTAAATATTCAAATTTATGATTTTTAAATACGTGTTCATAATACAGTTTGTAAAATATTTCATATTCTTCTTTAGGAATTATATAAGAACCTCCAAAAACATTCAATTCTTTATCAGGTATCCTTGTATGTGTAGGTGAAATATTATGTTCATTTTTAGCACTGTGCTTTACTAAAAATGCTGATAAGTCTTTATAAATTTGTGTATTTTCCATATTTTCAATTTTGTTTGTTATAATATATTAACAATTTTCTATTTCATTTTTTTTTTAATTATATTATTACTATTAACGTTATGTTGTTAAAAAGTATTTGGTATTTTATTATTTTGTGATGCTAACCCTGTGTCAACTACTTCATTTTGGTCGTAATCAAAAAAGTCATCTGGGTTGCGTAATCTATAATTATCACAGTCACCTCGTAAACATTTTATGTTAGTCCAAAAATTATAAGACTGACAATTATAATGATTTAATATAAACCACGGTTTATTAATATAAAGAAAGTTATTTTTTTCATCGAATTCATTTACAAATAAAGCGTGATGTACAAACAAACATTTAATTTTGAATGAGGAATTTACAAAATATTTTCTATTCCCTGGAGTTGGAGAGAGAGAAGAACGAGTTAAAAAATTAGAAACTATTGAATTAGGTTGTTGAATAAATCCATTTGAACCAAATAAGGTTTGCTCAACTTGTATTTGTCCAAGATGATTACATTTTTCTAATATATCATTGAGGTCAATAGATAATTCTGACCACATATATTCGTCTACATCAACAATTAATAACCAATTTGTTTTGTTTAATTGAGGTAAAATAAAATGATTGTACATATCCTTTTGTCTTCCATTATAATGGTGCCAATTATTTCCATAAAATAATGTTACAATATTTCTATCTATATAAGGTGTAATAATTTCAATTGTATTATCAGAACTAGAGTCATCAATTAGAAAAAAGTGTTCTACACCGTGAAATAAATAATGTTCAATCCATTCTTTTATGGAGTTGCTTTCATTTTTGAATATTGCTCCAACAGACAATTTATGCATATAAATATTATATTTATTATTTATTATGTTTAAATTTAAATACATATCAATAAGATTATTAAAATGAATATAACAAAAGAAACAGTAAATAGATTATTAAAAGATATCAAATGTATTATGAAAAATCCATTGAATGATAATGGTATTTATTATGTGCACGATGAAACTGATATATTAAAAGGATATGCTATGATTGTTGGACCAAAAGGGACGCCTTATTTTGGTGGATTTTATTTTTTTGAAATATTATTTCCGCCAAATTATCCACATAGTCCACCCCAAGTGTTGTTCAGGACTAATGGAGATAATATAAGATTTAATCCAAATTTATACACAAATGGTAAGGTGTGTATATCAATATTGAACACGTGGAAAGGTGACCAATGGACATCTTGTTTAACTATTTCTACAATATTGTTATCACTATGTTGTTTGTTATGTGAAAACCCATTATTAAATGAACCGGGTATAAATATGACTCATAATGAGGTTGATAAATATACAAAGATTATTGAATATAAAAATATTGAGATTAGTATTTTAAAAATGATAAAAAAGACCGAAAATTATTTTATGCCGACATTTAATATTTTTAGTTCAGTTATGGAAGAAATATTTAATAAAAATAATGACGCGATAATAGAATTCCTTGATAAACAGGAAATAGAAAACTCAAAAAACGAGGTAATTTGTATGAATGTATATTCAATGAATGTTACTATAAATTATAAAAATCTTAAACAAGAATATTTAGAATATATAAAAAAAAATTGAATATAAATATAATATAATATGTTTAAGTATAATATAAAAGAATAGAAGATGCACTTCTGTAACAATTGCGAAAATATGTATTACATCAGAATTGATAGCAACGATACAAATAAATTAATTTATTATTGTAGAAATTGCGGAAATGAAGATACTTTGCTTACAAATAATAATTTTATAATTTCAAAAAGTAAATTAAATAATAATGAAGAAGAATATTCACATATAATTAACGAATACACGAAGTTAGACCCAACTTTACCAAGAATAAACAAAATTAAATGTCCTAATTCTGAATGTGGAACAAACAAATCAAATACTGAACGAGAGATTATTTATATTCGTTACGATGACATAAATATGAAATACATATATCTTTGTTCAACTTGTGATTGTGTTTGGAAGATATAATCAATCATTCTTTAAATTAAAAATAATATATATTATAACTCATCTTTAAATTAAAAATACATATTTTTTTATCTCTAACCAAAACTTATAGAACTAATAAACTGATTGTTTATTAGTTCTTTTTTATAAAGGTATATGTTGAATTAAAATTAAAAATTGATTTATATTTAAAACTATATTTCTTTAGTAAATATAGTAAAATAAAATGAGTTTTAAAGGAATTAATATTGGAGCTTTAAATTTAAAAAAATCTAATCACGATGATGATGAATATAATGAAGATATTGATGAAGATGTTGAAGATGTTGAAGAAGACATTGATATTGATATTGATGATGACGTTGAAGAAGACGACGATGATGAAGATAATGATGATGATGAAGAAAACGATGATGCAGATGAGGATGATGAAAATAAACCAACAACATTTGGCGGCAAAAAAAGATTTGTAGGAGGAAGTGTTGAAAATGATGATGATGATGACAATGAAAAAATCGGGTTTGATATGAATGTTATGGATGAAGATGATGATGACGAAGATGAAGATGAAGAAACATATTTACAAAAATTTAATAATGAAATAAACAAGAATTATTTAGTAGAATATCATCCTGAATGTGTTATTCATAATTATGATGAAATAATTACTTTAACAAAAGTTGTTAGGGATAAGAATAATAATATTATAGATGATTTACATAAAACATTGCCTTATTTAACAAAATATGAAAAGGCACGAATATTAGGACAACGAGCAAAACAGATTAATTCTAAAGCAACAGTATTTGTAAAAGTGCCTGATAATATTATAGATGGTTATTTAATAGCTGAATTAGAATTAAAAGAAAAACGAATACCATTTATTATTAGACGTCCTTTGCCTTGTGGTGGTTGTGAATACTGGAGTTTAAAGGACCTTGAAATTATTGACTTCTAATAAATATATAATTTTCAACTTAAAGAATTATTATCTATCACATATTCAAATAAATATTTCATCTAATTTTTTTTTGTTCAATTGTGAATCTTTATATCCATCGTCATATAATTGTTTTATATTAAACTTATTCTTATGAACCATTGTTGTAAAAAACATATTGTTATAATTCAAATTATTATTCCAAATAATTGGTGTTATATGCAATGAAGAATTAACAATATTTAAATAAGGATATTTGCTGAACCCGCCATCAAAATAATAATTATTACGATAATAGTTTAATAATCCGCCGGTTAATAATGGTATATGAGAACTTGTTATACAACAATCTATGGCATCTTCTAAGTTATTAAAATCTGATAATACTAATGTTTTAATTTTAAAATTGTTTAAACTAGTAATCCCTATAAATAATTTATCTAAATTAAAATCATCCATTTTATAATTACTTAAAATATGGTTTTTAATAATATTTTCAAGTTTATTAACATTATTTACTTTCTTATGTAAAATTAAATTATTTATAATATTATGACTTAATTCCGTTGTATTTTTCTTGTATGTAAGTAACAATGAGTTCCAGGAACCTGCCGAGGCACCAGAAAATATATAATTATCTAAGTTATAGTTTTCTTTTATAAAAGATATAACTCCCATTATATAAAATCCATAAAATCCACAGGGTTTTATTGTTATTAATTTTTTGCTTTTTATAAAATCCTTCTTTTTTTCTTCTATCTCATTCTCATAATAATAATTTATACTATTTGGTTTAAAACTGTATTTGAAATTTTTTATAAATAACTTATTCATAATTAAATTATTATTATTATTATTATTATTGTTATTATTAAACAAGAATATATAAAACAATATAATTATCATTTTTATAATTATACTTTATTTTTTAAACATTTTAACATTTCAAACGCCTATTTTTTATATAGTGAAAATTATATAAAAAAATATCATATTATCTTAATGAATCACGAAGAACTTATTGAGGTAATAAATATACTAAAAATGAATTATCTCGTTAAAATCGGTATTTGAAATATTACATAAAGATAATTATTAATATTATGTAAAAAATGAAAACTGCATTATGTTTTATAATTAGTTACGAACATAAATTAAACAAAGAACAAATATGGATGGATTGGATTAAACCAAACAGTGATATAATTAATGTTTATTTTCATTACAAAGAATATAAACAAATAACTTCTGATTGGATTAAAAAACACGCAATTCCATCAAGTTATATATGTAAAACTGATTATTTTCACGTAGTCCCCGCATATATATCTTTATTAAAATATGGTTTGGAGCACGACAAAAGTAATATATGGTTCTGTTTTTTAACTGATTCGTGTGTTCCTATTATCTCTCCTTTAAAATTCAGAGAGATATTTCTAGAAAATTATAAAAAAACAATAATGAGTTGGAAACCGGCGTATTGGAATATAAATTTCTGCAATCGTGCAAACTTAAAACGTTTCAATAAAGAATTTCATTTGGCAAATACTCCGTGGTTTATTATAAACAAAGAAGATTCGCAATTTTGTTTAAAGTATTCCATTATAAATAAAAACATTTTTGATATTATTTGTAATGGTAATATTGCGAATGAAAGTATATTTGCTATAATGTTATATTGCAAAAATAAGTTGAAGAATATTATTAATAAGGAAACGATGGCAACAGATTGGACCAGAATGACAAGTCCAACAAGTCCATATTTATTCAAAAATGGTGATTTAGAGGATGAGAAATTTATAATTGATTTTTTGAATAAAAATGAATACACAATTTTTTTGAGGAAAGTAGACAAATCATTTCCGGATAATGTTTTAATAAAATATATTAAAGAAGAAAGAAAAGTTATTGAACAAAGAAGAAAGAAAATTTTTTGGTTAGAATTTCGATTATTTTACATAAATTATTTAGGATTGTTTTTACTATTTTTATTATTTTTCTATATTTATATTTAAAAACTTATGTCAATATAATTATACTATAAAAATGTTAATTAAGCAAGAATATATTAATGAAATAATATCGTCATATAATATTATTATTAATGGTGCATTTCATATAGGTGCTCACGATTGTGAAGAATTACCATTTTATAATAAACTGAATTTAAAAAATGAAGATATAATATGGATAGATGCAATAGATAAAAAAGTTATTGAGGCAAAACAGCGAGGAATACCAAATGTTTACAATGCTGTAATAACAGACAAAGACGATACAGAAGTTATATTTAATTTATCAAATAATAATCAATCATCAAGTGTATTAGAATTTGGAACTCATTTGCAAGAACATCCAGGTATTGAGTATGTTGAAAAATTACAAAAAAAAAGTATTAAAATTGATACTTTTTTTGAAAGAAATAATATAGATGCTTCTAAATACAATTTTTGGAATTTTGATATTCAAGGTGCTGAATTATTAGCATTAAAGGGAGCAACTAAATCTATACAATATGCCAAATTAATTTATCTTGAAGTAAATGAAAAAGAATTGTATAAAGGTTGTGGGTTGATTGGTGATATAGATGCTTTTTTATCACAATATAATTTCCAACGGGTTTTAACTAATATGACGTCCCACGGTTGGGGTGATGCTATATACATTATACCAAATTAGCATTTCCATCTATTACCACATTCAATACACGTTACAAAAGTAGTCATTGGTTCATCTGCTGAACGTGTCTGCATTTGATAATAAGTACATTTATTTGAAAAACATTTTCTACATTTAAATGTATCCGTAGCAGCTTCTATTTTTGTTTCATATTTGTTTTTATCACGTTTAATTTTTTCATTTATTAATTTTTCCCATTTTTCAGGATTAAATTCTTGATGAGTCATAAAAGCAACATTTTTTGCTAATATGGTGTTATTCTTCAATTTATCAATTATTACATCATCTAAGTTAATATATACTGTTTTTAACCGGTCTAAATATATTTGAACGAAAAACGGATTATCCCATTTTTTAACAACTTTACGATTAGTTGATTCATTGAGTGAATAATTAAATATTCCCTTTTCTAAATTTTTACTTTTTTTTTCATCGCCCAACTTTTGATTTATTTTTTTGCAAATATTGCTTCTGAAAATTTCGGGGTTTTCGATTTTTGTCATATTTTAATTTTTAAATATAATTGTATAATTATGTTTAAATAATAATCAATTTTTTTATTTATTATTATATTTGCCCTTTTTATTCTTATTCTTATTCTTATTCTTCCTCAGAATATTCTTCTTCACTCAATTCTGAACCGATTTCAAGTTCAGGTTGTTCTTCATTTTCATTATTTACATCCACATCATTATCATTCGTTTCACTCGTAGTATCAGTATCATAATCTTCATCATCATTATCACTGTCAACAACAAAACCGTCTTTCAAATAACCATCTTTGGTTTTCTTTTCAGGAGGTATATTATCTAATTCATCAATTTCTTCATCATCAATAATAGATGTTAATGCCAAACTTTCAAATCCTCCAAATAATTTTTCATATATTTTCTCCCATTGTTCTAAATTAATAGAAACATATTCTAATTTTCTATCTTTTGGATCAATTAATAATTGAGTTACTATGGCACAATTTCCAAAAAATAATGTATTGTCTATTGGTGGTGGAAAATCATATTTATTTTCCATATTGGCTTTCCCGTCGGTTTTTCCAAAAACGGAAACTATGTATTTCTTCATATCAAGTTTAACACTCCATTCTGTTCTTTTTTCAAAATCATTACTTTTTTTAAATCCACACTTTTTAAATAATTCTTCTTCTTTATAGTCTTTAATTTTTAACTCTTTTAATAGACCGGTTTTTTCAACAATTATAATTCCAATATTTTTTGCCATTGTATAATTATTTAATTTAATAATAGGTTTAAATAGTTATCACATATATAATTAAATAAAAATATATAAATAATCAAAAATGAACAAAAACAATAACAAAAACAATAACA
>Ga0136644_10001928_pt1 | contig 16150 bp, 13 predicted proteins | sample C_130820_EF_Meta_FD_94780 | JGI IMG/M metagenome (GOLD analysis project Ga0136644, IMG submission 94780) | Freshwater microbial communities from Lake Croche, Canada to study carbon cycling - C_130820_EF_MetaG (v2) (version 2) | ecosystem: Environmental > Aquatic > Freshwater > Lake | place... | reverse complement strand
TGTTTTTATAAATTTTTTTTCTGCAAATTTACTTTTTAGGTTTCTATTTTGCTTCTAAATAGCTTTTATTTACTTTTTAGGTTTCTATTTTGCTTCTAAATAGCTTTTATTTACTTTTTAGGTTTCTATTTTGGTTCTAAATAGCTTTTTTTTACTTTTTGGGTTTCTATTTAAATTCTATTTAGGTACTAAACGGCTTAAAGATTTTCTATTATATATTTATATAATGGAAAATAGTTTTCAGCTCTCCATAAGCAACAAAGAAGTTTTTGAATTTTATGAAAAGCACGGGTTAAGCTTTGAACAAGTAAATATTCTATTTGTTGATATTTTAAAAAAACTTATCTCTGATTTAGACTCTTCTCTCAATTCAAATCTTGCGACAAAGTTGCTTGATAAATTCAATATGCTAGATTCAAAAATGGATACAATTGGCATGTCGGTATCTAAATGTCAAACAGAATTAACAACTATATTTGCCTTTAAACTTACTGAGTATAGGAGAGAATATATAGATGATTTGAAAATGATTTTATCCTCAAACAATGTTGATTGTATTGCACCGCTGATAAAAGAAACAAATAGTAATCTATTAGATAAAACTTCTCTCATGCTTGGTGAACTGATACCTAAGAATCAGGAGATTATAAGCAAAGACTTAGATTTACAATTACAGTTATTCCAATCATCTATTTTGAATGAAACAACAAAACTATTGGCATCTTCTCTCGATAAAAAAACTATTGAAGATTTCTTAATCTCCATCAATCAATCTATGATACAATCACATCAAACATTTACAACTCTAATATCTTCATCTGAATCTAGGATTGAGAATAGACTTATTGAAACAGAGAGAAAAATGAACGAAATCAAAGAAATCTCAACGGAAAATAATTCAACACAATCAACTTTGCAAAATAATGTATCAGAGATTCTTAAAAAATTTGAAAAAGGTTCTAGTAAGGGAAATATATCTGAGCATATAACATATAATATTCTTCTAAATTTATTTCCTTGTGCACAAATAGACCATGTTGGAAATGAACAAAAAGAAACTGGTGATATTGTTCTGGTTCGTAATAACAAACCTAAAATTCTAATTGAAAACAAAGACCACGATAGCAAAAATGTTACAAAACAAGAAGTTGATAAATTTATTAGAGATTGTGAATTACAAGATTGTTGCGGAATCATGATGGCACAGCATAGAGGAATATCAAATAAACAAAACTTTGAACTTCAAATACACAATGGTAATGTTTTACTTTATCTTCATCAGGTCAATTTTGATGAAGACAAAATTAAAATAGCTGTTGAAATTGTAGAACATTTCAAGATGAAGTTAGATGAACTAACAACCAAAGAAGATGACTCAATTATGGAAAAAGAGGTATTGGATGAAATTAATAAAGAGTTTATTAATTATGTAAATCAAAAAAATACAATGATGAAACTATTGAAAGATTTTGGTGATAAAATGAATTTTTCTATCAACGAATTAAAAATGCCCTGTTTGGAAAAATATCTCTCTTCCAGATTTGCATTTTCAACCGTTCAAGGTGATAATATGTGTAAATATTGTGAAAAACACATTCCTAAATCACTTCTTCAACATTACAGATACTGTCCTGCAAAAAAAGAACTAGAGTCTAAATCATTTCCTCCTCAAATAGATGATATACAATTAGTTGAACCTGTTGAAATTAGTCCTCCAGAAACTAATATAGTTGCTCCCATACCAGAAAAATCACAGCAAAAAAAGAAATCCTCTATTAAAAATTACAAAACCGCATTGTAAATGCTCATAAACCTAAAAACGCACCCAAAAATCAAGGGTCGGCGCCCCCGCCCGCAGGGCGGATTTCCTATTGTATTACTAAAAAGGTATAAACTCATATTACTATACATCTAAATATGTACTGGATATTATTTATACCCACTGTATACCTATCGGCATCTATACAAGAATGGGTTTTTCATAAATATCTTATGCATACACGAAGCTATAAGATATTTAATAATATTTATATCAATCATATGTTACATCATAAAAATACACAAAATGATTATTCAATTATTAACAATAACCCTGAATATATTTGCTTTGATGTTCTCTCTATAGATGGCATAGTGCAACTAATTATTGTATTTTCTATAAATACCGCGTTTTTTTATATGTTATTCCATCCATCTATTTCTTTGCCAATAATATCTGCAACTGTTATTATCATGCTGTTTATTAATATCATAGTATGGAATACCTATCATGCATATGTTCATGGATTTGACCCTGCTATCATATGTTCCCCCAAAGGAGTTAAACGAAGTAATATCCATGAATCAAATTATATTTCTGGTTGGTTGATAAGTAATCATAGAACTCATCATGATAATAAAAATACAAATTATAATATCGTTTTTCCTGGAGCTGATTTTCTATTCGGCACATATTCTTCTAATAAATTATCTAAACAATCTAGGTATGACAAATGATTTCCTTTTATTCAACGGTATTTTTAACAGATATAACCCTATTATGATAAACCCTAATCCTATATACTGCCACATATCGTGAAATCGTTCTCCCAGTAATACATACGCTGCTATACTTTCTAAGAGTGTACTTATTCCATCCCACGCTCCATTTACCATTAAGATAGTAGAGCCTTGAAGAGAGACAATAAGCATACATACCACACCAAAATACCCTATTACACCAGTCATTAATGAAAAAATACCCCCATGATTAGCATACTGTTTCAATCCAAAATCACCAACAATCTCAATCAAACTTAATAACCCTATTTGCACTAGACTCATCTCTCTATTATACGCTAAAATAATAAATATCTGGAGACCTTTACCGTGTAACTAGGCCTTGCATTTGTGTAAATAAATAATACCTTTTATAAACAAGTATTATTCCACTTTCATAGAGAGAAAAAGCTTTCTATTTCCCCTTATCAATCGTAACCTCTTTACTAATGTTATTGATTATCTTGCCAAAATATTTTACTTTGTCTTCTGGCGTAGTCGGTCCCATAGACTCATATAACATCTTCGTATAGAGTTCATGCACCTTTGAATCAAAGTCATTCCATTGAGGATTCTCTGTCTTCCAATCGGAAATCTTCTTCACATTCTTACAGGCTACATGCTTAATGGCCGATGTAAATATCTTTTTATCTTTGTCTAACTCCCAGATATTCTCATCCTTGATATGAACAGATTCTCTCTTCAAATCACTGCAATGAATCGGTCTTTGATATACATCTAATTTACTCAAGCCATTCAAGATAATATTACTAATCCCTTCCACATACCCCAGCTTCCCAACATTCTCCACATCCTGCATATTGATTTCCAACGATTTCACAAAGTCCATCAAATTCATAGCATCTTTGCATTGCTCGTTTAAAAAGAAATTCAAATTAAATCTATTGTTGTTCGTCGTATTATTAATATTATTGCTATTTATAGTGTTTCCAGAATCTTTCAACAATTCAAATAATTTAGTTTGAACTTCATGATTATTATGCAGTAAATCTTTCACAACTGTCATTATCATTGCGATATTATCGGTTGACGAATTATTTTTATTCGCTATTTCATTTTCTATAATTTTACATAATTTATTATGTCTCCATAATCCAGAACGATTTTTATATTTCTTATTACAATTATTACATGTAAATATATTATTTTCTAATTCATGAACCAATTGGGACTTTTTTATTGCTTTTTTATGTTTTGATGTAGATAAATGCCTGTCGTATTGACTTAATCGTGATGTATTATAATCACATAATTCGCAGTTGAATTTTGGCAGAACTAAATGACCTAAAACTGATGCCATAATTTAGCAACAGAAAAAGTCTCTAAATCTTTTGCAATAAAAATTATAAAAAAATACAATCCCAATTTTTTTTTGATAAAAATATTTTCAAAGCATTATGGTCTCACCTGGAAAAATGAAAGTTTTCCCGGACAAAAGTCTTTCAGGAATATGAAAATGGACATTTTAAAATGTCCAAAATGACTTTTCGAAAAAACTTTTGGACCCCAAAAACTTTACGTTTTATATAATAAATTGAGTTTTTAACTTAAAGAAACAAACTAATTCTTAATTAATGTTTTATACAAATCAATCAAATTTTTATGAAATTCCCTGTTATCTTCTATGAGAGTCTTAAAGAAACCTGATAATTCAGTAATATCTTTCCTTTGCTCATTAATTTCTTTCGTTTGCTCATTTAGTAATTTTATTATAGTTGATTCATCCTTATAAATATTATTTGGGTCATCACATTTTTTTTTGTTTTTGTGTTTCCATAATCCAGCTCTATCATTATATTCTTTTCCACATTTGCAAATATATTTTTTGGGGGTTTGTTGATTTTCTTCAATAATATTATTTTTTATGTGCTTATTTGTTTTTACATGTTTTGAATAATCGTATTTATTATTAGTTTTAAATTGACATTTTTCACAAAAAAACTTTTGGTTATCAAGCGTTATTTCGGTTTCCATATGTGTCTATATTAAGAAACACGATATCTTTTTAAGCAATATTATTTAATATAAAAAATCAAGTTTTTTAATTTAAAGACTTTTCAAACTTTTACTCAAATAAATAATACTTTCTCTTAGTTAATATTGTTATCAAAATAGTATATAAAAACAATACCTTGTTTAAGTGTAGATAATTAGCCGTAAGATGGGGTTTTGCGTATCGTGTTTAGACCAGTTACTTTCTTTACCCTACACTCAATGGAATTACATTAGAATGAACATTATTACAGCCTTTATCAAGTGTGTTAATAAAAAGATTGGCAAACGACATCCTTCTTTGACAGAAGACTTGTCTCAGATGGACCTTACATCCAATGACTTATTTGTCTCATTTATTGAGATGTATCATAAATACTCAGCACACTTTGACAAGATTGGATTAGCTGGAATCTATTTACTCATCAATAAAAACGATAACGAAGGAAGTTATAACCCAGAAGAATCCTCGATTATTCTCGATTCTCTTCAAAAAATATCTCAGTATTATACCTGTTTAGAACTAGATGACTTTGTAAAAGTATTGCAAAAAAGCAAAGAATGCAGTCAAGTCGTATTAATAGAATAAAATAGTAGAATATAATAAATCTTTGATTCTTTACATATCTCCTGCTGATATCTTGTTTTTTACAACTGGATTATCAACTATAGGCACAGCAGCTGTTATTGATTTCCGCAATCATACATCCTTTGCACTATCTATTACGCTCAACGGACAATCTGGTTCTGTTAGTCCACAAATCGTGGCTACTGCTGTTATTATTCAGATAAAATAAAGTGTATTTACAACCTATAGTTACAAATTCAATAACTTTATTTTCAAAATAGCTACATTTATCAAGTAAATGATTTAGAAGAATGATTCTATATGGTATTATAGTTAGTAACATACAGAATGAACGAGTGTTTACAGACAAATAACGAAATCATTCGTGCTTTCTACAAAAGCAACCCCACTATCGATTTCGAAACAGTGAATCTTTGGTTAGTCAATATGTTTGACACAATTTTACAAGAAAGACCAAATCAAATTATAAGTCCTATCCCTGTAAACCAAATAATGAACGAATTGTCTACTAACTATATTAAAAAAGGCGAACTAGGAGAGAACAAATTAGAACTCCTGTTAAACAAGTTAGACCCAACCGCCCAAATCCTCAACGGAAAATCCAAGAAGATTTGCGGTGATTTCCAAATAATGAGAGCGAATAAGCCAACTATCTTTATAGAAAGTAAAGTGAATACAAGCAATGTTAGTCAAGAGAGCGTTGAACGCTTTATCGAACATGCTAAAGAGTGCGGACATAGTGGTATTTTCATGTCACAACATAGCGGTATTTCTGGTAAATCCAATTATCAGATTGAACTATGTGAGGGACACGTCTTACTCTATATCCACGCAGTAGAGTATGATTTGGAAAAGGTAAAAACAGCCTTAGACATTATTGATAAGCTTTCTTCAAAGCTACAAGAATTCAACTTTGGAACCGAAAAGAACACGATTGGTAAAGAAATTTTAGATGAGATTAACAAAGAGTATCAGCTCTTTATAACGCAAAAGGAATCTATTATGCGGTTCATTAAAGACAATCAAAAAGAACTCTTGAATCAACTAGAAGATATCAAGTTTGTCAATCTAGACAAATACTTGTCGACTAAGTTTACAAGCGTTCAGCCTGCTGGAACACACAAATGCAATATGTGCAACTTTTATACTGCCAAATCATTGAAAGGCTTGGCAGCACATAAAAGAGGCTGTAAAAAGAAGTACGTACCTGTACCTTAAAAAAATAAAAATTATTATTTAGTCACAATCATATTGTGACCTGCTTGTTACCTAACTCTTACCCCCGCTTAAATCTTTAAATCCAACTTGACTCATTACATGCGTCATTCATTAAAAACCCCTTATCATTCAAAATTCACCTTACTATCCCTTAAAAAGTGCTCTTGTAGTAAATAATTTATACATATATAAAGTAATCTGTATATATGTATTATAAACAATGAAGAAATCCCTTGCAGAAGTAAAGAAAGAGATTGAAAAAGAAGCCGAAGAGAAGGTAAAGGCACTTCCCGTTGTAAAACTATTAGCTACTCCAGAAAGCTGTATTCAAATTATGAAAGAAGGCGAAAAGAAGTTTATAGAAAAAACAGGCAGGAATATGACTTACTCAGAAATGAGAGAAATGTTTGGGTAAAAAGCAAAGGGTAAAAGGCTAATGAATATTATAGAGGGCCAATTTAGCTTTTAACGATGCTGTAGCATTCTTCAAGGCTAATGTAGATGTTTGAAGACTAGTATTTGCATTATGAATGTATTGAACATCATCATTGTTTGTCAATGCAATAGAAACACCCTCTTCGCATAAAATATTCCAATTATTAATAGTAGAAATGGCTGTATTACACCGACCGGAAAGAAAAATGAGACAAAATTTTTATAAAAAATAAAAAATGTATAATAATTTTTTCCAAGTGATGTAAAAGCACCCTATCCATTTTCTGTGGTAGAAAATCTTGGGCTTGTATCACATTTCACAGCATTTAGCGGTTGGATACTATTATTTTTTCTAAATAATTTTGTTATGGTATATGGTGTTAATATATTATTTAAAGTTTTACAGAATTATTTACAATAATATTGGAATCCGCGTATTCTTCCTCCTCCTCGCCTTCATCCTCGTCTTCCTCCTCGTCGCCTTCATAATCCTCATCCTCTTCTTCCTCCTCTTCTTCCTCCTCTTCTTCCTCCTCTTCTTCCTCCTCCTCGCCTTCATAGTGAGTAACCGCGGATTGATGCCAATAGTCAACTAATTCACTCTCTTTATCTAGTGAGCCATTGGAGGTGCGAAGCTTATATAACTCACTTTTTACCCACTGTAGTTCATTCACCAAAATATTAATAAGACCAATATAATTAATGCTTTTGTCGTTCACTAACATTGGAAATAATTCATTTACTTTTCCGGCATTCATACCCACATCAATTGCTTCCGTCTTTTTATTAATATACAAAAAGGGTTCCAGCTTATCAAAACTATCATTATAGCCAATCGGGTCAGCGTGATATTCATTCGTGCTTTTTAAAGTGCATAATACATCTTGAATTGCACTAGATGATAAGATTTCCATATGCGCTGATTGAATAGAGTCATCAATGGCCATACTTTTTGTCCGGATTTTCTTGGAATTCAGTGATAAAGTTCCAGGCACAAATACAGTATCTTCAGCAGTCCCTAGAACAATTTGATGACTCTGCGTAATTTTGGATTGAAAGCCTATGGCGGTTGAGAAAGAAAACCCGCCTCCACTAGCAGAAGTATAATTTCCAATATAAGTATTGTTATTTCCTTCAACATTTCCTTTCCCAGATAACACACCTATAGCAGTGTTATTTATGCCTGTTACATTGTCATAAAGTGATTTCACACCAACACCCACATTATATGTTCCAGCGACATTCTTTTCTAGAGCACTTGCTCCACATGCCGTATTACCATTGCCGGTGCTTACACATAATGCTGAAGTTCCTAGAGCTGAATTCCAAGAACCAGATACATTCGCAGAGAGAGAAAGCGTGCCACAGGCTGTATTACATGTCCCCGAGGTATTTGATTTAAGAGCACTTACACCAAATGCTGAATTGTGTGCGTAATAATTTGTATTTTTTTCCAAGGCGTGATTCCCTATTTTTATATTGGTTGATTCAAACAATTCCGACATTAAATATATTTTTTATATATATTAAAAAACTGCCGTTATTACTAGTATATGAATAAATCATTGCAATACAATTATAACCAAAAAAAACAAAAGAAACCGCCAAGAATAGCTTATGTCCCTAAAAATTCCATTAATTTAACAGGCGTCACTAACAATGAATCCTTTTTTTCAAAGCCAATGGCGAATCCAATGATGCCACATGCTTATAAAAGTAGTGCTTCTCTCCCTTCTTATCGAGCAAAACCTCCTATAAATGATACCGATAATAATACTGATGATGATGACATAAATAAACCTCTGGTTCTTTTCGAACATAAACTTGTTAATGCTAATAATTTTTTATCTCCAAAAGTAACTACCGTAGAGGCGAATAATAATGTTAATTCTAATAATAATGCTAATGCTAACGCTAATACAGAATCAACAATATCTCTTAAAGAAACTGTCTTGTTTCTCATGAGCAAATTTAGAGAGAAGCAAGTGAAAAGAATTATTAATGTCTACCAAGAATCCTATCGGGATAATAAAAAGGCATCCGGATTCGGGGATTTCCTAAGAGGCTGTTATTATCTTATGCAATTTTGTAGAGAGAACTTTATTCAGTTTGATATGAATATGATGAACCACCCTTTATCAAAGTATTTTATACACAAGAAACCCTATTTGGAAGACATATTTTTAAATATTGAGCCTTTACCTGGTAATAATTTTACTCCATATATTGATAAAGATAGAACCATAGGTCATAAAAATGACCCACAGTTTTCTGTGGCTTTTGTGAACCATTTACTAGGGTCTACTGTGTATCAAGATACCTTATATCTATATTCTATTGCATATCCTTACTCAGAATCTATATCCGAATTAGACAAAATGTATGTTCGGTATTGTTTAGAACCAACGAGAGAAATAGAAGAATATGTGGAATCCATGATGATCAAGTTGAATATTTCTGCCCGAAATTATATTACAATACATATCCGGTCTGGAGATAGATTTTTAATAGGAGGAGCAACAAATATGAGCCCCAGATATCTCTCACAGATAAGAGGATGGTTGACTCAATTATTCAATAGTGGGTCGCCTAGCGATAAATATTTGTTGCTAAGTGATAATATGAGTTTAAAACACCTTCTTATTGAAGAATATGGAGATAGATTATGCGCCACATTTATACCTATTACTCACTCAGGTGAAGGTGTTTTAATAACAGACACTTCTATAAAAAATACCCTTCTCGATTTCTATTTACTGTCAAAATCATCGGCTATCTATTCTTATTCATGCTTCAATCATGGAACCGGATTTAGCAAGTGGACTGCGAAAACATATAATATACCTTATATTTGTAAATTCGTTGATTACATATAAATGAATAAATACCTATTAAATACTTGCTCATAACTTGTATTATAAATGTACCAGTTATGGATAGCGGCAATCACGCTGATTATTGGGAACGGATTTCTATTTTCCTCACCATTTTCAACACAGTTTATAAAGAATTCCAATAATAATTTAGCAAATGGGAATCAAAAGAAATATCCTTTGTCGCTCCCCCATTATAATAAGCCTTTGAATGAATCGGCCCATGGTTCTGGGTCCGGACCAGTGTTAAACCTGGATAAAATAATGGACAAGAAATATCCTTTATCTATTCGATATTATGAACAATATGTGAAACGGTTGAATTCACAAAATATGTCTATGCGAGATAGAACTATTCTGGGCCAAGAGGATGATGATGAGGATTTGGATGGAGATGCGTTTGAACAGAATTTGTTAGACTTATTTAGAAACCATACGGGTGAACCTGATTCACAATCACCTTATTCAAACAGAAATCGTGCTGGTGTTCGCATTATTATTAATCGGGGGTCTCTAGACTCTATTAGTAAGCAGTTTTTTAATAATATGGGTGCTGGAGATAACGGGAACGATGATGATGAGGAGGAAGAAAGCACCGCCGATTATTTCAAAAAGCAACAGAGAAAGTCGGAGAATTTTGAGGTGCTTACTAAGTTCCCAATGCGATTCAAGGATGTAGGCGGATATGAAAAAATTAAAGTTGAACTGAAACAATGTATTGAGATTCTGTCGAATTATACGAAGTATAGCGCTTATAATGTTCGCGTTCCCAAGGGTCTTATTTTGGAGGGTCCTCCAGGAAATGGCAAGACGATGTTGGCAAAGGCCTTGGCGGGGGAAGCCAAGGTGGGTTTTATTGCCGTATCTGGATCACAATTTCAAGAGAAATATGTGGGTGTTGGTTCATCTCGTGTGAGAGAACTCTTTCAACTAGCGAAGAAGCATGTGCCTTGTATTATTTTTATTGATGAGATAGATGCGATTGGACGAGCGAGGTCTGGTGATGGCGAGACATCTTCGTCTGAGCGCGATAATACATTGAACGAATTACTTGTCGCGATGGATGGGTTTAAGAATAGTTCGGGTGTTTTTTTAATAGGAGCCACGAATCGCATTGATTTACTAGACCCCGCTTTAATGAGACCTGGAAGAGTGGATAAGAAGATTTATATTGGAAATCCTGACTCGACCACTAGGGAGGCTATTTTGAATATACATATTCAGGGAAAACCGTATGATAAAACAGTGAACATATCTGATTTAGTGGATTTGACGATGGGTCTATCGGGTGCACAAATTGAAAATTTGTTGAACGAGGCAATGTTAAACGCATTGAGATACGATAGGACTGAGATGACTGCTTCAGATATTGATAGTATTATTAATAGAATGCTAGCAGGATGGCAACCAGAGGACCACCAATTTACGGCGGACATTATAGACCATATTGCGATTCACGAAATGGGACACGCTATTACAGGTGTGCTTTCAAAGCATCACTCCAAAGTTAGCAAGGTGATAATTAATTTGTCGTCACCGAAGAGTCCTGGATATACGGTATTTGAGGGTTCTACTTCAACGATTTATACGAGGGAGGCCTTGTTTGAACATTTAGTCATATTGCTTGGGGGGCGAATCGCTGAGGAGGTATTTTTTGGAGTCTCCGTAACGACGGGGGCGATTAATGACTTTGAGGAGGCATTTAAATTAGCTGAGAAGATGGTTATTTATTATGGTATGGGGAAGAAGGTAATATACCCTAGTAGCAGTGATAAATATAAACAAATGATTGATGATGATGTGGCCGAATTGATTCAACAAGCCTATCAATGTTCGGAGACAATCATTAAGGAATCTAAGGAACTTTTGTTCAAGGGGGCCGAGATTTTGAAGAAGGAGAAGATTTTGAAGGCCGATGAACTTTTAGCATTATTGTCTTGAAAAATGATGATGTTTATAAGAAATTTGTAATTAAGGAATTTTAGTTAATATTTTACAGTTATTAATTTGAAAAAAAAAAAGTATTTTTGTATAATATAAAATGGCTGATTGTTCGTTTTCGTTTGTGAATCAAACATCAATGTTAATTCAATGGCATAGGCCTAGTGACGTTTCTAATAATCCTGGCTTTCGTCAAGAAGTTATTATTTCAGATGATTCGACGCCTAATGTTGCAGGTGGTAGTATTACAAAAACAATCCCTACTCCTAACGCTACCGATTTAAGTTATACTTACCCTGTTACAATAGGTCATAGCTATAGTGTTGCTTATGCATACTATTGTGCTAGTGGTAGCATTGTAGATGGTTGTTATAATACAATTCCTGGTTATTGGACTGCTAACAGCACTGCAAAAACAGCCATAGCATCTACCTATCCCCAACCTCCTGTTCTAGATGGTTCAGCCTCAGCTGCCGGTATTGATGCATCCGGTAATGCATTTATTACGCTTAGTATGTCATTTCCTAATGATGGATATGCTGATTTAAATAAAACATTTATAAAAATATTTGATTCATCGAACTTGTTTTGGAAACAAACTATTGTTCCTTCTATTCCTACTCAAATTACTAAAGCATCGGCTAATACTCCTGGTGTATATGAGAAGTTTACTATTACTTACGATTCTAGTAATGCTTTTCCAGGATTAACCCTTGTAAAGGGAGTTGAGTATCAAATTGCGGTTGATACTGCAAATATTAATGGATCGAGTGCCCAACCTAATACTGTATATCCTAGTTTTTACTTGACACCCACAACTGCTGTGTTACCTCCCACAAATATTTCGCTAACTCCCTCGACAAATACCGATACTAGCACATTTGTAAAGATTACATGGAATCATCCTATCGGAACTTTTCCATCTGGATACAATATTTATAGATATACTAGTGGAACTGATGTTAGCGATAACGCTATTCTTGTAGGTTCCAATGTGTCTGGAACAAGTTTTACGGATACTAACTCATTAAAAATTGGTAAAACCTATTATTATCAATTGGGCTCTCTTTCTAGCACCGGACAGATGTCACATTTAACAGCTAGTTCTAATACCACGGTTAAAGCTTCATTGCCAGCCGCAACAGGATTTACAGTTACGGAAACTAGTGATGGTTCTTTTAATTTATTATGGAACCCAATTACAGATGCCAGCAGCGGCCCAGCAACATATACAATCGGCTACGATAAAGGAGTAGGAACAACAGTGCAAATATTCACTACCGACTTCTCTAACATTGGTGCTACAACATCTGGCAATACTAAACCTGGCACTCAAGTAACAGCAACAGTTGCAGGTTCTACAGCAGGCAAATTGTTTACTGCTGGAAATTATGTCTTCACTGTGTATGGTAATATAACTGATCCAAAATTTGGTTCAACCGCAGACAGTCTTCCTGCTACAGCTTCTGTAACATATTATACACCACCTGCTAGTTTTACCAGTGGAAGTGCCAAAATTTATGCCTCTGGCGTTAGTAAGTCTGTTGATATTTCTTTTAATTCACCCGCTACAACTTCTAGACCAATTACATCATTCCTTATTTATGGTGTTAAACGAGCAGATATTAGTAATAATGATATTATAGCTCAAAACTTATTATTGACTATTTCAGCATTTGCTGATAAATATTCATACTATTCTAGATTATCTTTGTCAGATAATGGCACATGGTCTTTTGCTATTGTGCCTACTAATAATGGTTATACCAATCCACTTACATTAGATATTACAAATTCGTTTTCTAATAAATCAGTAACATCTCCCGCTAGTAGACCTGACGCTAATAGTGCTACTGTAGCTTGGGATTTATCAAACGCTCGGTTCTCATTTAACATCACAGATCCTACAGGTGCTACTCCAGGAGGTTATTATGTAGGTTTAATAAGTGATACAACTGGTTCTGATTTATCTAATATTGCGGTCACTCCACCAGTGCAATTGAGTTCTTCTGGTTCCGGTGTATATACTTGTGCATCAGGTGTTGTTTCTAATCTATTTACCACAAAAAATGTTCGCAACTTATCTTTCAGAGTTGACGCTAGTTATTCATCTGGTTATTCTAGTGGAATTAGAGCAAATTGCACGGCATATAAACGAACAGACCTATCGTATAATGCTAATTTAACAGCTGAGGTGGGTGTTTCTAACTCAGTAACTTTTGATTGGTCACCGTTAACATATGTTAAGGAGTTCTCGAGTATTGTTACTGGATACAAACTTGATATTTCTCACAACGATAACTCAACTGGAAGTAGTTATTCATTAGGAAATGTTACAACATATACTGCATCAGTTGCTAATAATACAATTTATAAGGCTAGAATTACACCAGTGTTAACAAATTACGAAGCTAACGCAATTTCACCCATTCCTATTAACGTGAATACTTTAGATGTTAGTAAAAACACTGTTGTATTCAAGCCATATACACAAGCCGGTCAAGTAACTAACTTGGTGGCCAAATATAACGGAACCGATGCTTCTGGTAGAACGGTAGATTTATCATGGAATGCCCCCGCTACTTCTACTGGCATAACTTGCGCATCATTCAATATTTATGTAGATGGTATTATTGTGCCTGCATCCAGTAATGGTCTCACAAATAAAAATTATGATGCCGCATCAACAAATGTCTCAAATGTCACTATATCTAAAACTGGTTATGATGTCTCATTGAATACTGGAACCAAATATACTTTTGGTGTTATTTCGGTTGATGCTTCATCGCAAGAAGTTGGAACAATGAGCACAGTTGTTTTTGCACCATTAAGACCATTAGATACTGTTGCTAGTGCTAGTCTTACTGGAATTTCTACAAATGGAAATATTACATTATCTTGGTCACCAGTTACATTAAATGATGGATATTCCAATTTACAATATAACATTTACCAAACAAAAGTTGGATCTGGTATTACAACTAAACTTCTTGTAGCAACTGTATCATCTAGTCCTCTAATTATATCTACTGATGTAACCACATTAGCACCATTGGTTTCTGGAACATCTTACTCCTATTCTATTTCTGCAATGGCAAGCACTGTTAATGGTGATACACGAAGCACAACCCCATCCGTATTTCCTACTATTAAATGTAACAGCTCTGCGCCAGCTGTAACTAGTTTATTAGCCCAAACAGGAACAAGATATGGTGCTAATAATGTTGATGGCACACCTGCATCAGATACCGATGTTGTAAACATTTCTTGGATAAATCCAAGTTCTCAAAGTTTTAGCGACGCTTCATTTTCTAAATACTTAGTCAAATTAAATAATCGAGATATTTCTAATAATTTATATAATTCTACTTCTTTATTCACCCAATCCACAAATACAGTAGATATTTCATACGGGGGATTATCTTCTTTGTTCTCTGATGCACCACTTGTCTATGGTAATACATATCCTGTTTCAGTGCAAATTATCACAGATGCTAGTGCCGGAGGCGTTATTAATGCATCATCAAGTTTTATATTTACTCGTGCTCTTGTATTGTCGGCTATTAATGGTTTAACATTTACATCGACACTTAACGCAAATGGTACTTATACCACACTTGTCAATATTAAAGTGAATGCTAATGGCTCATCAGTAACAAACGGAATTATAGCGATTACACCCACAAAGTTTGTATCTGGTGAAAAATTAGTGGCATACTTAAATGATGCATCAAATCCAAGTAATGTTTCCGTAAAGTTTTTTAATGCTACAGGTGATCTTGTTAGTAATGGTACATCTGGTGCTTATGATCTTAACCATACACAACTTATGTATGCTCAAGTTTCATTTACTACCGTAAATGTAGTAACAGCTACACCTTTGTATGTTATAGCAAACGGAAATGGATTGATTAGCAACTTAACAAATTCAGCTCCTTAAATATTCATTTTATAAAGAGTAGTATTTTAGAGTTAAAAATAGAATTATAATTTACAAATAAATTATAATCTTTATATAAAATATAAATATGAGCACCCCTGTAAAATTTGTGAATAAAAGAGCTCTTCATAACAATAAAGTTAAAAAGAATGCACTAGTTACTCAACATTTGGTTAACTTAAGCAATGCGTATAAAAGTAACCTAAGACAAATGAAAACAGTGTCCACTGAACCTGCTGCATCTTCCGACTCAATTGCCTCTATCTTTGCTTTAGGTCAATTCCTTAATAATACAACAACGGATAAAGCACCAGTAGCACCTGAAGCACCAGTAGCAGAATCAGGGGAACAATCATCAGTCTTTGCTTTAGGCCAATTCCTTAACAACAATATGTAAATGATAAATAATAAAATATATCTATTATTTATTTATTTCCTATTTTTCCGTGTTTTCCTCTTAGCCCCCTTTTCCATAAAAGTTCTTATATTCAAAGATTCATCATAGATTCTATCCACAATCTCTTGGAAATAACTGCGAAACTCCTTTCGTCTTCGTTTCATCTCTTCAAGAGAGAACCAGCGAATCTCTCCCTTCTCAAAAAT
>Ga0136644_10001927_pt1 | contig 16153 bp, 13 predicted proteins | sample C_130820_EF_Meta_FD_94780 | JGI IMG/M metagenome (GOLD analysis project Ga0136644, IMG submission 94780) | Freshwater microbial communities from Lake Croche, Canada to study carbon cycling - C_130820_EF_MetaG (v2) (version 2) | ecosystem: Environmental > Aquatic > Freshwater > Lake | place... | reverse complement strand
TCTAACAAAGTGTATTTTCTGTGGCTTTTGTGAAGAAGCATGCCCAGTTCACGCGATTGTAGAAACCAATATTTTTGAGTACTTTGGTGATAAGCGGGGCGACTTGTATTTCACTAAAGATATGCTTTTAGCTGTGGGCGACAAGTATGAAAAAGATATTGCCGCTAACCGTGCAGCAGATGCACCTTATCGCTAATCGGATAGAGCAAACATGACTATGACATTTGATCCATCTACCTTATTCGCCATCTTCTTTTACGGATTTGCAGGTTTGCTAGTCATATCTGCAGTGCGTGTGATTACAGCCCGCAATCCGGTCCATGCTGCTTTGTTCTTGGTGCTCTCATTCTTCTGTGCTTCTGGTTTGTGGATGTTGCTAAAAGCTGAGTTCTTGAGTTTGGCGCTGATTTTGGTTTATGTAGGCGCTGTGATGGTTCTCTTCCTTTTCGTTGTGATGATGTTAGACCTCGATATTGAGCATTTACGTCGCGATTTCAAAAAGTTTTTACCAGTTGCGTTCTTGATGGGCGCTGTGATTGTTCTGGAGCTATCGATTGTGATTATTCGCAGCTTCATTGGTACCAATGCTCCAGTACAGGTGATGCCTGAAGAGGTTGCTGCTAACAATACGCTTGCCTTGGGTCGTTTGATTTTCGTAGACTATGTTTATGCCTTTGAGGTTGCTGGCGTGATCCTATTAGTGGCGATTATTGCTGCTGTTGCATTGACACTGCGTAATCGCAAAGATTCCAAGACACAAAATATTCATGAGCAGGTGAATGTCATTGCTACTGACCGTATGCGCATTGTGAAGATGGGCTCTGATATGGCTGCAAAGCAAGATACTAGAGGGGAGAAGAAATGAATATCACTCTAGCTCACTACTTAGTCCTGGGTGCAATCTTGTTTGCTATCAGTGTGATTGGTATTTTCTTAAATCGTAAGAATGTCATCGTCTTGCTAATGGCAATTGAGTTAATGCTTCTTGCGGTGAACATGAACTTTGTTGCCTTTTCTCATTATTTAGGGGATATGGCAGGTCAAGTATTCGTATTTTTTATTCTGACTGTGGCGGCTGCTGAAGCAGCTATTGGTTTGGCGATTTTGGTAGTGCTATTCCGTAAGACGGACACTATTGATGCCGACAATCTTGACCACCTAAAAGGCTAGTCATGCAATTGACCTTAAATATTCCTGTTCTCTGTGCTATCCCGCTGGCGCCATTAATTGGCTCCTTGATTGCTGGCTTCTTTGGAACCAAGTTGGGCGGTAATCGCATCGGTCACGGTGCATGTCAGTTCGTGACCATTCTTGGTGTAACGATTGCCTTTGCTTTGTCTTGTAATGTTTTGTCGCAAGTGATGGATGGTTTTTACTTCAACGGTACCGTGTATCGTTGGATGCAATTGGGTGAACTTAATTTAGATATTGGTTTCTTAATCGATCCATTGACGGCAACCATGATGTGCGTAGTGACCTTTGTGTCGCTCATGGTACATATCTACACAATCGGTTATATGCATGGTGAAGAGGGCTATAACCGCTTTTTCTCTTACATCTCATTATTTACCTTTGCCATGTTGATGTTGGTGATGAGTAATAACTTGCTGCAACTCTTCTTTGGCTGGGAAGCGGTGGGAGTAGTTTCTTATCTATTGATTGGTTTCTATTTCGAACGCCAATCAGCTGTATTTGCCAATATGAAAGCGTTTTTAGTTAACCGCGTCGGTGACTTTGGCTTCATCCTTGGTATTGGCTTATTGCTAGCAAGCACGGGATCTATGCAATATGACGTGATCTTCTCCCAGAATACCGCTTTAGCAGCTCAGACTTTGCCAGGTACTAGTTGGAACCTCATCACAGTGATTTGTATTTGCCTATTTATCGGTGCGATGGGTAAATCAGCCCAATTTCCATTGCATGTCTGGTTGCCAGATTCCATGGAAGGCCCAACCCCGATTTCTGCTTTGATTCATGCTGCAACGATGGTGACCGCCGGAATCTTCATGGTGTCACGCATGTCGCCACTGTTTGAGCTTTCTGATGTTGCCTTGAGCTTCATCTTGGTGATTGGCTCAATTACTGCGCTGTTTATGGGTTTCTTGGGAATTGTCCAAAACGATATCAAGCGAGTTGTTGCGTATTCGACTTTGTCCCAACTGGGTTATATGACGATTGCTCTGGGTGTGTCGGCTTATCCAGTAGCCATCTTCCATTTAATGACGCATGCATTCTTTAAAGCCTTGTTATTCCTTGCTGCTGGTAGCGTGATTTTGGGTATGCACCATGAACAAGATATGCGTAAAATGGGTGGCCTCTGGAAGTACATGCCAATTACTTGCTTAATGATGCTGCTGGGTAATCTTGCCTTGATTGGTACCCCGTTCTTCTCGGGCTTCTACTCTAAAGATTCAATTATTGAGGCCGTTGCTGCTAGCCATATTCCTGGATCTGGCTTTGCCTACTTTGCAGTAATGGCCAGCGTATTTGTTACAGCACTCTACTCATTCCGTTTGTATTTCTGGGTATTCCACGGTAAGGCCCGTTGGGGTCACGCGGATGCACATGATCACCACCAGCATGCAGAGCAGGGCGATGATCACGCTCATCATGGCTTGGCGCCAGGTCAAAAACCTCATGAATCTCCCGCGGTGGTTACCGTGCCTTTGATTCTCTTGGCCATACCATCCGTAATCATTGGCTTCTACACGATTACCCCGCTCTTGTTTGGTACTTACTTCGGCGATTCAATCTTTATTGATCTGGCCCGTCATCCAGTCATGAAAGAACTTGAAGATGAATTCCATGGCCCGATAGCCATGGCAATTCATGCCTTCACTTCACCAGTCTTGCTGCTTGTTGTACTCGGTGTTTTGACTGCGGCTATCGGTTACCTCTGGGCACCTAAATTGCCTGCTAAGTTTGCTGAAGCATTTGCGCCTATCAAGAAGCTGCTTGATCACAAATACTATCTTGACGAACTGAATCAAGCAGTATTTGCTAAAGGTCTGATTTGGATTGGTAGCATCTTATGGCACCGTGGTGACCAGAAGGTGATCGATGGTTTCTTTGTTAATGGCAGCGCACATACAGTAGGGCGTTTTGCCGGCGTTATCCGCCATTTGCAATCCGGTTATCTCTATCACTATGCCTTTGCAATGATTGCAGGCTTAGCGGTATTGCTTGCTTGGGTTTTGTATGCTTACCTGCCTTTTGTTCGCTAGGCCTTTGTTACTTAAGTAGCCACTATGATTCTTTCTTACGCCATCTGGACCCCGATTGTTTTTGGACTCATTATTTTGTTTTATGGGTCAGAGAAGCCGTCTGCTGGCGTTCGCTGGCTCTCGCTCGTTGGCGCAATTCTCGGGTTCATTTCTACATTACCGCTCATTATTCACTTTGATCTTGCCAATCCTGGCATGCAGTTTGTAGAGAAGCTGAGCTGGATTCCCCGTTACGACATTAATTACTATCTTGGTATTGACGGTATTTCTGTTTGGTTCATTGTTCTGACAGCCTTCATTAATATTTTTGTTGTTATCGCTGCATGGGATGTAATTGATACCAAGGTTTCACAATACATGGCCTCATTCATGATCCTTTCGGGATTAATGATCGGCGTATTTTGTGCACTTGATGCTTTGTTGTTCTATGTCTTCTTCGAGGCAACACTGATACCGATGTACATCATTATTGGCGTGTGGGGTGGTCATAACCGCATTTATGCAGCCTTCAAGTTCTTCTTGTACACCTTGTTGGGTTCATTGCTGACTTTGGTTGCAATGCTTTACCTGTACAACGTTACTAATACCTTCGATATCTTGGCTTGGCAAAACGCTCGCCTAGATATTGTTGAGCAAATTCTATTGTTTGCTGCATTCTTCATGGCATTTGCCGTAAAAGTGCCGATGTGGCCCTTACATACCTGGTTGCCCGATGTTCACGTTGAAGCACCAACAGGTGGCTCAGTTGTGTTGGCAGCCATCATGCTCAAACTGGGAGCTTATGGCTTCCTCCGTTTTTCATTGCCGATCGCACCTGACGCTAGCCAATATCTCGGACCATTTGTCATCTTCCTATCCTTAGTAGCAGTGATTTATGTTGGAGCAGTAGCGCTAGTTCAAAAGGATATGAAAAAGCTAGTGGCTTACTCATCAGTTGCGCATATGGGTTTTGTAACACTGGGATTCTTCCTCTTTAGCCCCCTGGGCATTGAGGGCGGAATTGTGCAGATGATTTCGCACGGCTTTGTAGCTGGCGCAATGTTCCTCTCGATTGGTGTTTTATACGATCGTATGCACACCCGCCAAATCGCTGATTACGGTGGTGTTGTACATCGCATGCCAGCATTTACTGCCTTTGCTGTTCTGATGGCTATGGCTAACTGTGGCCTGCCTGCTACCTCTGGGTTCGTGGGTGAGTTCATGGTGATCTTGGCTGCCGTTGATTATGATTTTATGATTGGTATCTTGGCGGCAACTGCCTTGATTCTTGGCGCTGCATACTCTCTGTGGATGGTAAAGCGCGTATTTTTTGGAACGATTAATAATGCCCACGTTGAAGCATTAAAAGATCTCAATGCACGCGAATATTTCATGATGACGGTGCTGACCATCTGCGTGATTGGCATGGGCGTCTATCCCAAGCCATTTACCGACATCATTCATCCAGCCGTAATTAATCTGCTACAGCATGTTGCTGTTAGCAAACTCTGAGTAAACGCAAATGCAAGCATACGACCTATACGCCATCATGCCGGAACTCGTATTACTGGTTGCCACCTGTTTATTATTGGTAGCTAGCGTTTTTGTTCCAGAGAGAGTGCATGCCACTCCAGGAGTAGAGCAAGATATTTTCCATACCCCCCGCGGCGTTGGTTTCTTCTATTTCTTCACAATCATCTTGCTCGTTTACTTGATTTTTGCTTTTGTTGGCCGCTTAGGTGACCCAACCTTGGTGGCAATGAATGATTTATTTCAGTCTGACCCACTTTCAAATCTGCTGAAGGCTTGTTCTTGCGGCGCTGTCTTAGTCACCTTGATCTACTCTAAGCAGTATCTCTCTGATCGTGCTTTATTCCGTCCTGACTTTATTGCACTGGCTTTGTTGGCATTGCTTGGACAGTTTGTTTTGATCTCTGGTGCCAATCTATTGACGCTCTATTTGGGCTTAGAGTTGATGGCCTTGCCAACCTATGCACTAGTAGCAATGCGCCATACCCAAGAGAAGAGTGTTGAGGCGGGTATTAAGTATTTCATTCTAGGTGCATTAGCGTCAGGCTTCTTGCTGTACGGCATGTCAATGCTTTACGGTGTCACGGGCTCACTCGACTTAATTGAAATCTTCAAGACAGTTGCTGATCCTCGTATCAATCACTTAGTAATGGCTTTTGGTTTGGTGTTTATCGTAGCGGGCTTAGCATTTAAGTTAGGCGTAGTGCCGTTTCATATGTGGGTACCAGATGTTTATCAAGGTGCACCAACTGCCGTCACCCTCATGATTGCTGCGGCACCTAAGTTAGCTGCCTTTGCTTTAATGTTCCGCCTCTTGGTAAATACATTATTGCCACTTTTGGGTGACTGGCAACCTATGTTGGTGCTACTTGCCGTTCTCTCACTCGTTGTAGGTAACGTTACAGCAATTGCGCAAACGAATGTTAAGCGGATGCTGGCTTACTCTGCGATTGCGCAAATGGGCTTTGTACTTTTAGGTATGTTGTCCGTATTTGATGAGCATGCCTTCAGTGCTTCATTGTTTTATGTCATTACCTATGTTTTAACAACGCTCGGGACCTTCGGTCTATTGTTGGCTTTATCACGTAAGGGTTATGACTGCGAGACTTTGGATGGTCTAAAGGGTTTGAATAAGAAGCACCCTTGGTATGCCTTTATTGGCTTAGTCATGATGTTCTCTTTGGCGGGTATCCCACCAACTGTTGGCTTTGCAGCCAAGCTAGGCGTTCTCGAGGCTTTGGTTGATGCAGAACACACATTCCTGGCGATCATTGCTGTCATTGCTTCCTTAATTGGCGCGTTTTATTACCTTCGTGTTGTCAAGGTGATGTATTTCGATGAGCCGGAACACCAGGTGTCTGTCAGTGGTTCAGGTGCTGCCAAAGGAATCTTAGGATTAAATGCGATCTTAGTGCTTGCTTTGGGTATCGTACCTGCCAGTCTGATGAGTCTGTGTTTAGATGCAATGCGCCGCACCTTACTAGGCTCTTAAAATTGCATGAACTCTCAGATAAAGGCTCCCATTGGAGCCTTTATTATTTTCAGCTCACACAATAGACATCGAAGTTTTGTATGATTGATCAACTCTTATGCAAGAAAGAAGCTAGCCATGACTGAAAAATCGTTTAAAGATTTGCCGAGCGGTGATCTGCATTTACGTGAGGATCGTATTTCGGGAGAAGATATCTATGGCGGCATTTTTTTAAAGATGAAGCGGGACACCGTTTCATTGCCCGATGGTCAAGAGGCGATTCGAGAATATTTAACTCATCCAGGCGCAGTTGCGATTGTTGCTGTTTTGGATGATGGTCGAGTGCTGTTGGAGCGTCAATACCGTTATCCCATCTCCAAAACATGTATTGAAATTCCAGCGGGTAAGCTTGATCCCAATGAAGAACCTTTGTTTTGTGCCAAGCGAGAGCTTGAAGAAGAAACAGGCTACTCTGCCAAAAAATGGAGCTTTATCCGTCGCATTCATCCAGTAATTTCCTATTCAACAGAATTTATTGATATTTATCTCGCTGAAGGCCTAGAGCCTGGAACGAGTAAATTGGATGAAGAGGAATTTTTGGATGTGTTTGCAGCTCCTCTAGAGCAGCTTATCAACTGGGTAGAGGAGGGTGAAATAACGGATGTAAAAACCACCATTTCAGTCTACTGGCTCGATCGCTATCGCCGTGGCTTGGTAAGTCCAACCCCAATTAAATAAACATCCCATAAACCCGATTAAAATGGGGGTATTGAATTTAGTACCTTTACCCCTATATAGGTTTTATGAAAGTTTATAACCTCGCTTGCCCTCTAGATCATCATTTTGAAGGGTGGTTTGCCTCCGAAGAAGATTGCGTTACCCAACAGGGTAAAGGGATGCTTGCATGCCCGGTATGCGATAGCACCAAAATTACCCGCATGCCTTCCGCCCCCCACATTGCCAAATCCTCTTCGACCGAGTTGACTGTTTCGCAAGCCGATTCTTCACACTTAAGCGGTGACGTTGTGGCACTTACAGGTGCAGATCATTCTCATCTTGAGGCACGAGTGCAGGCTGCTTTTCTTCAAGGGATGCGTGAACTGATGGGTAAATCTGAAGATGTTGGCACTTCCTTTGCTGAGGAAGCCAGGAAAATCCATTACAAAGAGTCTCCAGAGCGAAGTATTCGTGGCCAGACAACGCTTGATGAGGCAGAGGCATTGCGCGAAGAGGGTATTGATGTGCTTGCGATGCCAATGATTCCAGTGCTTAAAAATACTTTGCAGTAATTCCATTCAGCAAGATAAAAAAATAGCGATCAGTTGATCGCTATTTTGTTTTGGACTCTATGTTCTAGAGTTTATTTTGAAGTTGGCATGACAAACTCAGCACCCTTGGCAATGCTTTCAGGCCAGCGCTGCATCACACTCTTTTGCTTGGTATAGAAACGGACACCTTCTTTGCCATATGCATGCATATCGCCAAAGATAGACTTCTTCCAGCCACCAAAACCGTGCCAAGCCATTGGCACAGGAATAGGTACGTTAATACCCACCATGCCTACCTGTACACGACGAGCAAATTCACGGGCGATATTGCCATCACTGGTAAAGCAAGCGACGCCATTGCCAAATTCACAAGAATTCACGAGGTTGAGGGCATCTGTAAAGTTTGCAACACGCAAGCAGGATAAAACTGGTCCAAAGATTTCTTCGAGATAAATTTTCATATCTGGCTTGACGTTGTCAAACAAGGTGCCACCAATAAAGAAGCCATTCTCATTGCCTGGAACTTTTAAACCACGACCGTCTACCAATAGTGTTGCACCAGAAGCTACGCCACTTTCAATGTAGCCAGTAATGCGCTCCAGAGCGGCCTTGGTAACGATAGGGCCCATTTCGGCATCAAGTTCCATGCCATTTTTAACCTTGAGGGTCTTTGTACGTTCTATGAGTTTTGGCATGATCTTTTCAGCAACATCGCCAACCAAAACAGCTACGGAGATTGCCATGCAACGCTCGCCAGCAGAGCCATAAGCAGCGCCAACTAATGCATCAATTGCTTTATCAATATCAGCGTCAGGCATGATGACCATATGGTTCTTAGCGCCGCCCAGTGCTTGAGAGCGTTTGCCAAAGTGGGCGCAACGCTCATAAATATAGTTTGCAATTGGGGTCGAGCCAACAAAGCTGACTGCTTTCACATCCGGATTTTCAATCAAGGCATCTACAGCTTCTTTGTCACCCTGGACAACGTTAAATACGCCATCCGGTAAGCCAGCTTCTTTCAGGAGCTTGGCCATCAAGAGGGATGCAGATGGATCTGTTGGGCTTGGTTTAAGGATGAAGGTATTGCCGCAGGCTATCGCCATCGGGAACATCCACATTGGTACCATCACTGGAAAGTTAAATGGAGTAATACCGGCTACCACTCCAAGCGGTTGGCGCATGATCCAGTTATCGATGCCAGTAGAAACTTGTTCGGTGTAGTCACCTTTCATCAGTTCAGGAATACCGGTGGCGAATTCTAGAATCTCAATGCCGCGAGTGACTTCACCTTGGGCATCTGTAAAGACCTTGCCATGTTCGGCAGTGATGATGGCAGCTAACTCATCGCGATGGGCGTTTAGTAATTCAAGGTATTTAAATAGGATACGAGCGCGGCGTAGGGGGCTAGTTTGGCCCCAGGACTCAAATGCCTTCTGGGCAACTGCTACAACAGCATCAACTTCGGAACGGCTGGCTAAGGCTACCTTGCGGGCAACATTGCCCTTAGTAGGGTTGTAGACGTCAGCAAATCGGCCATCCTTAGGATTGACGACTTTGCCATCAATATAGTGGCCAATATCTGCTGTTGATTCAAAGGCTTGAGGTGCGTTCATAGTCTCTTATTTGGGGTAATTTATAGGGTTTTTCGGTAAACAAAGCCTCCAGGCTATTTTGCCGGCAGGTCTTCGCTGTCTCGTTTATTCTGCTTTTTAAGTATTCTATCGCTTTACGGTGATTATTGTACTTTTTGACCCCTTTTTGGCTTTCTAAGGCACCCTGATGAGTCTTCTATTTTCAAGCTACACCCTTCATTCCCCCCGAGGCCAACTGGAGCTGGCCAACCGTATTGTGGTGGCCCCTATGTGCCAATATTCAGCCGTAAATGGCGAAGCTACTGACTGGCATTTAATGCACTGGGGTAATTTGCTCAATAGCGGCGCCGGTCTGTTCATTATTGAAGCAACCGGTGTTACTCCAGAAGGCAGAATTACGCCTGCTTGTCTGGGGCTATGGGATGATCGTACTGAGGCCGCTTTAAAGGACAAATTGAGTCGCGCCAGAGTATTGGCGCCAGCAATGCCTGTTTTTATCCAGTTAGCACATGCAGGGCGCAAAGCTTCGAGTGCGACCCCTTGGGATGGCGGTCAACTACTTGCACAAGACCAAGGCGGTTGGGAAACTCTCGCTCCCTCTGCGATTGCACAGCTCGAAGGTGAGCGTTTGCCGCATGAGCTTTCAAAAACAGAACTCAAAAAACTGATTGCTGATTTTGTGACTGCAGCAGAGCGGGCTGAGCGTATTGGAGTTGATGGAATTGAGTTGCATGGAGCCCATGGCTATCTTTTGCATCAGTTTCTGTCACCGATAGCCAATCAGCGTCAGGATGAGTATGGCGGTTCATTTGAAAACCGTATTCGTTTCCCTCTAGAGTTATTTACAGCGGTTAGGGCAGCTTACAAAGGAGTGCTAGGCATTCGGATCTCTGCTAGCGATTGGCTAGAGGGTGGCTGGACTCCTGAAGAGACTGCTCAGTTTGCTCAGCAATTAAAACCTTTAGGTTGCAATTTTGTGCATATCTCTTCAGGCGGTATTTCACCAAAACAAAGTATTCAGTTGGGACCAAGATACCAAGTTCCTTTTGCAAAAATTGTTAAAGAACAATCTGGTTTGCCAACAATGACAGTTGGACTCATTACCGACCCACATCAAGCAGAAGCTATCTTGCAAGATGGGGATGCCGATTTGATTGCATTAGCTAGGGCATTTTTGTATAAACCCCGTTGGGGTTGGGAAGCCGCAGCCGCATTAGATGGCAAGGTAGTAGCCAATGAGCGTTATTGGCGCTGTCTACCGCGGGAAGCGCAGGCAGTGTTTGGTAATGTAAAAATAGGACAACGATAAAAAGATCTATGGAGACTTTAATGAGATATCAACATTCATTTCGTAATGCATTACTAGTAATTGCGCTTGCGTTTGGGGCTCAACTCAGCATGGCCCAAACCTTTCCCGATCGCCCGATTACCTTGGTTGTACCAAACCCTCCTGGGGGCTTGGTAGATACCTCAGCGCGACTCTTAAGTGAGCCATTAAGCCGAGTAATTGGTCAACCCGTGATTGTTGACAATAAGCCTGGCGCCAGTGGCAATACCGCGTATCAGTATGTTGCTAAAGCAAAGCCAGATGGTTACACATTATTAATTTCTTATTCAGGCTATCACGTAGGTAACCCAGCTCTGATGGATAAATTACCGTGGGATCCCATTAAAGATTTTTCACCTGTGGCTTTGCTGACCGTCTCAACCAATGTGATTGCAGTGCATCCATCAGTCCCTGTAAATAACTTAAAAGAATTCATTGCATACGCTAAAGCGAATCCGGGTAAATTAAATTACGCCTCTCAAGGTAACGGCTCTGTTTCTCATATCGGTACGGAAATCTTTAAGCAAACTACAGGGGTAGATATGGTTCACGTTCCCTATAAGGGATCTGGGGCAGCGATTCAGGATGTTTTGGCTGGTCAAGTTCAAGTATTTATTTCAACGCCCCCTTCATTGATGCAGCATATTCAAAGCGGCAAACTCAAGGGCTTGGCAGTCACCGGAAAGAGTCGTCATCCTGGCATGCCCAATGTACCCACTACAACTGAGGCAGGCCTACCAAGCTTTCAACTTGAGTCATGGGTGGCTTTGTATGCACCTTCAGGTACGCCTGCGCCAGTCATTACTAAGTTAACAGACTCCGTTAAACAAAGCCTAGCAATGCCTGAGGTGAAGGAGCGGGCAGAGGCTGCTGGTGTCGAGTTGCGCTATCTCAACCCAACCGCCATGGATGCTTTATTGAAAAAAGAGTTGCCTTATTGGAATAAGGCAATCAAGGCTGCCCACATTACCTTAGACTAAGTTCCGACTACGCCAAATTTGGAAGGTCGATGTCGTATCATCGACCATCTCGATTTTTGACTAAAAAGTTAATACAACATGAAGCAACATTCTGTTCGTGAGGCCTGGTTAGAGGATGCTGTAAGGCATTTAGAGCCAGTTTTCTCAAAAGCTGGCTATGCCATTCCTCCAGTAAGAGTTTCTTGCGGATTTCCGGCTTCCAGTAGTCCACGTACCACCCTAGGTCAATGTTGGCCACGTGAGCGCTCCGGCGGGGGTGTCAATGAGATTTTTATCTCACCCAAGTTGGATGATCCTGTCCAGTTGCTGGACACCTTAGTACATGAGCTATGCCATGCCGTAGATGACTGCTTTAGTGGTCATGGTGAGGATTTCAAAGGTATCGCCCAAACAGTCGGGCTAGAAGGACCAGCCAGGATGGCACATGCGACTGCAGAGTTAACCGTCAAGTTGATGATGATTAGTCAGGAGCTTGGACCGTATCCACACCAGGCGATTGTGTTTCCACCACCGCGACCCAGTAATGCAAGTAGGAGTAAGGCTAAGTGCGGCCAATGTGGTTATGAAGTGACTTTGCTAAAAAAGTGGGCTAGTTATGGTGCGCCTATTTGTCCGAAGGATAATATTCGGATGGAAGAGGCTACTCCAGAGACCATCGAAAATACTACTCATTATGATAGCGATTCCCTTGGTAAGGGCGGCAAAACTACAGATGATATTCGGCGAGCTATTAGCTAAATTATCCAATCGGAATCATTACTTATTTCAAGAAAATATACTATGAACGCAAAAAAAATCTTTAAGAATCCAAAAATTGCAGTGATCCCCGGTGATGGAATTGGTAAAGAAGTGATGCCTGAGGGTGTGCGTGCCTTAGAGGCCGCTAATCGTAAATTTGAGCTCGGCATGCAATTTGATCATTTTGATTTTGCAAGCTGTGACTACTATCTCAAGCATGGCAAGATGATGCCGGATGACTGGTTTGATACGCTGATGAAATACGATGCCATCTTTTTTGGCGCCGTAGGAATGCCGGAAATTTTGCCTGACCATGTATCACTGTGGGGAAGCTTGATTCAGTTCCGTCGTGGCTTTGACCAATACGTTAATTTACGACCAGTACGCCTCTTGCCTGGAGTACCATGCCCACTTGCTAATCGTAAGCCCGGCGATATTGATTTCTTTGTTGTCCGTGAAAACACTGAGGGTGAGTATTCCAGTCTCGGTGGCAAGATGTTCCCGGACACAGACCGTGAGTTTGTTGTGCAAGAGTCCGTATTTACTAGACACGGTGTTGACCGTATCTTGAAGTACGCCTTTGACTTAGCGCAAAGCCGTCCTAAGAAACATCTCACATCAGCTACGAAATCCAATGGTATTGCAATCACAATGCCGTATTGGGATGAGCGGGTTGAGGCGATGTCAAAGAATTTTGCTGATGTGCGCACCGACAAATATCACATTGACATTTTGGCAGCCCACTTTGTGATGAACCCAGATCGTTTTGATGTTGTTGTAGCAAGCAACCTGTTTGGCGATATTTTGTCGGACTTGGGTCCTGCATGTACGGGTACGATTGCAGTGGCTCCATCGGGCAGTATTAATCCAGAAGGGAAGTTTCCTTCATTATTTGAACCAGTACATGGTTCTGCACCGGATATTTACGGCAAGATGATTGCCAATCCGATTGGCCAAATTTGGAGTGGGTCGATGATGCTAGATCATTTGGGTTATCCAGAGGCGGGTAAAGCAATTTTCAACGCTATCGAACAGGTGCTTGCTTCAGGCTCTAAGACCACGCTAACACCAGATTTAGGTGGTACCGCTAAGACTGATGATTTAGGTAAGGCGATTGCCGCTGCAATTTAAAATTGCTGAGTTCAGCTAGCCAGCGGTATTTAAAGGACTCCAAACGGGGTCCTTTTTACTTGCCTTGGCAATTTCAGCTAGGATCTTCTCATGCTGCTCAAGATCATCATCGCTGGCAGCCATGATTTTCAGATCCGTGGGCAATGGTTTGGCATGTCCGGAGGCATCTGCTCCAACGGTGTAATCGATTAGGTCAATCGACAGATCTTCTTGCCCCCTAGTCATTGCTACATAGACTTCAGCAAGAAGTTGGGCATCTAAAAGCGCGCCGTGCAATGTGCGATGTTGATTGCTAATGGAAAAACGCTCACATAATGCATCCAAAGAATTCCGCTTGCCCGGAAACATTTGGCGAGCATCTAATAGGGTATCGGTAACCTTGGAGGCAAGATTACGAAAAGGAGGGCGCTTAAGTAGCGCAAATTCGTTATCTAAGAAACCTAAGTCGAAGGCTGCGTTATGAATCACAATTTCAGCGCCATCGACAAATTCAATCAACTGCTCAACAATATTTGCAAAGACTGGTTTATCAGAGAGAAATTCTCTGGATAGGCCGTGCACTGCAAATGCGCCAGCATCAATATCGCGCTCAGGGTTAATGTAGTAGTGGAAGGTGCGATCAGTCAGACGACGACCAACCATCTCTACGCAACCAATTTCAATAATACGATCACCAGTAGCTGGATTGAGTCCGGTGGTTTCAGTGTCGAGAATAACTTGGCGCATTAGGTTCCTTCAAGCACAGATGGTGGTATTTCCATTGGTCCGTTACCTGCATATTTATCCAAATACAGATAGATAACCGGAGTAATGATCAGCGTTACAAATTGCGAGAAGATGAGTCCACCTGCAACACTAATGCCCAAGGGTTGGCGCAACTCAGCGCCAGCACCCAGACCAAACGCAATGGGAATCGCACCCATCAACGCTGCAAAGGTCGTCATCATGATTGGACGGAAACGCAAAATACAGGCTTCACGAATGGCTTTTTCTGGTGAGAGACCTTTTGTACGCTGGGCATCCAAAGCAAAGTCAATCATCAAAATAGCATTCTTCTTCACAATACCAATCAGCAATAGGATGCCAATAGAAGCAATAATCGTGAGTTCAAAGCCAAAAATTCGCAGTGCCAAAATCGCACCAATCGCAGCTGAAGGAAGGCCTGCCAAAATCGTTAATGGGTGAATATAGCTTTCGTATAAAACGCCGAGCAGGATATAAATCACGCCCAGAGCTGAGAAGATCAAGATCAACTGACCAGACTGGTTGCTCTTAAAGACTGCTGCATCACCGCCATAGCTAGTAATGATTGAAGGGGGTAGATCAATCAGCTTTGTATATTCCTCGATTTTCTTGGTTGCATCACCCAGGAAGACATCAGGCGCCAGATTGAAGGAAATAGTAACTGCTGGAATCTGACCTTGATGGTTGACGGCTGTTGGACCCACAGTCCTTGTATAGCTAGCTAAGCTCGATAGAGGAATGAGCTTGTCACTGGAGCGCCCACGTACAAAGATTTTATTTAAATCTGCTTCGTATTGGCGATCCTCTGGTGCCGCTTCTAGGATGACGTAATAAGTGTTGACGGGGGTATAAATGGTTGAAACTTGCTTTTCTCCATATGCAGAGTAAAGTGCTGTCCGAATATCGGCAATACTGACGCCAGCACTTGCTGCTTTTTCACGGTCAATATCAATTTTTACATTTAGACCCTTGAGTTGTGAGTCGCTGGTGACATCTCTAAAAATCGGATCAGCACGCATTTTTTGCATGAGCTTATCGGCCCATTCATTGACACCCTCAAAGCCCACGCTTTGGAGGGTGAACTGATAGCGACTCTTACTGCTCTTGCCACCAAGTTGTAAGTTTTGCACAGGGCGCATATAGACCTGCAGGCCTGGAATTTCTTTGAACTTGTTGCGGAGGCCTTCCATTACCTTAGCCATTTTTTCACGTTCACCCTTGGGCTTGAGGATGATGAAAATTCTGCCAGTGTTATATCCAGAGCTTGCACCGCCACCAATCACAGAGATCGAATTTTCTACATTGGGATCGTTATTCACGAGTTCAGCGGCTTGGTCTTGTAAAGCCAACATCGCTTTAAACGAGATGTCTTCAGACGCTTCTGTAGTAGCTTGAATCTGGCCAATATCTTCCTCAGGAAAAAATCCTTTGGGACTATTCACAAAAAGTACAACTGTAAGAACAAAGGTAGAGATCGCACCCCATAAAACCCACTTGCGATTCTTTAATGCGAGATCGAGATAATGAATATAGGTTTTCAGCATCCAATCGAAGAATCGATCAAATTGCCTATTAATTGCATATTCCTTGGGATGAACACCAGGCTTGGGTAAAAAGCGGCTGCACAACATCGGCACAATGGTGAGTGAGGCCACTGCAGAAACCAAAATCGATAGTGAGACAACTACTGCAAACTCTCTAAATAAGAGACCAATTGGTCCCGGCATAAAGAAGAGTGGAATAAATACGGCGACTAAGGAAAGCGATATAGAAATAATCGTAAAGCCAACCTCTTTACTACCTTTCAGCGATGCCTTGAGTGGATCCATTCCTTCCTCAACGTAGCGCATGATGTTTTCAAGCACAACAATCGCATCATCGACCACTAAGCCCACTGCTAGCGTAATACCCAACAAAGAGATATTGTCTAAGCTGTAGCCGAGAAAATACAACAAGAAAAATGCGCCAATTAAGGATATTGGCAAGCTGATCGAGGGAATAATCGTTGCAGCAAGATGCTTTAAGAATAAAAAGATCACCAAGACCACTAACAAGACTGTGAGCGCAAGCGTGACGTTCACATCATGGATCGCTTCGATAATTGAAATAGAGCGGTCGTTGAGTAAAGTGAGTTTGATTGACTCAGGCATTTGTTTTTGTAGCTGTGGC
>Ga0136644_10001926_pt1 | contig 16154 bp, 9 predicted proteins | sample C_130820_EF_Meta_FD_94780 | JGI IMG/M metagenome (GOLD analysis project Ga0136644, IMG submission 94780) | Freshwater microbial communities from Lake Croche, Canada to study carbon cycling - C_130820_EF_MetaG (v2) (version 2) | ecosystem: Environmental > Aquatic > Freshwater > Lake | place: Lake... | reverse complement strand
GTCCACCTCAAAATATGAATGTTCGTCTGCAACTTACAACAGACGATGGAATGGTATACGGATTAAATACAAATGTAGATGGAGAATCATCAAGAGGGCAAGGTCCTGATATCGGTTCTAGTATATATGCAAAGATAAAAACTGGAATATTCGGAGCAAACTGGGATCAAGCTCCTACAACGCATACAGCACAAAATGTATGGACATTAACTGGTGGAGGCCCCAACTATATTGTTGGATTTTGGCAAGAAACAGGAGGATACTCTATGAGTAAAATCTTATATTCAGACGCAACTACAAATTCAGCATTTCAAGAAATTCCCTCCAACTGGTTAACTCTTACACAAGAACCAGACGCTCCTATGCTTTCTTGGGAAGGATCTACATCTGTCAGGACTGGTGCCATGTACTTTTCCGAAAGGAGGTTTCCATCTGTTATGGCAATGAATGTATCATCTCCTGCACGTATTGTCGATATGTCGAACGCAACAAACTGTCCTTTTAGCGCAGGTGTCAGCCTTGTAAACAACGGAAATGGATTCGCCGCCCTAAAACATGTATTGGCCATGAATTCATGGCGTACATTTACAATATTCTTCACATCAGGAACAAATGCGCTATCTGGTGCTCCAGCAGCATGTGGCACCTATGGATACCCAACTCCAGACAAACACTTTCGCCTCTATCAACCAAGTGAATGCGATGCCATGGGTGGCTGGTTTAATTCTGGAAATGGAACTTGCTGGAAAGTTCCTGGATACGATGGTCCTGGAGGAAATTGGAGCTATGACTGTCAGCCACTGAACAATAGCCCTCCTCCCATAGTTGCTACATTGGGTCCTTTAACAATCACTACTTCAGGAAATTCTATAGCCATTGGCTGGAATAGTCCTACATTGAACGTATCCCATTCCTTTCCAGGTGCTGTTGTACCAGATAATACAACGGTTAGTTATGTAACTGTAAATATGAGAAGCCAGATGAAAAATCAATACCCTAATACACTATCCGTTTGTGCTGGCACAATCGACCAATGGACAAGTGGAACTATTACAAAGGGCAGTATTAAGACATTTACAACAACTGGAAATCAGCCATTGTACAATCCAACGGACGGATCCCATTTAACTCTTGGAGATGCCAATGCACAGAATTCTGCAAATATTACAGTTGGAGCAATACGTCTATTCGATTATGAATTGGATATGAATGACTATGCACGTGATATTGCCAATACTTGGCTAATGAGTTATTTTAACGGAAACGAATAAGATTACTGGCATTTGCATACATCACAACGTCTATTTGGTTCATAGACTGGACATGTAGCAATTGAATATACATATGTAATATGGGATGGATATTCTGATCTATACTTCTGTAGAGAAAGTGTAATTTCTTCTACAGAACGTCGCGTACAAGTTGTTACCACAACGGATGATTTTCCTGACGGAAGTTGCGCCTCAATACAATGAAACCAGGTTTGAAGAGGTTTACGCTGTAAGTATTTTATAAGAGACATTTCTATTTATTCTTTTGTATAAGGCTTTATACTTGGTTTTCCAGTAGCTGGATTGATTACTTGCTCATAGATAGGTGTTGCGTATAGAATATCTGTTTGTTTATACCAAAAGGTTCGTCCTGTTTTAGGATCCTTTGTTACGTGAAATGTTTCTCCTGTTTTGGGATTTTTTTGTACTTTTACTTCTCTTAGTTGTTGTTTCGGTTGCTGTGTTTGTTGTTGCGTTGGTTCTTGTGTTTGTTGGGATGGTTGTTGTTGTGTTTGTTGAGGCGGTTCAGATCCCCTACAAAAAGAAAAATCACTTAGTGTATATGTAGAATCCGTCATAATAACGTCTTCATTCAATCGTGGATCATATAAGAAATCATCTATAGATCCTTTTGTTTCAAGAAAACAGCCTATTGTTGATTCATTATCCGCTTCATTCAATTTACAATCAACTGCGGCAGCTTTCATATGACATAAGAAATCAGAACTCACTTTTTCCTTTGTATCCGCAAGAAGTAAAATGTGTTGATCCGATGTTTTCGAATCATCCATTGTAATAAGGGTCTGATCAATTTGTAGATTTTTTGGAAATACTGAAATATACGTAAATACTTCTACCACACGCTCATTTTTACTAGGGTCTTCATCGTAGGGTAAATCTGCGTGACTACAAATACGTACCGCACGCCCTTTTACTTGATCTGTACGCACTTTATTCCAATATGGTTCCATAATATGGACTGAGCGTACATTGCGCAAAGAAAGTCCCTCTGCTCCTGCAGCAGTAATCATAAATACACGACAGACTTCGCCGTGTAAATTCCGTGTCATTCGTATCTGACTTGCTTCCAATATTTCTGCTATCTTCGTAGGCAACTTATCAATACGCATATTAAATAAATTAATAAGTGTTTGTCGTACACGCAATGATTCACCACCACTGTATAAAATATACCGTGGCTGCTCTGGATTTGTCTGAATACTCTTTACAGTCTCGTCATCAAGTCGTAAATCTTGATCCGAGCCAACAAGCTTGATAGGGGCATACCCATTTACATCCAATGCCATCGAAAATACACCAATACCTTCTACAGTTTTGAATACGCTGTATACTAGACTCGACCCAGCACTTGCTTGAATATTTGTTAGAATTTTTGCGAATTTTCCAGAATAGGTTTTTAACTGACTTTCTGGTGGATTTGCTGAATCCATAGTAAACAAGGTAGATTTTTTCTGATTGAGTTCCTGTATTGCTTCCGCAAGACGTTCCTTATAGGGTTTTACATAGACGGTTGGTGAATCCAAGGATGTTTCATCATCTTCTTTTGGTTCTTCTGATTGCGCCGTTTCCAATGCTTGTACACCTGCTGTATCTACAGCCAAATCTGTAACAGTATCTCCAACTACTGGTAGTTCTGTCCCAATTGCCGCTTCTAAATCTTCCTTTTTTCCAGGAAAAGGTCGTTCAATTCCTTTTGGAAATGCAAAATTACAAGTGGCACGACTACGAAATCGATACGAAGATGATTCTTTTTCTTCCAATCCAACTGCCTCATCATATGCCGCCTTTTTCTTTGGCTTTTCCGCCAATTCTTTCAGACGAGACTTTGAATATGCTCCAAGACCGACTTCACTGAAAGGACACTCCACAATTGTATCACTCACGATTTTAGGCATAAGTTCTTCCTTGGATCCTTTATAATAGGATACAAGGCCTGAAAAACGTTTCACAAATGTAAGGGAGTTTTTCACTTTCAAGTCTTGCTTATTTACGAAAAGATCTGTAAATTCATCGACAGTAGGAGGAAATAAAGGAAGTGCTTGGAATGTTGGTTTGTTTCGTAGGAGTATTTTTTCAGATGCCAATCGTTCTACAAGATCAAAATGTAGTTCTTGAATCGTACGTGGGCTTGCTTGTTCGACTCCCACATATCGTATTCCTTGTATTGTTTTAGAAGTTTCATCTAGTATTTTTACATATCCCTCATCTAACATCGTATAAAATAGTGTAGAAAATCCCGTTTCCTTTTCAATTGTATGATAGTTTACACGCGGATGAGTTTCTAAGAGTAGTTTAACACGATTGAGTGATTCTTCATTCGTAGTCTCTAAAGTATCTTGCGCAGAAGAAAAATATCCATGAAGAATATTTCCAAGAATTCCAATTTCAGTAGGCTGATTTACAATAGGAGTTCCTGAAAGAGCAATGATTTTACTATTCTTGGCTTTTGTAAGAAGCATATATAATAAAAAGGCACGAGAATAGTCATCTTGTTTGAATTTAGGAACCCACGTATCGACAGTAACAGGTTCATGGTATTTTAGCGTCTTTCCTTCCTTTGGAACACGAAGCGATGTTTCCAGTTTTCCAGTAATAAGACGTGTAATATTATGTACTTCGTCAATAATAATTACAGCATTATCAAAAAATGTAGGGTTTGTCGTTGCTATTTGGTACATTTGTTTTACAGTAAATCCAGTATAACCGATAAATGTATATTTTGTATCTAAGATAGAATACAATTGTTCACGAATTGCAGATCGTTCCCAGTCTTGTAGGTCTTCAAAGTTTGATTCTGATTCAGGTTTACTTAAATCGGGTACCCATAGTACTTGTTTTTCTGGGGATCGTTTACTAATAGATGCTATAAGACTGTCGGACAAATTCAATACTTGTTTCGCAAATAATTTTGTAGGTTCATCTTTTAAGGGGATAGAAACCCATGTATTTTTAATTCTATAATGACGAAAGCCACAAAACATCATCTCATTCAAAAAATTTTCTTTGAGAGAAATGGGTGTCATAACAATGATTTTCTTATCCGCTTGGCCATAGAGTGCTTCGGATGCAGCAATCGAAGTACATGTTTTTCCTGAACCAAGACCGTGGTAGACTAATATGCCGCGATAGGGGCTTCCTTGACGCATAAATTCACGAATAAATGCTTGGTATTTGTATGTTTGTAATTCCATTTCATTGCACGCATTTGGATTAATTTTTTTATTTATGACTTGAGGCAGTGCAAAGGTTGAGGAATAATACGTTGCCATATATCGTGTAAACCCTTTGCGATCTTGGGGGTAATAGGAAGAAGCTTCCTCCAACTTGTACGGGTCGGTTGATTCGTCCAAGTCTATCAATTCTTCAAATGTATCCAATTTGGGAACCACTACTGGAGGCAATAGACTGGCTACCTGGTTGTCGGTGTTGGATGGTTCTTCTTGGATAGGTGGTTGGATGGTTGGTTCGAGGGCTGGAGGGAGTGGTTGGATGGTTGGTTTGACGATTGGAAGTGGTGGTTGGATGGTTGGTTTGACGATTGGAAGTGGTGGTTGGAACAAGGAAGATACAGGTTTTGGTTTATTGGATCGAACTGTTGTGTTGGGTCGAATTACTGGAGTGCGACTGGAGGGTTGTATGGAGGATTGTTTGCGTGTTTGTCCAAACATGGTGGGTGCTTTGGTAGGAGGTGGAGCTGTTCCAGAATAGGGTTGTGAAACTGCTGATTCTGTTACAGTTGCTAATATTTCAGGAAGGGGATCTTCGGGACCACTTTTTGTTTTTGTCGTTTTCAATTTGAGACCTTTTAATACTGGTTTCGTAACCTCGTGTTTCGTGGCCTCAGGTTTCGTGGCCTCAGGTTTCGTGGCCTCAGGTTTCGTGGCCTCAGGTTTCGTGGCCTCAGGTTTCGTGGCCTCAGGTTTTGTGGTCTCCTTATCCGACATCTATTAGGAACATAGATACTAGTTCCCTAGAATCTATACCGCGTACTGTTTTTCCAATACTTCAAGAGCCAATCGCGATGCTTCTTGTTCCGCAACCTTCTTGTTTCGAGCTGTATACGTTGCTACAACCGAACCATCTACTGCAAGAACTCCCATGGTAAATACACGGTCATGTGGAGGTCCTACGACTTCCACTTCCTTATACTTGGGAGGCTGATGCCATCGACTTTGATAGAATCGTAAGAGCTGATCTTTGAAGTTATTATCTTCATTAATCAATTCTGTAAAGTCTATATACTTATCTATAATATGAATTAACCATTTTTGACACGTTTCAAACCCCCTTCCCTTTTCCCCTTCATGGAAATACAAGGCTCCAATCCATGCTTCTAACATAGACCCAAGCATCCGCAAATTATTTCGTCCATTGCATACTTCTTCCACATGACGACTAATAATCATCCATTGTCCCAATCCCATCTTCCGTGCAATCTCGCCAAGTGTCTTGTTATTTACAATACGCGTTTTGAGTTTTGTCATAAATCCTTCTCCAAGTCCAGGATACCGTTGAAAGACATACAGTGCCACAATATTTCCTAAAATAGAATCCCCTACAAATTCCATTTCTTCATTGTCTGCTTCTTTTAACTCCATACACTCTTCAGGTCGAGGAGCAATCTCCATTTGTTCATTCGAAGCTGCCGCTTGTTCCGCCCATTCTTCAGGTCGATTTACGTAAGATTTATGAACACATGCTTGTTGAAATAGCTGTGGATTAGTAAGTGTTCCGCGCCATCCATATGATCGCAAGATACGTAGAATAGTATCTTGCGAGATATCCTTATTTAAGGTATTCCAAGGGTTGAAGATTTTTGACTCAGTTTGTAGATTTGACATTCTATAGTATTAGAGCTTACATTGTTTAGGTCAAATTTTTTAATCACCCGAGTGCGGATCCTTGTATGTAGTTTCTTGATCCTAAATAGAATGGCTGACTCTGAAGGGAAAAAGGGTGTTTCGTTTCCTGGAAATACTCCAGAAGCCGAAAAACCTCCTCCAAGCTCGGTAAAGAAAATTCCTGAAAAGGAGAATACTACAACCATCAATACAACTCCTGCGACTGAAAAAACCGAAGCTAGACCACCCCCTACCAAATCTTCTTTAAAAGCATCGACGCCTACCAACCCTTCTTTAAAAGGATTAACGCCTTCTGAACTAACCTTACCATCTTCTTCTACAGAAAAGGAACAGCCCTGTAAACGAACCGCTACACAAACAAATACAACACCAGAAGAAGAACGTGTCGAAGAAGAACCTTCTAACGTATCTTCTGAAGAAGGCGAGCCAAATACAAACGATAGGGGTCTCAATACTCTAGAAACTCCAGAAGGGGATCAAGAACCTTTGGAACCAGCGGAGAAACAACCAGCACAATCTTCTACTGCTACCCAATCAGCCCAGTCCTCTGCACAAGGGAAATCATTTTTAGGCGATCCAACGCTACCCCATTTATTACGTATTGGAATTGATCAAAACTCTGAATATATTGAGTTAAAAGCAGGGGTTATTCAAAGTCATTCAAATTTCAATGTACATACAATTGGTTCTGGTGCTGTAGAACTTCGAACTAAATATGGAATTACAGAATCAAATGGGTATAGGGCAATGCAGCGAGCCTTTGGTGTAAAGAATCAAGGAGGTAAACCTCCCTTGCTGGACTATATTAAAAAGCAGTGCCAATTTGTCGGCTTTGATCTTGTTCGAGAGGCGTTGCGGAAACGAATTGAAACGCTCGGTGAAAGTTCAAAACTAAAGGGAAATACCATTCAAGCAAGAAATGAAAAACATCGAATTACAATACTCCAAGGATTGTTGGATCAAATGAATGTGATGCCGTCTGTTCCATGCCCTACCTCTACACCTAGTGTTGCTCCTCCTACAACTACTACATCACCGTGTATAGGAGATATTAGTTTATTACGTGACCTTGTCTATTTAGTCGTAATGCTTCAGGGTATAGCAAGTCCTGAAGTAAAAAAACAACTTCAAACAATTCCAATCAAAAGTCTTCTTCGTGCTGCTGAAAAAAACAATGTTCAACAATCGAAGCTTCTTATCAAACAATTAATGAAAGTCTTGGAGGAATTGTTATCAAAGGATACGTCCTCAAATACCGATGATTCGTTAAAGAAAATCTACAGTGCCCTGAAACCTGGTACTCCACTTCCAGAAACTATAACTGTTGATTTAATTCTTCTTGAGATTGGAAGGCTTATGTCGAATATTACATCATTAAAACAAGAACAGGATTCTCTTAGTGCTATTCTTAAAAAATTATCTGATAGTCTTGATAAAAAGCATGAAGAGTTATTGAAAGCTATCAAGGATATGGAAAATCTTCTATCGATTCAGTCCTCGAATGACTCAGATGCCGTAAAAAAGCTTCGTATAGAATTAAATATTGCACTGGGAAAGCTAGCTGGAGCAAACGCAAAGTACGAAGATGCCTTAAAGAAACTAAAAGATTCTGAGAAGCAAACCGCTGACGAGAAACAGTCAAGGAATGATGCAGAACGTTCTCTTGAAGATGCTAGACGTATTTTAGAGGAAGCTAAACAACACGTACAGGATCTTGAAGATGAACTAAAAAGGCTTCGTGACTCGTATAATGAGACCGATGAAGAAATACAAGGGTTACTTACAACGATACAAGGACATAAAGATACATTTACTATGCTTGATGGAAAATTAAAGAAAGATTTGGATGATAAAGAAAAAACAATTAAAGAACTACAAGACAAGTTGGATGAATTGATGAAGAAACTCGAAAAAGGATCCGTAAATAAAAAGGCTGTCAATTTACAAATAAAGAAACTAACTGGAAATATTGCTACATTAAGAAAAGACAAAGAAACTCTGAACGATGATTCGAAAGCTATTCGTGAAGAACTTACTAAAACAATAAAGGGGTTGGATACACAAGTGAAAGAGTTACAAGCATCCATTGCTGCTAAACCAAAGACTAGTAATAGTAGCACTAGTACCGATGAAGGTAGCACTAGCACTGGTGAAAGTGCCACAACACAGACAAATAATTCTGATATATTTGATCTATTAAAACAACAAATGAAACAAGCACAAGACGATATAACTCGTTTGGAAGAAGAAGCAAATCGCCTACAAGATGAATATAATAAGACCGAGGAAGAATATACTGCAGTCACACTTAAGTTACAAGGCGAATTAGATAAATGTAGTAGTGATAATAAAGGCCTTCTTGCACAAATAAAAAAACTAGAACAAGAAATACGCGACCTCACAACCGAGGTAGAAACTCTAAGAGCAAGTTCTAAGAAATCTTCTTCTGAGCTCACAGAAGAGCTTACAAAGGCAAGAGTAGATCTTGCAACACTCCAAGGTGAATCATCTGATACTTCTACCCTGATTGCCACACTTCGAGCTCAATTAGAAAAAGCCCAAAAAGATTTGGAAGCTGTTCGAAAAGCACTTGAGGACTATACAGGTACAGATGACACAGAGCGTGCAGCTCTCGAGTCAAAATTAAAAGAGGCAGAGGCAAATGTAGAATCTCTTACAAAACAACTAGAAGAAAAAGAATCAACTGGCACAGCAAGCTCGGAATCCTTTACAAAAGAGAAAGAAGCACTTTTGGCAAAGATAGCAGCATTAGAAAGTGAATTAGCTACTCTGAAAGCATCATCAAGTGCCGATTTAACTAACAGAAATAGTATGGTTCTTGATCTTAAAAAACAATTAGAAAAAGCCCAAACCGATTTGGAGGCTGTTCGAAAGGCACTTGAGGAGTATAGAGGTACTGACTCTGGAAAGCGCGCCGAACTTGAAGAAGAATTAAAGGCAGCAAAAGCAAAAGTAGAAACTCTTACTGGAGATTTGAATGCGGCAAGAGCAGCGCTTACCAAACAATCCGATGATACTACTGCACAATCTAATATAATTACAACAAAAGATGGTATTATTCAATCACTAAAAGCTGAATTGGAGAAGGCTCATGTAAATACAAAGTCTAAAACGGAAGATTTTGATAAACGCATACAAGAATTACAAGACAGATTGAAACAAGCAGAAGAAGATAAATTGGCATCTACTACATCCAGTTCTACAACTCTTGAGAGTAAAGAAGCAGAATTAGCCTCCCTACGATCAAAGCTTGCCGAAGCAACTAAAGCGAAAGAAACTGCTGAAGCAAATGTAAAAACTCTCGAGGCAAACTTAGCAACTACTACAACCGATAGAGATAGACTCCAAACGGAATTGGATGAAGCAAATGAAAAACTACGTAATGCTACAAAACAAGCGGCTGATATAAGGGCAAAGATTGCTAGTATAGAGAATGATGTTAAGGCTATGAAAAATCAGACTAATAAGAATACACAGGCTAGTAAAGCATCTACTAACACCTTTACAAAGGAAATTGAAGCATTGAAGAAACAACTTGCTGAAGAAAAGGAAAAACGTACTAGCCTCCAAACTGAATATGACGCATTGGCAGCACAACTTGCCGCAATGAAAGTAAGCTTGGAAACGTCTTCCACTGAAAAAGGTACAAAGAAAGCTGAAATAGATCGATTGACTGCTCTTTTGGTAGAAAAAGAAGAGACTATAGAAGAACAGAAGACTCGAATCGCCGCTCTAGAAGCTCAGTTACTTACTGCAAAAGAAGGAATGTCTTCTGCTGTTACAAGCTTACAAGAGCAATTACAGAAAAAAAATACAGCATATAAATCCGATCTTGCATCACTAACTGACCAGAAAGATGCTACGATACGCGACTTGAGAGCAGAACTTAAATCACTTCAAGACGCAAGAACTGCAAATACACTAGCACACGAAACCGCTTTGAATACATTGCGCAAGTCTCTTGCAGCCGCCGAATCAACAGTCACAAAACAAAAAGTAACAATCGATGAACAAATGGAAGAAATAGCGCGACTCAAAGCAAAAGCTACGGAATTAGAATCCAATACAAAACTACAAGTGGAAACAGCAGTAAGCGATACAAAAAAACGTCTTCAAAATCTACTCAGTTGGATTTTAATCGACCCCTCTTTACAAGAGAAGGCCGCAGATTTTGTTACAAAAGGTACAATAGATGAAGCAGAAGCAAAACAATTGTTTACAGCCGATTTATGTGACTTTTTCAGTTATTTAAGCAATCTAACAACTGTACAAGTCCAATTATTAACACCCATCTTTGCCAAGTTTGGAAATAACAGAGCTACTATATCAAAGGATATATTCGAGTCCTACCTAGATCCTGGTATGCCCAAAGTCGATTCTACACCAGACGAGCAGTTTGCGTTATTTAAAGAAATTGGGGACATATTCCAGAAATTTTTCCTATGGCTTTCCGCTAAAACGCCAAAACCCGAATCACTATCTGGAACACCTTACCCACTCCTTACAAAAGTACTAACAAACTATAAAATAAATGAGCCTACTAAATTGGGTGTAGTTATGAAGACTGTAGTAAGTATTGAGTTGAAATCAACTGGAGATTTGGCTAGTTATGTAATTGAACCATTAGGAATTCGAGCTAATACATTGAAATTTGAATCTGCAGATAAAAAGACAGATACAGATGCTAGCAATCAAAAAATACCCATGACTATTCTTGCTATCAAATTCATACAATTATTAAATCAAGTACTTCAAACAAAATATAAACTACGAGAACGTTGCGAGACCTCATTTCCTTCAAAATAAAGACTAGAAACGATTAGATGCAACACGGGGGCACAAACGATTTACTTCATCGAGTAAAATATAGTTTCTATGGAACCTTACTCTATATACTTATCTCGAGCCCAATTACATTCTCCTTTACACAATCCATATTCCAAGGATCATTGCATATCATACAGAACGGTATACCAACCCCTGTAGGATATCTCTTTCATAGCATAGTATTCTTTCTAATGTTCTCAGCCGTACTCTTATTTCCCAAAACGCTGTAAAGGAACTGGATATGTAACCCCATATACATGTTCAAACGCAAACTTCTCTGTCTCTTGATGTGCTTGCTTCTCCGGCTTTCCTTCTACTACCAAAGACGCCCATTTTGCCGCAGCAACCCTACAAATCGACTCATCCAACCCTGGATCCAATCCTGGATACGGTGTCCATGCCATCCACTTTCCTCCCAGAAAGATAGGCCAACTTTTACGAAGCATAGATATTCCTACTGTAGTATACTGGAACAATCTCTAAGCACTTTTCATACGTTTCTTTTCTCCTTGGCAAACAGAAACAACACTACAATGAAACCTGCTCTTCTTGGCCTCATCACTCTTACTTTTATAGCACTTGTTATTGTGTGCGCAGCCTATTACAGTGGTCCTAAACTCTACCAAGGATTCCTAAATCAAATGGTATCTGAAGGCGGAAATGCAATTGTAGGAGAAACAAATGCTCGTGGAACATTTACACTCTATTATGCCGACTGGTGCCCCCATTGTAAGACTATAAAACCCGTATTTCGAGATTTTATGGGAGATGGTCTTCTAACAGTGAATAATGCTCCTGTAAAAGTAAGAATGGTAGAAGAGAAACATATACAAAAAGGTGTAGACCCTGCTATACAAGGATACCCTACTCTTTTATACAGCGACTCTGCTGGAAAGACTGTAGAATTCAGTGGTCCACGCACCCCCGATGGGTTTATGGAATTTTTAAAGGGGACAGTTGTAGCATAAATACATAGGTAGACTAATATTCTATATATGTATTAGATATGGATCCTTCCAGAGTACCTGCGTTTCTTCGCCAAGGCGCTGTGGCCAAAAAGAATCGATCAAATAAACAACGAAACGCCAATCGTCGTCGTGGAAATGCCAATCGAGAACTTTCTCGAGTACTCAAAGAACGAGGCGTCAAAGCAACCTTAAAGGCACGTCACAATCTGCGAAAATGGAGATCCGAAGGAAAAAATAATGCTGCGTTTTTTGCTCAATATGAAGGGTCTAGACCGTCTGTCCCACCTGTACCATTCAATCCACCCACATTTGTACCTGCTCCTACTCCTGCCCCTGCTCCTGCTCCTAGAAAATTTGCCATGATTAATGCAAGGAAAACATTTAAAAATCGTCAATTGGCACAACGAGCTGCAAATATATCGCAATACAGAGTCTGGAAACAACAAAATCCAGAACTAGAAAATAATACATTCTTCAGCTCCAAACAGTTTAAACCCCCTGCCGAATCAACACGAAAACGTTGGATGAAGACTGGATACCTACAATCATCCAACATTCCATCGGTTGTTCCAACTGAGCCCAAAGTAGCACGCGTCCTATACCCCCTTCCATCTGAAGTGGAAGAATCTTCTGTACCAACAACACTGCGACCTATAGTAACTCGTAAGACAGGTCACGTAGAAGCTGGGAAAAAAGCAGCCACTTCCGAAAAAGGCCGCGCTTGGCTCGATGATGTACGACGTGCGAAAAATATTCTCGATAAAGTCCTTGCCGAAGCAGGTTCACCTTCCAAAGCAACTCAGATGGAAGCACGAAAAGCTGCTTCCGAACTACGAAAAGGAAATCCTGGTGCTATAAACACCATTGTTGCTCAAAAAACAAGTCGCGGTATCCAAACAAACGCATCTGTAGGAACAAGCATGAATAACGTAGATTAAGAAACACTGTTTCGTCTTATACAAATGGGCGCTTTAGGAAGACATAGAAACTCCAATGCAGCGTTTCGACCAATCGTTGAAAGACGTTTTCGTTCTTCTATAGATGCTTCAAACTTTGTACTAGGAAATTCCTGACATGGCAATACAATCGTACGATGTTTATATTTCTTTATTTGAGCCTGATACGTCGGCATATAGTAGCCCGAAAGTAAAAGAGAAAATAGACTCGACATATCTTTTACTTCTACTGGCAATGTGCTATGTTGAAATGTAAATCCAAGTGTATCTTCGATTTCTTCTTCTGACAACATACAGATCGGATAATTATCCAATACTCCTCCATCCAACAACAAGGTTTGTGTCTCTGGATGGCGAACTGGAATAAAATACATAGGAAGTGCCATAGAGGCATAGAGTGCTGATACAATTGGCATTGTTGGTGTTTTTTGAGCACTGAACTCTACCAATCGTAAATACTGAATATCTGATGCCCAAATACGAAACCCCTTTGCAGTTCCAGACTCCTGTAACTCTTGAAAGGTTGTCTCTGGACTAAATCCTTTATGATGTAAGATTTTTCTTATAAGCGTTTTTATAGAATCTCCTGAATTAATTCCGAATTGTTCAAATGATTCTAACATTGTTTCTAGTTCAAATGAATGCATTGTACTAAAATCAAATTCAAAGCAAAATCGTTCAATTACACGAAAGGAGTATCCTAATGCCAAAAGAAGTGCTACCAGACCCCCTGCCGATACACCACAGAACTCCCGAACATGATCCAATAGTTTCTTCTCTTGAAATACTTGAAGTGCTCCTAAATAACTCACTACACGAACTCCTCCTCCTGAAAATAAAAGTCGGCGCGGAGGAATGATGCGCATATCTACTACATCTGAAGAACTACCTTGTTAAGTAGGAGTTTGCTTTCAGCATGGCAGGATATATACCAAAACAAGACGTACCTGTATTGAAACCTAGCGAGTTATTTGATAAACGAAGACAACGAGATGGTGCTAAACTGAAATCGTATAATAAGATACTAGAACAAATTTACGGACGAATCAAAGCAAGCAGTCGTGATGGTGCCGATCCTTGGATTACCTATGTTGTTCCTCCATTTATATTGGGACTTCCAAAAATAGACTTGGAAGACTGTATTGTATATATTGTTTACATGCTACGATCACAAACTTACGAAGTTCGATACACGTATCCAAACTTGCTGTATATTAGCTGGAAACATCACGAAAAGGAATACATTCTAAGAGGATCTCCTATTATGAATGCCATGTTGGCCACACAAAGCAGTAAACCTCGAGGCGAATTACGAGGTCAAAGTGGATCCCGTGTTCGGTTTGCCGAAACCGTTGTAGTATCCCCTGATCCTGCTCCTTCCTTAGCCGCTCCTTACGGCTCCAATCCTCGTGCTCCAGCAGTCCAAAGAGCCGCACAGCCTACAGGACGAGCACCAGCTCGCTCCGTAACAGACTATCAACCACCCTCTGCCTTCCTAGATGCCATTGAACAACCCATGATCGAACCAAGAAAATCGGCTCTTGATGATTTCTTACATTTTTAATATGCTCTAAGTAATTTATATATCTCCTGTAGAAGCTATATACTAGTATGGCAGATATATATACACCCGATCTTATAACAAATGAGGATATGATTACTATGCTTACTGATCCAATCAATCATTCCTTTACAGATGCGTCGCTTGAGTATTTTAATGCCACCGTACTTCCAAAATTCGAAAGTTTCAGAGAAAAGTCTGAGGCGAATCATGTGATTGATCCAACATTGTATGACACTGTACATACAATAGGCGATATCCATTCTGATTTTCGAAAATTCCTACAAATTATTTCAGATCTCAACTTAATAACACTACCAGCTGGAGTAGATCTGTATAGTGATACCATATATGACCCACGTATCATATGTGATACGGTTTGGAATGTTGAAAGGACATTACTTGTACTAGTAGGTGATCTTATAGATGGTTCAAGAGGCCTTGTGCCTGACAGGGCAAGTGGTACAATGGTATTTGGTAAGGTAGTAAATGATCGAAATGGATCCTTTGAATTCCTTTTACATTGTTTTTTATATAATATGCGAATGAAGGCAAAAAATATGAACTCGGAACTAGTTTTTACACTTGGAAATCATGAAATGTTTTCTGTGTATCGAGAAACTACTGAACTTTATGCAATAGGTGCGGCAGTCAAGTATAAAAATTTATTTGACAAGTATTTGTATACATATGTTCATCCTACAACATGGACATTTCTTAATATACCTATAGACCCTACATATATTACAGATCCTATTAAATCGGTAGATCTAGCTGGAATAGATATAATAAAACAACAACGAACACGACGAAAAGAACTCTTAGATCCCTTCTATAAAAATTCCCCCTATATCATGCTATTTCTGGAAAATGATGCTGTAAAAGAAGCTGCATTTATTCATGGAGGATTTCATGATTTAACACTACCTTATATACCAGATACCAATTATTCCACAAGTGATTATTTACAAAGGCCAGGTGTTATTCAAATACAAGAGTCTTTAACTCTATCTAGAGACATAACTAATACATTTACCAATCCACAAACTTCTATTTGGCAAATGTTAAATAAGCGAGATTATATGGAAAAATCAGGATTTGGGACAGAATTATGTGATAAAACTAGAGACAGTAACTTTACATACAAAAAAATTATTGTAGGACATTGTCCAACAGGTATGTCAGCATTTAATGCATTGTATGGCAGTCCAGAACGTGAAGCTGAATGTGGTGCCAGAGGAACCACTGGATGTGTATTATCCGCATGTACAAATCCCAAAATTATATTTACGGATACAGGATTAAGTCAAGCATTTAGTATGACCTCTAATGAAAACAAACAGATAGAAGTATTAACCCTTACTAAAAACCCCAACTATAATCAACCTGGCAATAACCTTTTTATTGGTGGTAGGCGTAGAAAAACTAGAAAAGGTAGAAGTATGCAATCCTATGGTATGAACCTGGATAATAATACTGCTATAGTAATGAAACAGTATAATACCAAGACTAAAATTGACCAAAACAGTAAATTAGTCTCTAATAGCAGACTCACCACTATGATAAATTCACCTAGTGAGTATTACAATGTTTCAATTATAACAGTTCCAAAAGGAATTCGACCTGTACATATACAATCTTTAGAGGATACTACACCAATTGACTAT
>Ga0136644_10001925_pt1 | contig 16167 bp, 15 predicted proteins | sample C_130820_EF_Meta_FD_94780 | JGI IMG/M metagenome (GOLD analysis project Ga0136644, IMG submission 94780) | Freshwater microbial communities from Lake Croche, Canada to study carbon cycling - C_130820_EF_MetaG (v2) (version 2) | ecosystem: Environmental > Aquatic > Freshwater > Lake | place... | reverse complement strand
CTGAGTCATAGCCGCGGTGGGTTGCCAAATCAAATGCTACGGAAACACCTTGGCCGCCGGCTGCTAGCGCCTTGCGATAAAAAGCATTGGATTCTTGCGCTGTTGAAAATCCAGCGTATTGACGTATCGTCCAAGGACGTACTGAATACATCGTCGCCTGCGGACCTCGGACAAAAGGCTCAAACCCAGGCAATGTATTGGTGTAGTTCAAGCCTACTGTATCGGCTGACGTGTACAAGGCCTTTAATTGAATGCCATCTGGAGTATTCCAGCCAAGGCTATCGACATCACCATTGGGTGCAGATTTCTGCGCAGATTTTTCCCAGGCCTCTAGATTGGATTCTGGCACTGCTGGCCATGGACTTTTTGATGAATTTTTATTATCTGAACTCACAAAGCGCTCCCTGTGTGCGATGTTGCATTACTAGCGAATTTTGCAATTTTGCTTGACTATTCCTCTTTTGTCTAGCTATCATGTATTCATAATTATGAATACAAAACTAAACAATAGACCTCTTTACGAAGATGTTGCTGACCGGCTGCGGGAGCAAATCTTTAGCAAACAATTAGCTCCTGGCAGTTGGTTGGACGAGCAATCTTTAGCTGAACAATTTGGCATTAGCCGGACACCCATGCGTGAAGCAATTAAGGTTTTGGCTGCCGAGGGACTCATCACCATAAAGATGCGTCGCGGTGCCTATGTAACAGAGGTAAATCGAGATGATTTAGCGCAAATCTTTACTGTTTTATCCCTCTTGGAGTGCCAGGCAGCTCGGGAATCGGCAATCAAGGCTACGGAAGACGAATTAAATCTCCTGGATCACTTGCATCATCGCCTTGAAAAAGCAGCCGCAGATCGAGATATTGAGCAATTCTTTGAAATCAATAGCAAATTTCATGAATTAATCCAGGAAATAGCCGGAAATCGCTGGATGAATGGCGTTATTGGTGATTTGAGGAAAGTGCTCAAGCTTCACCGCAAGGACTCCTTGACCAGCACAGGCAGACTGCAAAGCTCATTACTAGAGCATCGTGAGATATTAAGGGCCATCCTCAAGCGTGACGAGCTGGCCGCAGAAGCCGCAATGCGTAAGCACTTTTCTAGAGGTTTAGAAGCGTTGCAGTAAATATAAGGCCATAAAAAACAATGGCTTAGAGTATTATTCTAAGCCATTATCTGAAGATATCTTGCAGCACTTACTTCTTGATAACAAAATTCCCTGGTAAAGAGGAAATGTATGCGGCGATATCTTGGAGATCGGCATCAGAGAAAATTTGAACCTGTGAACCCATCACTGCATTGTTACGACCAAATTGAGGATTGCCGTTACCAACTTTATAGGCCTTCAAGGCATAGTAAAGGTAATCAGGATACTGACCAGCAAGCTTAGGGTAGACAGGCAAGATTGGTGCGTTTAACCCTGCGCCATGGCAAGAAGCGCAATTAGCCTTCTCCACCAAAGCCTGTCCTTTTTCTGCATTAGCAGCATTGGCAACATTAGAGAGGCCAATGCTCGATAGCAATACTGCTGTAAATAGTGCGACTTTCATAAAAATGCCTCTAAATATCACTTCAATGGGTTGTTAGGTGAGCTGGCAGTTTGCGCAGCATAGTATTCGCCAATGTCGGCCATGTCTTGATCAGACAAGCTTGCAGCAATAGAGCGCATCGTTGGATGTTTTCTTTCACCCTTTTTGTACTCGGCCAATGCGGTAGCAATGTATCCTGCATTTTGACCGCCAAGCATCGGGACTCTGTAAACAAAGGGGTAGTCAGAACGGTAATCAGGTATGGAGTGACAACCAGTGCAAAGCCAAACCTTGCCATTACCAGCAGCTGCACTGCCCTTAACCTCATCAGCTTGAGCAGCAAATGCAGCAAAAGCCAGACCAGCAACAAGCAATTGAGGAAGAAATGTTAGTTTTTTCATAGAAATCATTATTAATGAGTTTGATTTAAATCAATTTGCAAGAGTATAGCGGAGAGACCGTTCATTCACCATTCTTTGGGTATTTCAGGGCCAAAAAAGGGGCGAAATACCAGAAAATAGAGAGGAAAACCGCTTCCCAGTAAGATTCAAGATCTACCCAATTTGGATACCTAACAATGAGCACCACCATTCTTGACCGCCTGAAATCCCTTGGAATTGACTTGCCTCCTCCAGGGCCACCCGCTGCTGCTTACGTCATGGCTGCCACTTCAGGAAACACCGTTTTTCTCTCAGGGCATATCGCCAAACAAAATGGCAAGGTTTGGGTCGGAAAGCTGGGTCAAGATATGGATACCGACACAGGCAAGCTGGCTGCCAGATCAATAGCAATTGATTTAATCGCAACCTTGCAGAATCACTTAGGCTCATTGGACAAAGTGAAACGGATTATTAAGGTGATGGGACTAGTGAACTCTACGCCTGTTTATACGGAGCAACACTTAGTCATTAATGGCTGTTCGGAGCTGCTATTCGAAGTATTTGGGGATGCAGGTAAGCATGCCCGCAGCGCATTTGGGGTCGCTCAAATTCCTCTGGGTGCCTGCGTTGAGATTGAATTAATCGCTGAGATTTAAGGGTGCTGTAAGTTCAGCTTTTGCATGTCGGCCACAGTATCAACATCCAAAATATAAGCCTGCTGATCACTGATAAAACCCTGAACTAGCTCAGGGTGCTCACCCATATACGTCCGACACACCATGCCAGGGATTGCCAATATTTCTTGAATCACTTGCTTGGAAAATAGCACTGGGTTTCCGCGTTGCCCATCTACGATCGGCAAAATAATTTCTCGCCCTGCCTCGCGGTTCTCAAATTGATTCAGCAAGGCAGCGATATCGGTGTGCTTGATTTCTGATTGGTCGGATAAGGCAATCAGCAAAACGTCATAGTCACTTTGAAGGGACTCAATTCCCAAACGCACTGATGATGATTGACCCAAGCTAGCCTGATTATTGTGAACTAAGGTATTTCGAAGGTTCATCTCTGAATTGATGGCTGTAAGTTCAGCTTTAATCGCCTCATCATGAAAGCCAGTGATAAGCAAAAATTCTATTGGGGTACATGGCTTAATGGCCTGACAAAAACCCCTCAGTAAGGTTTGGCCATCTTTTTTAAGCAATGCTTTTGGAATTGCTCCTAAGCGACTACCCTCACCTGCTGCCAACAGAAGAACGGCTAATTGCAATGAATCGGAATGAGCTGGCATACCTATAGTTGTCATTAGAGTGATAATAAATAGGAATCTAAAACAATCAACAATAAAAAACAAAATCTTGCATGAATAGCACCGATCTCAGCGTACTTCAATCTGCCGTCTCTTGGCTGCAAGCTGGACATCCAGTAGCGATAGCTACGATAGTCCAAACTTGGGGTTCAGCACCCCGCCCGATTGGCTCATGGTTAGCCATCCGTCAAGATGGCCAAGTCGCAGGCTCAGTTTCTGGAGGATGTGTTGAGGATGATTTAATTCGGCGCGTTCAATCTGAAATTTTGAATCGAGATACCCCTGAAATGGTTGTCTACGGTGTTAGCCAACAAGAGGCTGCACGCTTTGGCTTGCCCTGCGGTGGAACCTTACGACTTCTGGTAGAACCAAAACCAGAGCTGGTGGTGCTAGAGAAATTGCTTGAGCAAATTATTGCGCACCAAATAACCCGTCGTACCGTGAATTTGAGCACTGGCAAATCCATCCTTAAGAGCGGCTCACGCCACGATGAATTTATTTGCACCGAGCATGAAATCACGACTACCTATGGGCCGCGCTGGCGAATGATCATTATTGGCGCAGGTCAACTCTCGCAGTACACCGCTGATTTTGCGCTTGCATCAGACTTTGAAGTAGTAGTGATTGATCCACGTGAAGAATACGCTGAAGGACTCAATCGCAGTGACATCACGTTTATCAAAGGGATGCCGGATGACGTATTACTGGAAATCGACGTAGATTCTCATACAGCTATCGTTGCATTGACCCATGATCCAAAACTAGATGACATGGCTTTACTCGAGGCCCTGCGTTCACCTGCCTTTTATGTCGGCGCCTTAGGCAGTCGCAAGAACACCCAAAAACGCAAGGAGCGTTTATTGGAGTTTGATCTGACGCAAGAACAGCTTAATAGGCTATACGGCCCCGTTGGACTCTATATCGGCGCCCTCACTCCACCAGAAATCGCTGTCTCGATTCTGGCAGAGGTTATTGCCGTGAAATACGGCATTAGCGTTCCCCAGAAAACTTAGTTTGCTGTGAGTTTGCCGTCTTTGAGACGCGGCTCAACAAAGTGGCCCTTACGCGCTCGATTACCAGCAAAGGATTTAAGCGTCTTAGCATCAAGACTCAACTCAGTTGGTTTACCGGCACGTCCAGCCCCAGAGTAAGTGGCGCCATCCGGACCAACTGCAATTGCACTCGCTAAGGATTCTTTATCGTCAAGCCCCATCAAAATGACTCCTTTGCCACCGGTTGGTAAACGCTTGAGTTCATCCAATGGAAATACTAGTAGCTTAGACGCCTCAGATAAACAGGCAACTTGTTTCATGCCCACTTGCACCTTAGCAGCGCCCAATGGTGCATCACCTGGATGCTTAGCATCCACACTCATAAATGATTTACCAGCCTTATTGCGCGTAGACATATCGGCAACATTAGCCAAGAATCCGTAGCCCGCTTTAGTCGAAAGCAAGACCAGGTCATCCATCTGACCGGCGTAGTAAGCAACCATCTGCGACCCGGCAGCAAGGTTCACAAAACTGGTGAGTGGTGAGCCATCACCACGTGCACCCGGCAGCTCACTCACAGGCACGGTATAGACTCGGCCATCACTACCAAAGCCCTGGATCACATCGACTGTCCGGACCTCGAAGGTGGCATACATTGCATCACCTGCTTTAAAGGCAAGTTGTGTTTGATCGTGCTCATGACCCTGGCGTACGCGGACCCAACCCTTTTGCGAGACGATCACTGTGACAGGCTCATCAATCACTTTAGTTTCAGCGATGGCACGCTTATCTTCCTGAATGAGAGTCCGACGATCATCACCAAAGTCTTTCATATCAGACTCGATCTCTTTGATGATTCTTTTGCGCAATACGGTATCGCTCTGCAGAAGACCTTCTAAATCATCACGCTCAGTCTGCAGATCTTTCAGCTCTTGCTCAATCTTGATCCCTTCAAGGCGAGCCAACTGACGCAAGCGAATATCTAAAATATCTTCAGCCTGACGATCGCTCAGCTTAAATTCTTTGATCAGATCTGCTTTAGGCTCATCGCTATTGCGAATGATCTTGATAACCTTATCGATATTCAGAAGTACGGTTAAACGCCCTTCCAAAATATGCATGCGGTCTTTGACTTTAGCCAAGCGGTGTTGAGTACGGCGAGTGACAGTAGCAACTCTGAACTCAACCCACTCTGTCAGAATCTCTTTAAGACCTTTTTGACGTGGACGTCCATCGTTACCAATCATCACCAAGTTCATTGGTGCATTACATTCCAGAGATGTATGAGCCAGCAAGAGATTGACGAACTCATTGACATGAATGTTCTTGCTCTTAGGCTCAAATACCAAGCGCACTGCAGCATCCTTGCTCGACTCATCGCGAACGCCATCGAGAACATTCAAAATCGTGGACTTGAGATTGTTTTGCTCTGGAGTCAAAGTCTTTTTACCAACCTTGACTTTCGGATTGGTAATTTCTTCAATCTCTTGCAGCACACGCTGTGATGAAGTAGCAGGTGGCAATTCGTTCACAACTACTTGCCACTGGCCGCGGGCTAACTCCTCTACCGACCAACGAGCGCGGACTTTAATACTGCCTCTGCCCGTCTCATAGATTTGAGCGATCTCAGCGCTAGATGAAATAATTTGACCGCCACCAGGATAGTCAGGGCCAGGCATGATTGCAAGCAAATCAGGAGTAGAAAGCTTGGGAGACTTCATTAAAGCAATCGCCGCGGAAGCAACCTCGCGCAAATTATGCGAAGGGATTTCTGTGGCCATACCGACTGCAATACCAGAGGCGCCATTCAATAAAACAAAGGGTAAACGTGCTGGTAATAACTTTGGTTCTTGGAAAGAGCCATCGTAGTTTGCTTGGAAATCAACCGTTCCCTCATCAATTTCACTTAATAACAAACCGGCAATTTTCGTTAAGCGTGCTTCGGTATAGCGCATTGCCGCTGCGCCATCACCATCACGCGATCCAAAGTTACCTTGACCATCAATGAGGGGGTAACGCAAGGAGAAGCTTTGCGCTAGGCGGACTAAAGCATCGTAGGCAGACTGGTCGCCATGCGGATGAAATTTACCCAACACATCACCCACGACTCGAGCACTCTTAACGGGTTTAGCATCAGCACGCAAACCCATCTCACTCATCGAGAACAAAATGCGCCGTTGAACTGGCTTCTGGCCATCAGCCACTTCGGGCAAGGCGCGACCTTTCACAACGCTAATGGCGTAATCTAAATACGCGCGCTCAGCGTAGACCGCTAGAGTCAAGCTATCTTTATTGTCTTCATTCAGATCGACGGTCTTCGGATCGTGGGGATCATTAGGACCTTTAGGGCTTGAAGGACCGGCAGCTTTAGGGGTCTCCTCTACTTCGACGATATCCATCTCCAGCGGATTAGAAAATAAATCCGCTTGTTCTGTGGCTGGATTCTTACCAGGAGTTTTCTTGATTGCCATTAAATATCCGCCTCAACTTCATTACCGCGCTCTTCAAGCCAATCTCGCCTTGCACCGGATTCCGATTTGCCCATGAGCATATCCATCGTTTTAAAAGTCTCGTCTTCGGTCCAAGTGCCCAAGGTCACTGGCAATAGACGACGAGTATCCGGATTGAGGGTGGTATCCCATAACTGCTCCGCACTCATCTCACCCAAGCCTTTGAAGCGGGAAATTTGCCAGGCTGATTCCTTCACACCATCTTTGCGTAGCTTATCCTCAATCGCTTGCAATTCACTGGCATCTAGAGCATAGATCTTCTGCGCAGGCTTTTTGCCGCGGGCTGGGGCATCCACTCTAAAGAGTGGTGGCCTCGAAATATATACATGGCCCAAGTCAATCAATTTCGGGAAATGCTTATAGAACAGTGTGAGAAGTAGAACTTGAATATGCGCACCATCAACGTCCGCATCTGAAAGAATACAAACCTTGCCATAACGTAAGTTCGATAAATCCGGATCATCATTCAGACCATGGGGATCCACACCAATAGCGACTGCGATATCGTGCACTTCATTATTAGCAAAGAGGCGATCGCGCTCTGCCTCCCAAGTATTTAATACCTTACCGCGTAATGGCAAGATGGCTTGGTATTCCTTATTGCGACCCATTTTGGCTGAACCACCCGCTGAATCTCCCTCAACGAGGAAAATCTCATTCATAGAGATATCTTGGCTTTCGCAGTCAGTGAGTTTTCCGGGCAACACCGCAACACCCGAAGACTTTTTCTTCTCTACTTTTTGCCCTGCCCGAGTTCGAGCTTGCGCTTGCTTGATGACTAAGTCGGCGAGCTTACGGCCGTAATCTACGTGCTGATTGAGCCAGAGTTCTAATGCGGATTTTGCATAGCCAGAAACTAAGCGCACTGCATCACGAGAATTTAAACGTTCTTTAATCTGCCCCTGAAACTGAGGGTCTAACACTTTGGCTGACAAAATAAATGAGGCACGCGCAAACACGTCTTCCGGCATTAACTTCACGCCCTTTGGTTGCAACGCATGCATTTCAATAAAGCTTTTGACGGCATTAAAGAGGCCTTCACGTAAGCCGCTCTCATGAGTACCACCAGCTGGTGTCGGTATCAAATTGACATAGCTCTCGCGCACTGGTGCACCGTCCTCGGTCCAGCAGACAACCCACGCAGCGCCCTCGCCTTCAGCGAAAGAATCATCATCACCTGTGCCGGTGGCGTATTGCTCACCCTCAAATGGTGGAATAACTTCTGGGCCATGGCCAGCCTGGGCAATAGCTTCATTGAGGTAGCCACGCAAGCCCTGGGCATATTGCCAAGTTTGTGTGTCGCCGCTTTTTTCTTGAATTAACGTTACTTTGACACCAGGCAGAAGCACTGCTTTTGAGCGCAACAGGCGTATTAGTTCCGGCATTGGAATGGCGGCACTATCAAAATACTTACCATCGGGCCAAGCACGTACCCGCGTGCCATGTGACTTATCGTCTTTGGAGGCGGGTGAAGACTTCAGCTTTTCAATAACTTTGCCGTCGGCAAAAGTGAGTGTCGACACTTGACCATCACGCCAGACAGTAACCTCTAATCTTTTGGAAAGTGCATTGGTTACCGATACACCAACACCATGTAAACCGCCAGAGAAGGCATAAGCCCCACCGCTACCTTTTTCAAATTTGCCGCCTGCATGGAGCTGAGTAAATACGATCTCCACTACCGGTAATTTTTCAGTTGGATGCATCCCAACGGGAATACCACGACCATCATCTTCAATGCTGACACTGCTATCTGCATGCATCGTGACAGTGATATGTTTACCAAAGCCGCCTAATGCTTCATCTGAGGCGTTATCCAAGACCTCCTGGATGATGTGCAAGGGATTATCGGTTCGGGTGTACATTCCAGGCCGTTGACGGACTGGTTCAAGGCCTTTGAGGACCTGAATCGACGATTCACTGTATTCGGAAGTTTTGCGAGTAGCCATGCGCGGAAATTGTAGTCATGTCTGAAGTCTAAGCCGAAATTTCAAGTAATCCCCTGCCATCCATGCCAAAATCAGGTCATGGGAGCCTTAAGTCATATTCGTGTTTTAGACCTAAGCCGGGTACTTGCGGGACCATGGTGCGGACAGAATTTGGCTGATTTAGGTGCAGATGTCATTAAAGTGGAGCGCCCTGGCGCTGGCGATGAGACACGCAACTGGGGTCCGCCTTTTGCCAAGAATGACGCAGGCCAGCAAACCGCAGAATCTACCTACTTTATTTCTAGCAACCGCAACAAGCGATCAATCACGCTCGATATCAGCACAGCAGAAGGTCAAGACATTGTTTGCAAACTTGCGGCTGAGTCTGATGTGCTGATTGAAAACTACAAAGTGGGCGATCTCGCTAAATATGGTTTGGATTATGAAAGCCTCAAACAAATCAAGCCCGATTTGATCTTTTGCTCAATTACCGGATTTGGTCAAACCGGGCCTTATGCAAATCGCTCTGGATACGACTTTATTACACAAGGCATGGGCGGAATCATGAGCATTACCGGTGAAGCAGATGATGCGCCTGGCTCAAGTCCACAAAAATCTGGTGTTGCGATCGCGGACCTTTTTACAGGGATGTATGCCACGACCGCCATTCTTGCTGCAGTAGTACATCGTGATCACACCGGTGAAGGTCAATATATCGATATGTCTTTGCTCGATACCCAAGTTGCCATGATGGCTAACGTATCCAGCGCCTATTTAACGACGGGTGAGCTCCCTAAACGCTCAGGTAATCAATCTCCTATCATCGTTCCCTATCAAACCTTTCCAACCGCAGATGGCTGGATGATTGTGGCAGCTGGTAACGATACTCAATACCGTCAGTTTGTGAGTGTGGGTGGTCAAGCGCATTTAGCCGATGACCCTCTCTTTTTAACAAACCCCCTGCGTGTGCAAAATCGAGGTCAACTCATCCCCCTGCTTGAGAAAATGACACGCCAAAAGACAAAGAGCGAATGGATTACATTATTAGAACAAGCTAAGGTTCCTTGCGGCCCCATTAACAATGTCAAAGAAGTATTTGAAAATGAACAAGTCCTCTCGAGAAATGTTCTACAAAATATCATGCACCCCACCATTGGCAATCTGAAGTTGGTTGCTAGCCCAATGCGGCTATCTAAAACACCAACCGAGGTACGTCTGCCGCCACCTTTGCTGGGGCAGCATACAGATGAGGTGTTGATTGAACGCCTCAATTTGAATGTTGCAGAAATTGATGCACTGCGTAGCAAGGGAGTTATTTAGAACATGACCAGCTCAGTCCTAAAACCATCCTTATCGATGCAGCAAGTGCTGATTTATGGCGGTTTGATGGTTACGCTCTCAATGGGTATACGCCATGGTTTTGGCTTATTTAACCTCCCCATTACGATGGCTAACGGCTGGGGTCGAGAAACCTTTGCCCTCACGATTGCTCTACAGAACCTCATTTGGGGCGCATTTCAGCCAATTACAGGGGCATTGGCAGATCGGTATGGGGCTCTCAAAATCATGGTGGCTGGTGGTGTGCTTTATGCACTGGGCTTGGCTGGTATGGCCATCTCTACAGATGCCCTGAACTTTACGCTTGCTGGTGGCTTGCTTATTGGCCTTGCTCAAACTGCCACGACTTACAGCGTGGTCTATGGCATCTTAGGTCGCAATGTTTCTGCTGACAAACGCGTCTGGGCAATGGGTATCGCTGCTGCTGCAGGTTCATTTGGACAGTTTCTGATGATTCCTGCTGAACAGGGTTTGCTCAGCAGCTTTGGTGCACAAGACGCACTGTTGTTGTTGGCGCTGCTCGCAAGTCTAATGATTCCCACTGCATTCATGCTGCGCGAGAAAAATTTTGTCCACAACCATCAATTAGGTGATCAGACGATTAAGCAAGCGTTGTCAGAGGCTCTTCGCAACCCAAGTTTTCGGCTGCTGACTTTAGGTTACTTCGTGTGCGGCTTTCAGGTGGTGTTTATTGCTGTTCACCTCGCGCCTTATTTAAAAGATCTTTCTGCTAACTATCCTGCCGTTGGTGCCCCAGCTGTTGCAACCACTGCCCTCGCATTAATTGGCCTATTTAATATCTTTGGGACCTACAGTGCGGGCATCTTTGGCCAACGTTTTCCAAAACGCTATCTACTTTCTGGAATTTATATAGGCCGCTCTATTGCCATTGCCGCCTTTCTGTGGATACCGCCTAGCCCATTGAGCACCTATGTATTTGCAGCCATTATGGGCTTTTTATGGCTTTCTACCATCCCTCTGACTAATGGGATTGTTGCGCAAATTTTTGGTGTGAAGTACCTCACAATGCTCTCAGGCCTGATCTTCTTCTCACATCAACTTGGCAGTTTTTGTGGCGCATTTTTGGGCGGCTACCTTTTTGATAGAACCGGCTCATATTTGATCGTTTGGGAAATTGCCATCGCCCTTGGTGTCTTTGCATTTATGGTGAACCTGCCCGTTCAAGAGCGTGCAATCGCTAGAACAGTGAACGCATGAGAAAAAGCTTTTCTTTATGGCGTGGGGTGTTTTATAGTTTTGCCTTATTGATCTTGCTGCTGATTTTTTCTGCGTACTATGCACCAGATATGATGCTTGCGATTACCAATCAAGTTTGGGCATTATGCGGTTGGTAATTGCTGCCTAAATTCTTTAGCACACTTTTACTTTTAACTCTGCCTCGCCGTAGCACAATGGATAGTGCACATGCCTCCTAAGCGTGGGATACAGGTTCGATTCCTGTCGGCGGGACCACCAAATCAACAAAACTTATCCACAGGCCATGTGGATAAATCTGTAAAAGTTTTCGTAAGTCACAGATTTGTAAAGAATGAGCTGACTTGCTTAAATAGTTAGCATGTACGGCTTCACAAATTACTGGATAGGCTTAGCATTTTTTATTTGATCGATTTCTAAATTTTCTGTTAGAAATCATTGACAAAAACCCTAAGTTCAGAAAGTTCATTACACTTGCTGGCATGACTAGCCTCTCAACCAGCACACTTGCAGCCCTCGAGGAAATGCTACAAAACACGGCGCGTTCTGCCCCAGCAGAATTTCTGCCCATTCATCTCGCTCGAGGTACAGAGGGAGAGTCGATCATTGGTCATTTACATCCAGAATTTATTCCCTATCTCCAAGAATCGCTCCGCACAGATCCGATTCCTCTTATCTCAATGGGTTCTGATCGCATCAGTATTCAATGGAGCCGCCCGCATGATCTCTCAGCGAGCTTGCATCAATTGGCCGACAGGATGCGTTTAGGCGGTTACATTCCTGGATGGCGTAATGAAGAGTTTGCTTGGGTTGATCAAAACGGCCATCAACATTTTCATATCGAGCGCGCAGCCTTTCGTAGCTTTGGCTTTCGCAGTATGGCAACGCACGTCAATGGCTACACCAAATCAAACTCAATTTGGTTAGGTCGACGTAGCGAGACTAAGCACACTGATCCAGGGCAGCTAGACAATATTGCAGCTGGCGGCATTTCCGCCGATGAAACCCCGTGGGTTTGTGCCAAAAGAGAACTCTGGGAAGAGGCTGGCGTGCCCTTGCAGATAGCTGAACTTATTGAGCCAGTTGGCAAAATTCATATGCGACGCCCTATTCCTGGGCGTGGCTTTCATGATGAACAATTGTTTGTGTATGACCTGGAGTTGCCTGAAAATTTTGTACCCACCAATCATGATGGTGAAGTGAGTGGCTTTATCGAAATCACCTTCGCCGAGGCTGCTGCGCGGATTTTGGCGGATGAATTTACGAGTGATGCCGCTTTTGTGACCGCTGACTTCATTTTGCGTCGCAACAAATAGCCTTTCAGGCATGCTTTAACGGGGTTTAGCCGCTTGATTAAAGTCATGCCCTCAAATCGCAATTCGTGGTTAAATCTATATTAAGGATGAAACAGGGGTGCCCTTTAAACAGAAGTTGTTTAAAGGCGCTGAGAAAGACCCTCTAACCCGATCCAGGTAATGCTGGCGTGGGGAGTTACATCAGACCGACACCCGGTTTCGTCCATCTAAAACTTTCGGAGATGGACATGAGCAATAGCAACCTCACAAGTAAAAATAACAAACATGAAATTCCTAGCTTAAAAAGCTTGGAGCGTGACTTTGGTCAAAAATTTGCTTACCCTGCTTCGACCAAAACCTATTTACAAGGTTCACGTCCAGACATCAAAGCACCAGTGCGCATGATTGAGCAATTGCCAACGCGCGTTGGTGAAGAGTTGATGCCTAATCCTCCTGTGCCGGTGTATGACACTTCAGGCCCATACAGTGATCCTGAAATTGTGATCAATCTCGAAAAGGGGTTACCAAGATTGCGTGACCCGTGGATTGCAGAACGCAACGATACGGTACAACTTGCAGGCCCAAGCTCTGAATATGGAGTAGCACGCTCCAAAGATGAGGCTACACAAAATTTACGCTTTGCCCATATCAGCGCACCGCGAGTTGCTAAAGCTGGGAGCAATGTCAGTCAAATGTATTACGCCCGCAAAGGGATTGTGACTCCAGAAATGGAATATGTCGCCTTGCGTGAATCTATGGGACTCGAGCAACTCCGTAAAGATCCCGCTTACAAACAACTGCTGAAGCAACATCCTGGGAAGTCCTATGGAGCCAACCTGCCAGAGCAAGTGACTGGTGAGTTTGTCCGCTCGGAAATCGCTGCTGGTCGGGCCATTATTCCCGCCAATATCAATCACCCTGAATTAGAACCCATGATCATTGGTCGTAACTTCCGCGTGAAGATCAACGGCAATTTGGGTAACTCTGCAGTAACCTCCTCGATCAATGAAGAAGTTGAAAAGATGGTGTGGTCGATTCGTTGGGGTGCAGATACCATCATGGATCTGTCTACTGGCAAACATATTCACGAAACCCGTGAGTGGATTATTCGTAACTCACCCGTTCCCATTGGCACTGTACCGATTTATCAGGCATTGGATAAAACTGGCGGCATTGCCGAAGACCTCACCTGGGAAATGTTCCGCGACACACTAGTAGAACAAGCTGAGCAAGGTGTTGATTACTTCACTATTCATGCTGGCGTCTTGTTACGCTATGTTCCACTCACAGCAGATCGCATTACCGGAATTGTTTCTCGCGGTGGCTCCATCATGGCGAAGTGGTGCTTGGCTCATCACAAAGAAAACTTCCTCTACACCAAGTTTGATGAGATTTGCGAGATTATGAAAGCCTATGATGTGTCATTCAGCTTAGGTGATGGCTTGCGTCCAGGCTGTATTGCTGACTCCAATGATGCGGCTCAGTTTGGTGAGCTGCATACCTTAGGTGAATTAACCGCCAAGGCATGGAAACACGATGTGCAGGTCATGATTGAAGGTCCTGGCCACGTTCCAATGCAGCGGATTGAAGAGAATATGACTGAGGAGCTCAAGCATTGCTTAGAAGCCCCCTTCTACACCCTCGGACCATTAATTACCGATATTGCCCCTGGTTACGATCACATCACTAGTGGAATTGGTGCAGCGCAAATTGGTTGGTATGGCACTGCGATGCTTTGTTATGTCACCCCAAAAGAGCATTTAGGCTTACCGGATAAGGAAGATGTCCGTGAAGGCATCATTACTTACAAGATTGCTGCGCATGGCGCTGACTTAGCCAAAGGTTTGCCGGGTGCTCAGGTGCGTGATAACGCGCTCTCGAAAGCCCGCTTTGAGTTCCGCTGGGAAGATCAATTTAATTTAGGCTTAGATCCTGAGCGTGCTCGTGAATATCACGATGCAACCTTGCCTGCTGAAGGTGCCAAGATTGCTCACTTTTGCTCAATGTGCGGACCGAAGTTCTGCTCAATGAAGATTACTCAAGAAGTGCGCGATTACGCTGCAACGCTTGATGCCGATGGCAATCCGAAAGAAGTCGTGAAGGCAATGGAAGAAAAATCCATTGAGTTTCGTAAGCGCGGTAGCGAGATTTATCAATAATTCAAGTTACCTCGATGGTGAATAGCACATCCTTCTCTGGTAGTCAGTACGCGATTGTCGGTGGCGGCCTCATGGGTCGTCTACTGGCATTGGCACTGGCTCAGCGCGGCGCTCAGGTAGACCTATTTGAAAAGGGTGATTCTGATGCCAGCGGTGCTGCGGCCCGAATTGCAGCAGCCATGCTAGCTCCCTTAGCGGAATCTGCTATTACCGAAGATTCTGTTGTGCGGATGGGCATTTACAGTCTGCCGCGTTGGCAAGAATTAATTAGTCAGCTGTCTACTCCCGTATTTTTTCAACAAGATGGCACACTAATCCTCTGGCACCATCAAGATGCCAGCGAGGCTGAACGATTCACGGCACATCTTGAGAAAAATAGTCGCAATCATGCACATCTACAAGCACCCCAGAAACTCAATGCAGCCGAAGTTCGGGATTTAGAGCCGGGGGTTGCGGATCGATTTAAGCAAGGCTTGTATTTGCCAGATGAAGGTCAAATCGATAACCGTCAGTTGTTGCCTGCACTACTCCTCGAGTTGATCAATCTCAAGGTGAATTGCCATTGGAATACTGCCGTCAATCCAAATGACTTACGTCAGAATTCTTATTATCGTGCAGTGATTGATTGCCGCGGCACTGGTGCAAAGAGTGCCTGGAATGATTCGAGCAATACTTTACGAGGTGTCCGGGGTGAAGTCATTCGTTTATTCGCACCAGAGGTCAAATTAAGAAGGCCAACACGCCTGATACATCCACGCTACCCAATCTATATCGCCCCCAAAGAGGATGATGTTTATGTCGTGGGCGCTACTGAAATTGAGTCTGATGATCTTTCACAGATGAGTGTGCGCTCAGCCATGGAATTACTCAGCGCTGTTTATACCGTGCATAGTGGATTTGCAGAAGCCCGTATCTTGGAAATGGCAACCCAATGTCGTCCGACTTTGAAAAATAATCTTCCAGAGATTAAAGCTTATAAAGATAAAGACCTTGCTGATTTGATCATGATCAATGGTCTTTATCGTCATGGTTTTATGATTGCGCCAGCCGTCTTAGATTGCACTTTAGAAATGCTTGCTTTGGGTGAAAGCACTACTGCTAAAGATTTGGATTTATGCATTAACACAGAAGCTAATCCATTGAAAGTTGCCGCATGCGTGTAATCGTCAATCAAATAGAGTATGAACTTCCCCAAACAAGCATGGTCTCAGATGCTCTGGCTTTAATTAATGCCAAGCCGCCCTATGCTGTGGCAGTTAATTTACATTTTGTTCCCAAGACTAAGCATGCAGAATTTGCACTCAATGAAAATGATCAGATCGAGGTAATTGCCCCAGTTACCGGCGGTTGATATTAATGACAGCACCACTACCTCACCACCTCAGCAGCGCTGACTCCTTAGTTCTCTATGGAGAGCGCTTTCCTAGTCGCTTACTTCTAGGTACATCCCGCTATCCGTCTCCACAGGTGTTGGAGAATGCGGTCCAAGCCTCTAATCCAGCAATGATTACTGT
>Ga0136644_10001924_pt1 | contig 16172 bp, 25 predicted proteins | sample C_130820_EF_Meta_FD_94780 | JGI IMG/M metagenome (GOLD analysis project Ga0136644, IMG submission 94780) | Freshwater microbial communities from Lake Croche, Canada to study carbon cycling - C_130820_EF_MetaG (v2) (version 2) | ecosystem: Environmental > Aquatic > Freshwater > Lake | place... | reverse complement strand
GTTTCGAGTTCCTGAACAAAATGCGCAAAAATGGGTGGGACCAATCGCAGGCTCACTAATCTCTATCTTATGAAGTTCACCACCCCTTTTGCTTTATTAATTTGGTTTTTGGTAAACGTTACGATTTCCAGTAATACGCTAGCTATCGAGCTAAAGTCTGCTTATATATCTTTAGATCAATATCTTGAGATTGTGAAGCAAAACAATGCTTATATAGGTGGTGCGGCTCTTGATATACAAACCGCTAATGCGAATAAGGTATCCCAGGGTTTGTATCAACTTAATCCCAGTATTAGTTATTCTAGGGGCGCTTACCGTAATCAATCTGCCTATGCAAATGACAATACCCCTCCGTCAACCACCTATGGACTCTCATTTACTGTAGAGGGTTGGGGCAAACGGAGTGCGCGTGAGAATTTAGCACAGGCTCAGATTGAGGCCAGCGCAAATCAGCTTGAGCAGACCAGTACGAATATCGAACTTAATGCCATCTACGCCTATATTGATAGCCTGCGACTCAGCTTGATGATTAAATCATTTCAGGAAGCCCTAGTTAAGCTAAAGCCCTTACAGGGTAACGTAAAGGCAATTGATGCTCAGCGTTTCTTGGCTATGCAAAAAGCGAATAATGAAGAAGACTTCTCTTTTTCTTCGCTCAATTTGTTGAACTATTCTGGTGGAGCAATCAAAGAGGTTCCCGCGCCAAGGGGTAGCTTAAATTATCGAATACAAGACTTCAACCTTGAAGAATTGATAGCGCAGGGACAAAGTCAGCGAAAGGAAGTGATAAGTCTCGAGTCCTCTATTGAGGTAGCTGATAAAAATATGACATTAACAATGCAAAATCGCAATGTCAATATCTATCCTTATATCTCTCAGACTAGAACACCGCAGTATAAATATAGCAATGGAAGCTCTTATTCCTTACCTGCTGTGGGCCCCTTACCCGCACAAACTATTACTTCGTCAGGTACTACCTATACTGCTGCAAATTCACTAGCAGTTGGTGTTTCTATTCCAATTCCGATAACTAATTACTTGCAGTCGGCAGATATTGTCACTGCAGCAAATCAAAAGTTGCAATATGAGATGCAACTCAAAGACTTAAAAGAGCAGATTAGAGTGCAAGTTTTACAAGCGTCCATGAAATATAACGCCGCAGCACGTCGCTTGCGTCATGCTGAGAAAGAATATGAGGACGTCAGTAAAGATCCCAATAAAAATCCTGTTTTAGCAATTATGGATTTAAGGGATAAAGAGGGGGCTTTATTGGATGCTAAAACCAACCACCTTAAGGCATTAATTAACCTTTGGCGTCAAAGCGGTAACTACTCGGTACCTACATTATGAAAAGAATCTTTCCTATATTTATTTTTGTCGTCAGTATTTCCTCTGCATGGGGAGAAACTGTGACTAGATCCTTACCATCTTCTTTTGTTCCGCCGCCACCACCAAATCAATCAGAGATTCAAAACATGGGATCACTGCAGTTCTTGGCTTTTCAAAATAATATGTTTGCACCTTTATTTGCTAAGAAGAAAGCTGAGGAGAAAGATAAAGAGCTTGCAGCCTCAAAAGCAGCTGATCCAGCCCGTCATCTAGAAAAAAATTCTCACAATTCATTGCTTCCGAAATCCTATGAAAGTAGCATTCATGGACTTCAGTTCGTCGAGCCTAGCCAGCTTCACTCTCAGTAGGGGATGCCAAAGGCAGGATGCTTGAAAAACATGTTCTTAATTGAGTAAAGCGGAACACTAAGAAACCTTTAAAAATGAAGGTTATAGAACTTATACAGCATATAGGCTCTATGTTCATAGCCTATTCGCGGGATGTGAACGAATTCCTCATCCGATCTGGCTAATATTGAATTCGATGTATTCAATATATAAAATCAAGGAAACTAGAGTGAAAATTCAATTAAGCATCATATTGCTAGCATTGGCCCCAGTAGTGGCGTTCGCTCAGACCAATATCCCCCCAGTATCAAGTGTTCCAAGTGTTTCTGTTGGCAGTATCTCCAACCCAAATACTGTCAATACGAATATGAATATTTCTAATCCAAACAATATCAATACAAATACAAATATTTCTAACCCTAACAACGTCAATACCTATATTTCGAACCCAAATAACATCAATACAAATAACACTAGCATTAGTGCTCAGAATGCTGGTAATAATAGCGGTAATTCAACTAATAGCGGCAACGTTTCTATTGGAAACACCGCAGTTATAGTAGTTGCGCCATCAGAATAAAAGATGTGAAATTGCTGTTAAGGAATACTTTAGATATTGATTTATAGGAGACTAAATTTAAATTTACCTTGCCAGCAACCTTGTGCAAGCCTCTACTGCGATTTTACGATGCTCTTCTGACCCAGCAATTGGGTTAGCTTCTGCAAAGGGACGTTCTGTGAGAATCAGCATAGCCCGCCAGTTCAGCTTTGTTTCGTTGTATGACATATCTCTAAAAGTATCAGTTTGATTTTTACTCAGCATCACAATGTAGGGCTCGACCAGTACATCAACATAGTCAAAGTAATTTGAAGTCAAGCCATATTTCAATGTAAATTTTTGATCATAAAATTGCATTACTTTAGGATTAACAATGTTGACAAGAGAAAAACATAGGTCAACTAATCCCTCAGCAAAATCATGAACGCTCAATTTTGGATTGAAGTTAAATATGAAACTTTTAACCTCTTGAAATTTTTTATCTCGTCCCTTTTGTATAACCCATAAAAAGACATTTTCGATAGGACCTAGGCGCTTATTTAAAGTTCCTAGTGCATAACCAGATTTTTTAGCTAAGGCTCGGCTCGTAAAAGCCTCAGGGTCTTCGCTCTCAACAATTGCATATGCAGCTTCAATGAGCTCGTCTAAGGTTCTTTTTGATCGATCCTGTTTAGTGCTTGAAAAATCAATGTTGGTATTTTTAGGCATTTAAAAAAGTGAACGTTATAAATAGTGGTTTGAAAAGTCTATCAGACCCAATAGAAATATGAGTTTTTAGAGCTTATTTATGCTACAAAAGGTGAACAACGATGACGCTGAATCAGCATTAATAGGTGTTATAAATCAATACATTAACCCCTTAAGGTCCCGCTATGAAAATTAAATTACTTTTTGTTTTTGCTGCCTTATTCTCATCATTTGCATTCTCTCAGGCTGAGTTACCAACTAACGTTGGAGTGCAAAGAGGTGGTGATATTTCTGGCGGTGTCAATACGGCTATCACAACTGCCAATAAAACTTCTGTAATTGGTAGTGGTAATACTAGCTTAGAAGGCTCCTATGGCAATACTAACATTCAAGGTTCTTACGGCAATACAAATATTCAAGGTTCTTACGGTAACACCAGCGTTGCTAATAGTGGGAACACTGATATCAAGGGAAGCGGTAACACTGCCATTGCTAGTGGAAACGGTAATACAACAACAGTGATCGTGGTAGCCCCTGAAAAATAATATTGAATTCAAAACTCTAGAGCTTTTAGCTACCTAGAATCCCCACTCGCTTTGGTACCCGTTGATTTAGGTGAACAAACAATTTAGCTTTTAATCGGCGTAAGGTCTTTAACGATGATGCCATGCTTAATGTATTAATAAGCATGGTTGATTAAGAAAAAATGAGTTTTTTTAATTATGAAAAATTACATATTGTGTATTGCATCGCTAATAATCAGTTCTAGTGCTTTTGCCGAAAACTCTTTTACTGGGCTGGATCTTGGTGTAGGTTTTGCACTGCAAACTGTGAATACAGGTAGTGGCCAGCAAATGCATCCCAATGAAATCATCAATGGTCAAACCTATGGATCCGTTCCTGAGCAGTTTGGATCTACAAATAAAACCTCAGGCAATGCTAATTTCAACATTGGCTATAACTTTGCGATTTCAAATAACTATATTGTGGGGGTGCAGGCTGCTCTACAGCCAATTACCTCTGGTGGTATTCAGGTTCAGAAAAATCCAGGCAGCCTAACTGATTTCCAAAATAAATCGAGATATGATTTCAGTGTGCTTCCTGGGGTGTTACTCGATTCGAATAATCTCTTGTACGGTAAGGTGGGTTACAGCTATACCAAGGAGAATGTTAATAATGCGGACGGTTCGTGGGCAACTACCTTAAATTACAGTGGCTACGTACTGGGTCTTGGAGTGAAAAGTTTTACCTTAGGAAATTTAGTTGGCCTTAAAAATCTATACGGTTTTGCAGAATATAACTATGCCAGCTACGGAAGTCAGTCCTATTCAGTTGTAAATAGCAATGGACGCCTCACTTATTCATCAAATATCAGCCTCAATTCCAGTACCGGTCTTCTAGGTGTTGGATACATTTTCTAGTTAAGTCGGTCCAAAATCCCCTCAGCTCTTATTACCACTTTTTTTTCTAAGCCCCAATAGATATCTTTTTCTGGATGCCAAATATCCTCACGCCCAAACGAGAAGCCAAAAGTTTTTAATCCCATCGATTCATAAGCAAGGGTACCAGCCAGAATCATCAGATCGGCCCAGCTAATCTGGTTGCCGTATTTCTTTTTAATGGGCCACAAGATGCGGCGTGCCTTATCTGAGGAATTTATTGGGGAAAAACGTAGACTCCCATTGCTCGCACCGGCCCTACCATCAGCAATACGATAAAAACCTGCCGATTGCCAAGCCATACGAATCATCAGACCGCCGTAGTGTCCCCAATCAGCCGGCCACCAATCCTGACTCATAGTGAGTAATTTTTTGACATCTATCTTTAGGGCTTTTACATCGAGCTTTTTTAATTCTTTTCGATAGTTAAAGTTTGGCCCCATAGGATTGGTTTTGGTATCGTGCTGGTGAAGAATGTCTAGATTAAGTGCCTTAGGCCGCGAGGCCATTGGGCCATTACTAGATTTGGTATTAGAGCCGTGAGCGATAGGGCATGCGCCTTTTGATGTCATCTTGATCTGCTTTGAGGTAAATCACTTTTTTGGCTATTTAAGCTTAGGTGTTCTAGCGTAAATTAGTTCACTTAGATACCTATCTTTTTTCATGACAACTAGACATGCGCCATGAAATTGATAATCTACAAATTCTAGAGAATTTTTAGCTATAAACCCATTAAATTGTGTTCGCATCTGTAAATTAGAGATTGCTCTAAAGGCCATATTGCAAAGGGCTTTTAAGTATTCATATTTTTGCTTTTATGACTGTTCCGCTTTGGCTTGTTGGCATTCATTCATGGTAATAAAAAACCACTCCGAAGAGTGGCTGTATTTCCAGTAGATTTCAAAGTATTTGATTTACTTTTTGGAAGTAGTCTTTCCAGAACTAGACTCATACTGAATAGTCTTCCCTTCATCAGTAGCGTTAGCACTGCTACTAAAAGGAAGGTAATTTTCAACCCTACCGTTATTACTTTCCAATGGTGGTTTTCGGGTTGCTCCAACCTGTCCTGCAGGGTTAGCATTAGGAGGGGGTTGATATCCTCCTGGCTGTCCTGGAGAGCCGACTGTAGCATTGGGTACATTAGCTTGAGCTATCACCAGGCTAGGTACTGCTGCTAATGCGATAAGTAATTTGAGTTTCATATCTATTCCTTTTAAGTAAAGTCTGATAAGTAGGCTTCATTCAAGGGAGTTTCATCAAGAATAAAGAGAGCTAATCTTGTACTCACCAAGTATTTCCATGTAAGAGGTACAAATTTGGTTTTCCTTAGAGCCGAATTTACCTCCATAACTAGTCTATTCCCAGCTGGTCTCTACCCAGCTGGTGTTCTTAAATTCTTTTGCTTGCTTTTCTTTAGCATTTTTCAAAGCATCAGCGGCATTTGCTGGATTCAAAGAATTAACAGGAGAAACAGGCACTGCACTTGCTGAGGGCATACCAGCTTGTGGTTGAGGCATACCACCCTGTGAGGGAAGCACAGGAGCTGGCTGAGCCAATACAACTGCTGGAATGAGAAGTGCTAAGGGAACGAATTTAGTTTTCATGGGTTAACTTTAAATATCAAATGGTAGGCAACTTGGTCACCTAAGGCCCACCACATTGACAAGAGTCAGGAAAAGCCCCAGCCAGAGCCAGAAGTACCTACATCCCCATTAGAAGGAAGCATACTCTTAAGCTCTTTTGCTTGCTTCTTAGCAGCATTCAAGGCATCGGCAGCTTTAGCAGGATTTACAGAAGGGGCTGACACAGGAGGGGCTGTCATTGTGCTTGTTGAAGGCATACCAGCTTGTGGTGGAGGCATACCACCCTGTGAGGAAGGCACAGGAGTTGGCTGAGCCAATACAACTGCTGGAATAAGAAGTGCTAGAGGTGCAAACCTTGATGTCCTCATTGTGATTTCACTTCGGCTTTGATCTTTGCCTGCTCATCAGCTGGGAGTGCATTCAGGAAGGCTTGATTTTCTGCTTTGATTGCAGCTTTTTGCTCAGGAGTCATTGAGGCTTGATTGGCCTTTACTTTAGCTTGTAGAGCTTGTTTGTCAGCGGGGCTCATTGCCGCCATCATCTTGGCTCGCTCTTCACGGTATGTCTGTCTATCTTGCGGCGTCAACTTTAATAACATTGCATGTCTTTCCTTAAGCTTGGCTAGGCGCTGATCAAATGGAAGACTTACAACAGTCATTGGATTGATTGGTTTAGGTACTTCTGCGCTAGCTACGGAAATAACTGAAACACCAAATACCAAGCCAGTAGCAATTTTAGCTATAGTTTTTGCGGTTGTTTTGGATAGGGTGTACATAAGAGCCTTTCGTTGTATCTATTGGAAATAATGGGTGGGATTTGCGTAAGAAATTAAGAACCATTCGTTAATAAAGGGAATTTTTAGCAATACAACTAGAGCAATACTTATCAGCCTTTCCTCTAACAGGAGCTGAAGAAGACTTTCCAGAAGTAATGAGAGGTTTGACTACTAAAAGCACGCACCTGTCAAGTGAGAAGTGCAAGATGAGCTTCCTACATCCTTGAATTGCGAATCACTTTTTAACTTACCAGTCGTTTCCTTGGCGCTACTTAGTGCACTAGCAGCTTTAGCTGGATTTACTGGAGGAGCAGACATCATGTTTGGTGGAGGCATACCAGCCTGTGATGGAGGCATACTGCCCTGTGATGTAGGCGGAGAAGCGGGCTGAGCCAACACTACTGCTGGAATGAGAAGTGCTAAGGGAGCAAGTTTAGTTTTCATGGTTTAGCTTTAAATATCAAATGGCTGTTAACTGATTCGCAGTTTAGCTAGATTTTTGCTGTAAACCCATTAAGTCTTGTACACATTTGACAATCTAGGATTACCTTAAAGCCTTGATAAAACCAAGCTTTCAAGTTGTCATAATTTGACTTTTATAAGTGTTCACTTTGGGTTGTTAGCAGACTGTTATGAAGATGAATGATTGATTTGAAACTTAAAACTAATTCCTTTGCTTTCTAAGCAAACGGAACGTCAATTTTCTAAACAGCAAGTTGACTAGAGGGATATACAACTACCTAAAGTGGGGGTTAAAGCCTTGCAACCCCTACACCACGACTACATATTATAAAAAAGGAAAAAAGCTTCAAAAGCAATTTGCCCTTGAAGCTTTTTGTATTTCTGTTAGTAGGGGCCCTACTGAAAGAGCCTCAGGTGCTTGAGTAAGCACATTGAAGCTGATCATACCCTTCTGACTTACATTTTTTTTCTTTTTGCTCTAATTTTTCCTTACACTCGCTATCGCAGCTAATAGAGCTCGAATCACTTGCGCTCGTTGCGTTACTTTGAGTGCTCTCCTCACCCCTTGTCATCTGCTGTTGCTGCATGCCAGATGTGAGTGGAGGTGGAGCAAATTGAGCTATTGAAACTACTGGAAAAAGAAGTGCTAACAGAACTAGTTTAATTTTCATGCTTTGACCTTATAGATTAAATATTTAGTGACTTTAAAAAAGTTAAATAATTTTTTTGCTATTAGTGCATGAAATCGTGCGCACCTCAATCTCCATTCAATGCCAAATAGCATGCTTCATAGGTTCCGCCTGCCGACTCACACTCCTTCAAATTTTCTTCATAAGCTTTTTTTGCTTCCTTCTGACAGGCGCTATCACAACTAGCAGATTCGGAGTCGCTAGGGCTAGTACTATAACTATTAACTCTTTGTGTTTGACGCATCATTTGATTTTGAGGCATACCAGCCTGCGATGGAGGCATAGGAGCTGACTGAGCCAACACTACTGCTGGAATGAGAAGTGCTAAGGGAGCGAGTTTAGTTTTCATGATGTTTCCTGTAACGAAGTTGATAGGTTATTTGATAGTCTTCCAATGTATTAAGGTTGTCTTATCAGACTAGTAGTGAATTAACTTCATAGCGCCAATCCATATCCTCCATGAATGCATTCCATTACGACCATGACTTGGCTATAGCTGCCTGCAGCAATAGCGCCATTAGTAACGTCAAAGCTCATAACGCTATCAGAAAGTTTGGCATTTAGAAGCATTAATTTTGCGATACCTTCATCTGCTGCAATGGTGCGATGATTGCCATGGGGGGCAGTAATTAGTGGGGCATTAGATAAAAATGGTGAGACAGGTCGATCTTGTGGCCCAGACTCAAACATCATCATTGCATCAATATCATCGCTATGAAAGATTTTGCTTTTTTGCTTCATGGCATTACATGCATTCCAAGCTGCTGGTAATTCTTTAGTTGGAAAGGCATCAAAGGTGCGATCCTTTTTATGTAAGTTAAAGGTAATACCAGCTAACTTAGAGACCCCATTGAGGGATAGGATAGTTTGATTACCCACCGAGCTAACGGTTGCGGTAGGTGCAGTTAAGATAATTGCCGCAGGATAAGCTCCCCATTTGTCAGCCTCTTTAGAGACCTTTTCAAAAGTGACGTCATCAGCCATTGCAAGAGTGCAAAAGGTGACTAATAAAAGGCAAAGGAACTTTTTCATGATTAAGGATAGTTTTGAAGAATAATTATGTACTCTTTACGGTAGCACTCATTTAGATAAAAAAGAGTTAGGAGAGTGTTCGCATTTATAAATCTAAGATTTCTCTAGAAGTCATATTGCAAGGGGCTTATAAGCCGAGCTATTTTAGCTTTTATAACTGTTCCGCTTTTTGGACCAACCCTTTGCCGCCCCATCTGACTTACAACATATTTCACTGAATGGATAGCAATAAAAAACCACTCCGAAGAGTGGTTGTGGGGAGGTCAGCTATCTACTGTGCAATAAGAAATTCCAGAGTATTTAGTTAGATAGGACCCATTTTTGCAATCTTTTTCTCCGTCAGAGGATACATCACCGTTCAACTTACCACTCAATTGCTTGGCAGTACTTAGTGCAGTAGCAGCTTTAGCAGGATTCGCAGGTTGACCAGACATTGCGCTTGATGGTGGCATACCAGCTTGCGATAAAGGCGTAGGAGCTGACTGAGCCAATACTACTGCTGGAATGAGAAGTGTTAAGGGAGCGAGTTTAGTTTTCATGTTTTAGCCATGCGCTTTGATGTTGCTAAAGGCTCTCTTAGTCGCACGTAGTAGTAGTTATGCCACAGCTACCACCGACTCCATTAGAAGGCAATGTACTCTTTAATTCTTTGGTTGTTTTCCTAGCATTATTTAAAGCATCAGCAGCACCAACAGGATTAGTGGGATTAACCTGCGGGTTCTGCATCATGCCTGCTTGCGGGGGCTGAGGCACTGGAGTTTGAGGTGCTGGTTGAGCCAATACAACTGCTGGAATAAGAAGTGCTAGAGGTACAAGTTTAGTTTTCATAATTAGTAATGAGCATTGGCTCTTCTCATTTAATAATATGAGGAGGAGTTAGCGCCGCAGCCACCACAATCAGTCCAGGATGAGCCCACATCCCCATCTGAAGGAATCTTACTCTTCAGTTCTTTTGATTGATCCTTGGCATTTTTTAAAGCATTAGCAGCCTTTGCGGGATTCACGGGTGGTGCAGGGTTTGCGTTTGATGAGGGCATAACAGCTTGCTGTTGAGGCGGAGAAGCTGGCTGAGCCAACACAACTGTTGGAATGAGGAGTGCTAGGGAAACAAGTTTGTTTTTCATGGCATCCTTATATGTACCTAAGTTGAAAATCGCAATTCAGATTAATTAGCACCCACTATCCATAATCGTTGCAGACTCAGTGCACCCCAAATTTCCACCATCGCCTTTGGATTGCTGTTGACCTTTTAATGCTGTGGTTTTCTGCTTAGCATTATTTAAGGCTGTCGATGCATTCGTAGGATTTGGTGGAGTCATTTGTTGAGACTGCATAGCACCACTATCTTGCAGAGACTGAGCAGCCGGAGGGGCTGACTGAGCCAATACCACTGCTGGAATAAGAAGTGCTAGTGGCAATAGTTTCGTTTTCATAGACATCCTCGTGGGTAAGCATTTTGAACTAATTTTGATTTTATAGTGTTTTGAGTCTTAACTTTAAGAGCTCGTGTTCACATCTTGGGTCTGAAGATTGTCTTAAAACCCATATAAAAATTAGCTCTCAAGGTGTAGGGGTTTAGATTTCATTTCTGTTCCGCTTTTTACCTTGTGCAAGCATTTGCAAACCTACCGCATAGTTCGCTAGCGTTAATGGGTGAGATACAAGAGTCTAGGGGATTAAAGAACGTAAAAATTGCATCAAACAGTAATGAAATATTAAGCTAAACCTATCTGGGTTCTGGTGCGACATCAACTGTGGGTTCGATGATTTTACGGGCGTCTTGTTGTCCCCTTGATATTGACAATAGTTTGCGGAGTAAATTGATAAATTTACTTGAATAGTACTTTTCCTTTAATCTAAGGCTTATGAAAAAATCAATTGTTATTGTTGTCGCTCTAGAGACTGAGCTTGATCACAGAAATTTGCCTTCACATATTCCTGTGGTTTATTCAGGGGTTGGTAAGGTTAATGCTGCAATCGCAACTTTTAAGGCAATAAAAGAATTCAGTCCTGACTTCATTATTAAATTTGGTACCGTTGGAAAAATTAACCCAAATTTGACCGGTTTAATTCCGATTGGATCAGTAGTTCAAAGGGACATGAATGCTGAGCCACTGGCGCCAAGAGGTGTAGTGCCTTTCTCTGATAAGCCTAATAAATATGTTTCTGGTATAGAGGGCTACGTCTGTGGTACTGGCGATAGTTTTGTTACTGCACAAGATGAATGGTTAATTCAAAACGGTGTTGATGTAGTCGATATGGAGTTGTTTGCAATTACCTCAGTTGCCTATGACCACAATGTTGACTGGTTGGCCTATGCTTATATATCAGATGCCGCAAATGATTCTTCAGGTAAGGAATGGTCAAAGAATGTCAATGAGGGCGAAAGGCTCTTCATTGAGAAATTACAAGAAATACTCTGAGATTATTGAAGGCCAAAAAAAGTATTGGCTTCCTTAATTATCAAATCGTATTCTGCAAAATTAGGTTTGTCAGAACTGCCACCCTCAATAAACGTTCAGCCAATCACGCCTATATCTTGTGGGGTGGAATCCGGTAATTATTTTAGCCAGGTACATCTTTTATGATTTATTGAAACTGAAAAGCGGAACACTTTAAAATTCAGAAAAAGATATGGGCTGTAAGCCTTATACCGAATAGTCTTTAGCTCAAGAGACTTTTAATTGAATGTGAACATTCTATTAAAAGAAGCTAGCAGAAGATCGGTTTATTCTTAAGCAGTCGTGTCAAGCTGAATCTGCATCTAAAGCGGACATATTTATGCAGCGGCCACGTAACTAATTTAACCAATATTTGTCTTAGTTCCACCACCGGCCCTCTGGGTGTTGGGTATTTTTTAAGAAGTATTAGTGCTAACAATGGGGTAGTTCCTCAAACAAACCAGGACCAATGATGAAACATAAATTACTTGTACTAGCCTTAGGTTTATTACCATGCTTTGTATTTGCCGATAACATGCAGCCCCTAAGAGGTGAGGAAGCATCTAATCCTCCCCCGGCTATAGCAACAATGCAGCGACAAAATAATATGCAGGCCGAATATGCAACTCAATCACAAACCATGCAAGCAAATGGTGCTTCATCTAGTAGCAACATAATGTATAAATGGAATCCCAAGTGCGCGATGGTTCAATCGCCTGATGGCTTGTACTCAGTACCTAATCAGTACTGTAATTTCTAGATTACGAATTTAATATCTTGGTATCGCTTTTTTGGATTAACCACCCTCCGGAGTGGTTTTTCTTTATATCCTACTAGTTAAATATAGGCTGATTCAGATATTGAGCTCTTTGATTAAATGGGGTGGTTGGTCTAACCTTTAATTAACCTAAAGCGGAACAGCTATACAAACTCAATTTCCTGTTACTTATGTCCTTGGTGTCCTCAGGGTTTGTAAGGCATTCTCATGTATGTAAATGTGAACACATCTAACTGAATTTGACGCATATTGTTTTCTATAATCAAAATCACACCGTCTTAAATTACCAAGAATGATTATGAAAACAAAGTTAGCCCCATTTGCGCTTCTTATTCCAGCGGTAGTGCTTGGCCAGACGCCGAACTTACCGCCATCGCCACAAATAGGATTAGAGGGTAACCCTCAGCAAATGAGCATGGAGCGAGACTCTCAGCTCAACCCTTCTAATCCCACTAAAGCAGCAACGGCGGCTTTAGTCTTTAAAAGATTGAATAGCACCTCAGAGTTAAAAAGTTCAGAGACGCATAAAACTGTAGACAAGGATGGAAAGAAATATTACTGCACAACTATCTACAATTCCTCTGCAACTACGCAAAACTGTTATTTAGAGTAGTAGGAAAAATGGTAAATCAGCTATAGCGGCCTCTCGCTAGTTCTGGCGCTGCAAAGCCAGTTTTCCTGATAAATCGCTACAAGTAACTTGAAACAAAAGGCTTAGCCTCTCCTAGCGCCCATCATCCCCATCCATCGAGGTCCACAAGATTGCTAATTGAGTCCACATAGTGACTAGCTCACCCCATCTAACCAAAAGAAAAGGGATCACATTGCTGTGATCCCTTCGTATTACTGGTGGGTCGGGCGAGATTCGAACTCGCGACCAACGGATTAAAAGGCCTAGTTAGACGCTGACGGACTCAGAGTAACACAGAAATACTCAGACTATTTCGATCGTAAATTTGCAGGATTCTATTTAGCTTTAGGTTCTGAAAGAGGGTAATCATATTTATTTTGATATATCAACTTAAATTATTTTGCAATTTTCTATATCTCGTACAATTTATGAATGGAAAAAAACTTAATTTCTTTCTTCTTAATGGCTTTATGCTCCTTCCCAATTTCTGCGCTTGCTGCTGATAAACCTAGCAAATCAAATGACGTTGACTTTTTTGCCACCGTCAATGGAGCACCCCTTACTAATGGCTTACTGGATCTCAATGTCAAAGCAGCTTTGGCTCAGGGTCAAAAGGATTCACCAGAGCTCAAGAACGCACTCAAAGATGAATTAATCAATCGTGAGCTACTAACCCAAGAGTCCATTCGCCAGGGATTAGATAAAGATATTGATTTCCGTGATCAGATTGCGCAGCTTAAGCAAACCTTAATGATCCAAGCCTTCTTAGAAAATCACTTTCAGAAAAACCCCATTACTGATGCTAAGTTGCGCGAAGAGTATGACCGCCAACGTAAACTCATCGGCGAGGGTGCCTCTGCTACCCAATATCGTTTAAGTCAAATTATTGTTTCAACAGAAACGGACGCGATTGATCTTATCCGTCGTATTCAGAAGGGTGACCTTTTCGGTAAGCTAGCCCAGGAGTATTCAATTGATCAAGCTTCCAAAGCTAATGGCGGACAAATTGGCTGGGTTCTTCCGGGACAAGTAGTGGCACCTGTGGCTAATGTGATGGTTAATCTCAATAAAGGGGCCGTTACGAATGCCCCAATCCAAACCCAAGGGGGCTGGGTGATTGTGAAAGTTGACGATAAGCGCCCCTTTAAATTCCCGACATTTGATGAGGCTAAGCCTCAGTTGCGTCAAGCTATCGTGCAGCAGTACTTAGCTGAAACAGTGAAGAAATTACGTGAATCTGCCAAGATAGTGATGTAAGCTCATTCCCATGAAACAGTTCTTGCTATCCATTTTGTGTTGCTTATCACTGCATGCAGTTGCAGGTGAGAAGATGGCTTATCAAAACTGGATAGTGGATATGAATGGCAACACTACCGAGGCATATACGGCCAATGATTCCAAATCCTCTTTTGGCGTCTTTTGCGCGGCTGATAAGTGTTTGTTTTATCTTCACCAAGCTTTGCAATGCCAGCCAGGTGCTAAGTATTCAGTCTTGATGAATAGCACAACAGTATCTACCGCCTTATCAATGCAGTGCACGCAGATTGGTGGCAATCTCTTCCAAATTCTCGATCCATTTGATGCCGTTCTCAATGCGGTCAAAGCAGGCGATACGATTGGCTTTGCTGTTGCATTACAGTCTGGCGCCTTTGGTGTTACTCGCTTTAGCTTGGCGGGTTCAACGGATGCCATTAGGCGTGCTCTTCAAGAGGCTGCCAAAGCAGTCCAGCGCCCAAGTCAACCTGCACCAGCTACGCCAGTGCCAGTACCGCCTGCCAATTCTCCTGGTATGCGTGGACTCAATGATATTCTGATCTAAGAGAAGCCCACTTTTTAATACCCTACGATCGTAGGGTATTAAAATATCACTATTCTTTACAAAATCTATTTGCCATTGAAGTACTCGTGCATTTGGCTAAGGGTTGAAATGTTGATAGAAACTGACCGCTAATTCGGAATGTATGCCCTCAATCCAAACTTGATTATTCGATATTATTGGTTTTTGATAATTCCTAGCTGCTCAATATGAGTCCTTTTTTTTGGGGTTTTAGTTTATTAATTGGCGGAATAGCTTTGGCTATTTTCGTATTAGGGATCCCCTTGGTTATTAGGGCCCCGAAAAATAGACCAACCATCATTTGGATTACTGGGTTATGCTTTTGTTTTGCAACCCTCTGCCTAGCCATTTATTTTGTAGCTGAGGGATCATATTTGCTAGATCATCCTCCGTTCTTTAAATCTCATGGCCTATTGGTGGGCCCACTTTTTTATACCAGCCAGTATCTTCAACCCTTGTTTCTGCGGACAACTCGGCAGAAGATCTCTCTCCGTCAATTATTTTTACTACTCACGCCATTGATTCTTCAATTCGGTATGGCTATCGACTTTTTGGCAAATCCCAACAAGTTTTTAGATTATTCAAGCATTTACTCTGGAGCTTTATTTAGCCTTCACTTATCAATTGGCTTTTTCATTGTTATAGCTTGGATTCTTTATGAAACAAATAAAATCCTCAAAGAAGGCAATAATTTCTTAATTAGAATTGTTCAATTATTTGCTGCTTTTTTAGTAGTGCATACCCTGGTCTGTATCTTATTGTTGTTAATTGATTTTCAAGGTAACCAATTCCTTTCTAATTACATTGGCGGATTAAGTCGTTTCGAGTTTGTTAATAGAGTCCTTCGAATGAGTACTTTTTGTATTTTTGAGGTGATCTTATCCATTTACTGGTTTCAAACATATTCTTTAAAAGCAATTGAGGATCGTGAGCAGCGCGAGAAAATAATAGCGCTCGCAGATGAGAAAGATATTTTGATGAATAACTTGGCTAATGCCAATGCTCTAGTAGAGATGGGAGCATTATCTGCAGGTTTGGCCCATGAGATTAATCAGTTTTTAGGCCGTATTGAGCTTAATGGCGATAAAGCCCTTGATTTAATTAATAGATCGAGCAGCCAGCCGTCTGTCATTGAGCCAGCTATTCAGAATATGCTTAACGCTAATCGGTCTGCAGCTAAGGTTATTAAAAGCCTTCAAATACTTTTTAAGGGAAGTCATAGACCTTTAGCTTTGTGTAATCTAGATGAACTTTTTTTAGATGTCATTTCTATTTATCATGACCGTCTTCAAAAATCTAAAATCAACATTGAGGTAGATCTACAGGCAAAAGAACCTTGGTTAGTATGGGATGGATTAATGAGTCAAGTGTTCTCTAATTTGCTCTCAAATTCAATTGATGCATTAGATGCTCTTACAAAATCAGATAAAACGATTCGGGTGACCAGTCAAATCGATCAGCATGGATCTTATCAACTAATGTTGACGGATAATGGATTGGGTGTTGATCCCCAGTACAAAGATAAGCTGTTTCACCTATTCCAGAGTAGTAAAAGTACGGGGTTAGGTATTGGTCTATGGTTG
>Ga0136644_10001921_pt1 | contig 16182 bp, 12 predicted proteins | sample C_130820_EF_Meta_FD_94780 | JGI IMG/M metagenome (GOLD analysis project Ga0136644, IMG submission 94780) | Freshwater microbial communities from Lake Croche, Canada to study carbon cycling - C_130820_EF_MetaG (v2) (version 2) | ecosystem: Environmental > Aquatic > Freshwater > Lake | place... | reverse complement strand
GTGAGATCCTGCCAGGGCGTGTCGAGGAGCGTGCCCGCCGGGAGCTTCCGCTTCGCCTCGGCGTGGGCCGCCACGCCCGTGAACAGCCGGCGCATCCACCGCGGCATGTCGCGGAACCCGCCGATCACCGCGAGCGCCCCCTTGCGGAGCGACTTCTCCGGGGCGACGACGAGCTTCGTCGGGTCGATGCCGTAGATGTCGCCGAGGCCCTCGCAGGTCGGGCAGGCCCCCTGCGGGCTGTTGAAGCTGAAGAGCTGCGGCTCGGGCGTCGAGTAGCTCGTGTGGCAGGTCGTGCAGGCGTAGCGGCTCGAGAGCACGAGGTCGGCGGACGACGCGGTCTCCTTCTCCTTTTTCTTCCCCTTGCCGGCCGGCTCGTCCGGCGCCTCCTCCGCCACGATCACCTGCCCGCCGCCGGTGCGCAGGGCCAGTTCCACCGCCTCCGCGATCCGGCTCCGCGTGGCCTCCGTCGGCACGAGCCGGTCCACCACCACGTCGATCGTGTGCTTGAGCAGCTTCTCGAGCGGCGGCGGCTCCTCCACCCGGCAGATCCGCCCGTCGACCCGCGCCCGCGTGAAGCCCTGCCGCACGAGATCCGTGAACAGGTCGCGGTGCTCCCCCTTCGCCTCCCGCACGAGCGGCGCGAGGATCATCACCCGCCGGTCGCGCCGCTCCGCCAGGATCCGCTCGACGATCCGGTCGCGGGGCTGCGCCTCGAGCACGGCGTCGCACTGCGGGCAGTGGGCCGTGCCCACGCGGGCGAAGAGCACCCGCAGGAAGTCGTGGATCTCCGTCATCGTGGCCACGGTCGACCGCGGGTTCGTGCCGGCCGACTTCTGCGCGATCGAGATCGACGGCGAGAGCCCCGTCACGCCGTCGACGTCGGGCCGCGGCAGCTGCCCGAGGAACTGCCGGGCGAACGTCGAGAGGCTCTCCACGTAGCGGCGCTGCCCCTCGGCGTAGAGCGTGTCGAAGGCCAGGCTCGATTTGCCCGAGCCGCTCACGCCGGTGAGGCAGACGAGCCGGCCGCGCGGGAGGCCGACCGTGACGTTCCGCAGGTTGTGCTCGCGGGCACCGCGGACGACGATCGGCGGAACGTGCATGGCGGGCCGGGGCGGGGGATGAGGCTGACGGAGGCCGGGAGGGGAACGGCGGCCGGAGGTGAGACGGCAGGACGGACCGGCGCCCGGACGCCGTCGGGGACGGCCGCCGAGGACGTCGCCGGGATTGTAGCGCATCCCCCGCCACCCGCCGCCGCGCGGCCGCCGCGGCCGCGGCTGGACAGCCCCGCCGCCGTCCCATACGATCGAAGAACTCGCGTTTTCGGGCCCGTCGTCGCCACGCGCGGCGGCGTCCCGGCACGGGGCGGTAGCTCAACTGGGAGAGCGCAGCGTTCGCAATGCTGAGGTTGGGAGTTCGATCCTCCTCCGCTCCATTTTGGTTGATTCCGGCTCACGGGGGCCGGGCTGGTTGGTGACGTTCGGCCACACCGCCGGAATGTGTGTTTTCATCGGGATTGCATCCCGACGAAAACACGGTGCTGATGGGGGCTGATGGAGGTCGTGGCGGCGCGGGGTTGGTTGATTCCGGCTCACGGGGGCCGGGCTGGTTGGTGACGTTCGGCCACACCGCCGGAATGTGTGTTTTCATCGGGATTGCATCCCGACGAAAACACGGTGCTGATGGGGTTGGTGTCGGTTTGGGCGCTGGCGGTTTGGGCGCTGGCGGTTTGGGCGCTGGCGGATTGGTGACGTTCGAGCCGGCTCATGGCCACGATCGCTGATCCCTCCACCGAGCTCATGCTTCGCGTCCGCGACGGCGACGCCGCCGCGTTCGAGCAGCTCGTCGGCCTCTGGCAGGACCGGCTCGTCACCCTCTTCCTCCACCACACCGGCGACCACGCCACCGCCGAGGACCTCGCCCAGGAGGTCTTCCTGCGTGTGTATCGCGCCCGCGCGGGCTACCAGCCCACCGCCAAGTTCACCACCTGGGTCCACACGATCGCCAACAACGTCGCCAGCGACCTGCGGCAGCGATCCTACAAACGCCGCGAATACGGCGTGCCCAACAGTGTGTCGAGCTCGTCGAGCGGCATCGGCCTCGAGCAGATCGCCGTCGCCGCCAGCGGCCTCACCCCCGCGCGGGTGGCCGACCGCAGCGAGCTCATGGCCGTCGTGCAGCAGGCCCTCGCCGGCCTCAACGACCGCCAACGCATGGCCGTGCTGCTCGCGAAGTTCGAGCAGTGCTCCTACGAGGAGATCGCCGCGGCCATGAACCTCACCGTGCCCGCCGTGAAATCGCTCCTCTTCCGCGCCCGCGACCAGCTCCGCGACGCGATCCAGCCCTACATGGAGGACCGTCGCGGGTGACCACGCCCTCCTCCCCACGGCCGCACGATCCCACCGCCCCGGCCGGCCGGGCCGCCGACACGGCCGGCGGCACCGTTCCCGAGAACACCGTTCCGGACGGCACCGTTCCGGACGGCACCGTTCCGGACGGCACCGACGCGACCGCACCGGCGCTGGCGCTGGCGGGAGTCTGGGATCTGCTCGACGTGCTGCCGGGAGCCGCGGCCTCCCCTGCACTCTCCGCCACCACGCTCGAACTGGCCGCCGTGCCGGCCGGCGGGCAGAACGGCGGGCAGAACGGCGTCACCGGCACGGCCCCGACCGCCGCCCTGCCGACGGTCCAAGGCAGGGTGACGCGCGGCATGGCGGCGCGCGGGCGGCTGCCCGCCTGGCTGCCCGCGCTGCTCGTCGTCGTCGGCGGCCTCGGCGTCGGCTACGCCGCGGGACGCTCCTCCGCACCCGACCCCGACCGTCGTCTGCTCGACCATCTGCCCGAGATCGAACACTTCGACCTCCTCCGCGAGGCGGGCTCGGTGTCGTTCCTCGAGGAGGTCGCCAAGGCGGGCTACGCCCCGCCGCGCCGGCTCCCGATCGTGCAGTCGCCCGCCGAGATCATGGAAGACACCCGCGAGTTCGACGCGGCGATCGAGTCGCTGCGGAAGACGGCCGCCGTCGAATCGACCGCCGCGGTGATCGCCGCCCGCCGCATCCAGCTCAGCGACATGCCCGACCGCGAGCGGCGGAACATCGAGAAGGGGGTGGAGGCGTGGCAGGCGTTGTCGGCGGCCGACCAGCGGGAGCTCGCGCGACTCGCCCGGGCGCTCGCCGAACCCCGCCGCGAGTCGCTGCTCAAGGCCGCCCGGCTCTGGCACCAGTGGGTGCGGCACCGCGACCCCGCCGATCGTCGCGACGTGATCGACCTCGGCGTCGCCGAACGGATCGAATGGCTCGACCGCGCGACGCGGCTCGAGGCGCGGCTCGACCAGCGCGACCAGCCGCGTCCGCCGTTCGACCGCGACTGGGAGAACCGACGCCGCTTCCCCGGCGGACCGCCCGGCGGCCCGGGCGCAGGTGGGCAAGGCCCGCCCGGCGGACCACGCGGCCCCGGCCAGCCTGGCGGACCCGGCCCGGGGGGGCCCGGCGGCCCCCGACCGCGGCCACCCGGCCCCGGACCAGGGGGCGAGTCCCGGCCGCAGCCGCCGTTCAACGGACGGGAGCCACCCCCGCCGCGGCCCGATCGTCCCGGCCCCGAAGCCGCCGCAGAAACGCCGCCACCGCAGCGTTGAACTCACCCGGCGCCTCGAGCGGCACCATGTGCCCCGCCCGCGGCACCACCACGAGCCGCGCGTCGGGCATGACCGCCGCCGCCCGCTCCAGGCAGTCCGGCGGCGTGATCGCGTCCTCCGCGCCCACCACCAGGAGCGCGGGCATCGCCGCGCGGCGCATGCCCTCCGTCGTGTCGGGTCGGGCGCCGAGGAGCCCGAGCGCCCCAACGATCGTCTCCACCGGCTGGGCGGCGATCATGGCGCGAAGCGCCTCCTCGATCGTCCTCCGGCTCGCGGTCGGCGGGGCTTCCGGCGGCGCGAGCAGCCGCGGCACCATCGCCTCGGCCAGGATCCCCTGGCCCAGCCGACGCACCTTCGCCGCCAGGTCGCCCCGCGCGGCCCGCGCCTCGGGCGTGTCGGCCTCGAGCTTCGTGTCCACGAGCACGATCCCCTGCACGCGGGATGGGTGCCTGATCGCCACGTGCTGCGCGGCGTAGCCCCCCATCGAGCAGCCGCAGAACGTCGCGGCGCCGCCGATGCCGAGGGCGTCGAGCATCGCGACCGCGTCGTCGGCCAACTGCTCGATGCTCGCCGGGGGGCCGGCGGCGGCGCTTTCGCCAAAGCCGCGCTGGTCGGGCACGACGAGCGTGGCGTGGGCGGCCAGCGGCTCCTGCGCGGCCCACATCCGCCCGTCGAGCGGAAAGGCGTGGAGCATGACGAGCGGCGGCCCGCCGCCGGCGACGCGGACGGCGAGCGTGGAGCCGTCGGGGAGCGTGACGGTGCGGGGGTGCGTCATGGGGCGGACGTCGCGGCGTGGCGGCGGCCCCGTCGGCCGCGGAGATGTCAGCGGGCCAGCGACTGGAAGCGTTCGAGGTTTTTGCGGATCGTGCGGTTGTGCGGCTCCTGCCGCAGCGCCAGCGACTGGGTGCGCACGGCGGCCGCCGCCTGGCCCCCCGCGGCCTGGCAGTGGGCGAGCGTGTCGAGATAGCTCGAGCTGTCGAACGACCGCACCAGCGAGTGCTTCGAGTAGCGGGTGGCCTTCTGGATGTCCCCCTCGGTGTTGGCGACGAGCCAGGCATACTCGTTGTAGCCGTTGGACTCCTCCGGCAGCGCCTGGATCTCGTTGTCGATCTGCACGAGCGCCCGCCGCACCCGATCCCGCGCCTGCTCCTTCTGCTGCGGCGAGTTGTCGGGCAGGCCGTAGAGGGCGATCAGCGCGTCGACGTCCTTGCCGTAGGCCTTGAGCGCGGCCTCGAGCGCCTTGCGCCGGCCCGCGGCATCCCCCTTGAGCGCGGCGGCGCAGGATCTGAAGAAGTGCATCCGCGACCGGGTCGCGGCCGGGTCGCGGCCGATCTGTTGCAGGATGGCGTCGCCCCCCTCCGGCCGCGGCTTGCCGTCGCCGCGGCGGCCCTCCACGAGCCGCTCGAGGCAGTCGGCGGCCTCGTCCTCCCGCTCCTGGTCGTGGAGGAACTCGGAGAACATGATCGCGGCGAGGGCGAACTGCGCCGGCGGCGCCTTCGGGTCGTCGAGGAGCGCGGCGTACTCGCGCGACGCCCAGTCGCTGGCGCCCCACTTCGCGAGCATGACCGCCGTCTGCAGCCGGTCGGTGAACTCGGCGTTGGTGCCCGCCGGCTTGGCGAAGGCGGCGTCGGCCAGGCCGCCGGCGCGGGCGGCGGCCCCGCGGGCCCGCTCCGCCACCCCCGCCGCGTAGGCCACGAGCGGATCGTCCTTCAGGAGCGTCGCCCGCTCCGCGGCCACGATGTCCACCCCCTCCGGCAGGCCCCGCTCGACGAGCCACACGAGGGCCGCCGCCGTCTCCTCGCCGACCGTGTCGGCGTCCTTCTGCGGCGTGACCTCGCCGAGCAGGAGGGGCTTCGCCGCCGCCAGCGCCTCGTCGCGGCGGCCCGCGGCGAGCAGCATCTCCACGCGGCACCGCTCGAAGATCCGCAGCGTCGTCTCGCCGATGCCGTCGGTGGCGCCCGACTCGCGGCCCCCCTGCGGCCCGGCCGGCGCGTCGGCGGCGGCCGATTCGACCGCCGATCGCTCGAGCTGACCGATCGCCTCGGTGGCGGCCTCGATCGCGCGGCCCCGCGCCTCGGGCGTCGTCGCGGCGGAGAAGCCGCAGACCGCCCGGAGAAACGAGGCCGCCGGGCGGGTGCTGCCGCCGAGCCCGGCGAGGATCCGGTCGTGCAGGCGGGGCCAATAGGGATCGTCCTGATGCCACTCGCGGCACAGCAGCGCCGCCGCCACCCGCGAGCCGAGCGGGGAGCGCTCGAGCCGCAGCAGCCGGGCGAGCGGCTCGATGCCGCCGTCGTCGTCCACCCGCAGGAGACGGTGCATCACCTGCACCCGCTCGGTGAGGCTGCCGCGCTTGAACTTCTCGAGCAGCTGCGACACCTCCGGCGGATCGCGGTCGGTCTCGAGCGGGATCGTGTCGACGAGCCAGCGGGCGCGGAGCGCGATCTCGAGGTCGCCGCTCATTTCCGCCGCGGCCAGCAGCGGGTCGATCGCCGGCACGCCGATCGCGCTCAACCGCGCGGCGGCGGCCTCGCGGCGGCCGTAGTCGTCGTCGCCGAGGGCGGCCACGAGCGCGGCGATCTCGGTGGCGGAGGTCTCGCTGCCGGCGCGGGCGGCGGCCCCCGCGACGATGGGCAGCAGGAGAAAAGGCAGGCTCAGTCGCCGCATCCGCACCCGCATCGCTGAGCTCCCGTTCACGCCGGACTCCCGTTCACGCGGGCAGGCATCGGGTCACTCGGGCTCGAGGCCGAGGTCGCGGATCGTCACGAGCGCGTCGAGCGGGATGCCCCGCGCCGCGAACGCCGCCTCCGCGCCCGCCAGCCGGTCGATCACGGTGACGACCCGCTCGACGACCAGACCGAAGTCGCGCACGCGGTCGATCGCCAGCAGCGACGAGCCACCGGTGGTGGTGACGTCCTCCACGATCACCACCCGCTGGCCCGGCTCCACCGGCCCCTCGACGTACTTCTTCGTGCCGTGGTCCTTCGGCTCCTTCCGCACCATGAATCCCTTGAGCGGCAGCCCTTCGACGCCCGCCATGGTCACCACGGCGCTCGTGATCGGGTCGGCGCCGATCGACATGCCGCCGACGGCGTGCGGAAGCGGCCCGACCGCCCGCAGGCGTTCGAGAATCGCCCGGCCCACGAGCATGGCGCCGTGGGCGTCGAGCACGACCTGCTTGGCGTCGAGGTAGTAGCTCGCCTCGCGGCCCGACGCGAGCCGGAACGTGCCGCGGCGGAGCGCCTGCGATTCCACGAGCGCGACGAGGTCGCGGATCGCCGGGGTCATGGTGGCTTTCATGACGGTTCAATGTAGCGATTTTTTGACTCCCCGGGCCACCGACTTAGAATTCCACCCGGCGTGCGGTCTGCATCCGCCGAACCGGGCAGCCAGACCGCGCCGCCAGACCGCGCCGCCAGACCGCGCCGCCAGAACCTGCAGTCAGACCCTGCAGCCAGACCGAGCAGCCAGACCGAGGTCCGCGATGCGTTCCCGCCGGGCGACCGTCATGCTGCAGTCAGTCATGCCGCGAAGCTTGATCGTGTGGACCGCCGCGCCGCGAGGCTTGCGAGGCTTGATCGTGCGGTGCATGGCGGTCGTCGCGATGCTCGCGGCGTGCCCCGCCGGTCCGCGGGCCACGGCGGGGGAGGTGGCGAACGTGTCGGTGCGGCTGCCGATCACCGGCACCCGCGACACGCAGGTGGAAGGGGCGATCCTCCGGCAGCTCGACCGGCTGCGGCGGGGCAACGAGCGGGGCACGCTCGTCCTCTCCTTCGACACCGCCGCCGGCGGCGACTCCGGCGGCAGCGATTTCGGCCGCGCCCTGGAATTGGCCCGCTTCCTCGGCGACGCCCGTCTCGACGGCGTGAAGACGGTGGCCTTCCTACCCGAGGGCGTGGCCGGCCACGCGGTGCTCGTGGCGCTGGCCTGCGAGGACATCGTGATGGCCCCCGACGCGGTGCTCGGCCCGGCCAACGCCGAGGATCCCGTCGTCGACGACGCGATGCGGGCCGCCTACGCGCAGGTCGCCGCGCGGCGGCGGACGGTGCCCCCGGCGGTGGCGCTGGCGCTGCTCGATCCGGCGGCGACGCTCGTGCGGGTGGCGACCGACGCAGGGGACCAGCTCGTGCCCGCGACCGCCGTCGCGGAGCTGCGCCGCCAGGCCGCCGTGCTCGACGTCGAGCCGATCGAGCCGCTGCCGCTCGCGCTGGCCGGCCGGCGGGCGCGTGAACTGGGGGTCGTCAGGCTCCTGGCGAAGTCGCCCGCGGACCTGGCGCGGGCGCTCGGGGTGGACGAGCGGGCGCTCGTGGTCGATCCGTCGCTCGAGGGCGGCTGGAAGGGTGCGCAGGTGGTGCTCGCGGGCCCGATCACCGCGGAGCGGGTGGCGCGGGTGCAGCAGCACATCGACCGCGCCGTCGCCGGCGGCGCGAACTTCCTCTGCCTGCGGATCGACTCGGCGGGCGGCGCCGCCGAGCAGAGCCTCGTGCTCGCCACCCGGCTGGCGGGCCTCGATCCCACGCGGGTGCGGACGGTGGCCTACGTGCCCCGTCAGGCCCGCGGCGACGCGGCTCTCGTGGCGCTCGCCTGCGACGAGCTCGTGATGCACGCCGACGCCGTGCTCGGCGGCGAGGGGGACGGCGTGGTCACCGCCCGGCAGGCGCAGGCCGTCGCCGCCGCGTGGCGCGAGGGCGTGGCGAAACGACGCGAGCGGTCGTGGTCGCTGCCGGTGGCCCTCGTGGCGCCCGGCGTGGCGGTGGACCAGGCCACGCAGGAGGGCACCGGCCGCGTCGACTACTTCTCGGCGGAGGAACTGGCCGAACGCGACGACCGCGGCTCGTGGCAGGTCGGGGCCCGGGTGGGGGTGGGGCCGCTGGCGTTGACCGGACGGTCGGCCGAGCCGCTCGGGCTCGTCGCCCACGTCGTGGACGGCTTCCCGGGGCTCGTGCAGGCCTACGGGCTCACGGGGGAGATCGCGTCGGCCGAGCCGGGCTGGGCCGACACGTTGCTCGACGCGCTGGCGAGCCCCGGACTCGCCTGGCTGCTCCTGCTCATCGGCGGCGCCGGGCTCTACATCGAGCTGCACACGCCCGGCTTCGGCCTCGGCGGGTTCGTGTCGATGGTGGCGTTCATCATCTACTTCTGGAGCCAGCACCTCCACGGCACCGCGGGCTGGCTCGAGGTGCTCCTCTTCCTCGCGGGGCTCTTCTGCCTGGCGGCGGAGATCTTCGTGCTGCCGGGCTTCGGTGTGCTCGGGCTCGGGGGCGGGGCGCTCGTGCTCGCGTCGCTCGTGCTTGCGAGCCAGTCGTTCGTGCTGCCGGCCAACGACTACCAGATCCGGCAGCTGCAGTGGTCGCTGCTCGGCATCCTCGGGGCGGTGGTGGGCGTGGCCATCATGGGCGTGCTCCTGCGGCGCTGGCTCCCCTCCACGCCGATGCTGCGGAACGTCCTCCTCGAGCCCCCGGCGGCCGACGCCGGCCCGGGCGACGACGACGAGCCCGATCGAATGCTCGTCGGCCGCGAGGGCACGGCCACGACGCGGCTCGCGCCGGCGGGCAAGGCGCGGATCGACGGCAGGATCGTCGACGTCGTCAGCGACGGGCTCGTCGAGCCGGGCGCGGCGGTGCGGGTGGTCGCGGTGCGCGGCGGCCGCGTGATCGTCACCCACACGGCGGCGTCGGACGGGACCGCATGAACACGCTGCTCTTGGTCGCGCTGCTGCTGCTCGCGGGCCTCGGCGTGATGGTGCTCGAGGTGTTCGTGCCCTCGGGGGGCATCCTCGGGTTCGCGAGCGTCGCGGCGCTGCTGGCCGGCATCGTCACGGCGTTCGTCGCGCTCGGGCCGCTGGCCGGCCTCGTCGCCATCGCCGTGGTGCTCGTGGCCGTGCCGGCGCTGCTGGCGGTGGCGCTGCGGGTGTTTCCGGAGACGCCGCTCGGCCGCCGGGTGATGCCGCCCCCCCCCGACGCGGCCGAACTCGTGCCCGACGCCGACCGGCGCCGGCGAACGCGGGCGCTGGTGGGCCGCGCGGGTCGCGTCGTCAGCGACCTCGTGCCCTGGGGCCGCGTGGAGATCGAAGGCGATCAGTTCGACGCGGTGAGCGAGGGGGGGCCGATCGACGCGGGCGCGGCGGTGGAGGTGGTGGCCGCGCAGGGCACGGCTGTGGTCGTCCGCGTCGCCGTCGCGGCGGCGCCGCCGCGGCCGGCCGCCGGGAAACCTGCGGCCGATCCGGCCGATGCGGCCGGGAGGAACGCCGCCGGACAGCCGGCGGAATCGGCACGAGCGGAACAGGCGGACCCCGCCGGGCCGACGCCGCTCTCGCGGACGTTCGAGGACTTCGAATTCGACCGGGTCGACGCCCCGGATGCTTGACCGGCGCCCGCCCCCGAACAACGCTACAGAAGTCCCCTCGTTCCCGGAGCGTCGCCGATGCCCACCCTGATCCTCATCGCCCTCGCCGCGGCGATCCTCGTCGGCCTGGTGTTCTTCGCCATGCTGGCCCAGTTCCTGCGGCTCTGGCTGCAGTCGTTCGCCTCGGGCGCGGGCATCGGCCTGTTCGACCTGGTGGCGATGCGGTTCAAGAACGTCAATCCCACCGTCATCGTCCGCAGCAAGATCATGGCGGTGCAGGCGGGTCTCGGCGACTCCAGCGGCATCACCAAGCAGGCGCTCGAGGGGCACTACCTCGCCGGCGGCCGCGTGCCGCTCGTGGTGCAGGCGCTGATCGCGGCCAACAAGGCGAAGATCAAGGAGCTCGACTGGCGGCTCGCCACCGCCATCGACCTCGCCGGCCGCAACGTGCGCGAGGCGGTGCAGACGAGCGTGTATCCCAAGGTGATCGACTGCCCGGGGAAGAACAGCGGCCGCGAGTCGCTCGACGCCGTCGCCAAGAACGGCGTGCAGCTGAAGGTGATGGCGCGGGTGACGGTGCGAACCAACCTCAACCAGCTCATCGGCGGCGCCACCGAGGAGACGATCATCGCCCGCGTCGGCGAGGGCATCGTGTCGGCGATCGGCTCCGCGGAGCGGCACACCGACGTGCTCGAGAATCCCGACATGATCTCCAAGACCGTGCTGGCGCGGCGGCTCGACGCGAACACGGCGTTCGAGATCGTCTCGATCGACATCGCCGACATCGACGTCGGGGGCAACATCGGCGCGCGGCTGCAGGCCGACCAGGCCGAGGCCGACACCCGCGTGGCCCGCGCCAACGCCGAGGGGCGGCGGGCGATGGCCGTGGCCCGGGAGCAGGAGATGGTGGCGAGCATCGAGGAGAGCAGGGCGGCGCTCGTCGAGGCGGAGGCGGCGGTGCCCAAGGCGATCGCGTCGTCGCTGACGTCGGGCCAGCTGGGCATCTTCGACTACTACAAGCTCCGCAACCTGCAGGCCGACACCGACATGCGCCGCACGATCGCGACCGGCCCGCAGCCGGGCACCGCGGCGGCCACCTGACGAACCCGGGGGCGGTCATGAACGTCGTTCCGCCGGTGGCGCCGCTCCTGGCGATCGACCTCGAGTCGCTGCTGCCCTTCCTGTTCGTGATCTACTGGATCGTGAGCCAGGTCTTCGGCGCGCTGCGGCGGGGGCAGCGGGCGCCGGGGCCCCAGCCGCGGCCCCAGCGGATCGAGCCCGCGCCGCGGCCGCAGGCCGATGCCGGCGACCCCCACGGCGACATCACCCGGCAGATCGAGGAGTTTCTCAGGCAGGCTTCCGGCGAGCCGCCGCGCCGGCCCGCCGGCGGCGCGGGGCCGCGGCCGGCGGAGGCCGCCCGGCCGCAGCCGGCCGTGCGGCCACAGACGTCGCCGCCGGCCGCCCCGCCGCGCCGGCCGACCACCCTCTCCCCGCGGGAGCGCGACGAGGCGTTGCAGCCGCGGGACGGCACTGCGGAGCCACGGCGGGTCGATTCCCGTTCGCCCCGCGATCGGGGCGAGGTGACGCCCGTGGCGGAGGCCGCGCGGAAGGGGAACAAGAAGCCGCGGATGACGCGGCCCCCGGCCGCGCCGCCGCGGTCGCCGCCGCCGTCGCTCACGCGGCTCGACGCCGGCACCGGCGAGAGCGTCGAGCGCCACGTGACGGAGGCCTTCGGCCGTGAGTTGCCGCACCTCGCCGCCGGACAGGCCGGCGGTCCGCCGCCGTCGGCGCCGTCGTCGTCAGCGACGCCGTCGCTCACCGCCGACCTCGTGCGGAAGCTCCGCGATCCGGCGTCGATCCGCGAGCTGATCCTGATCCGCGAGGTGCTCGACCGGCCGGTGCACCGATGGTGACCGCTCCCCCGCTCCCGGCCGAGCCCGGCCGCACCCGGCTGGGGTGGGTCGGCACCGGCGTGATGGGCCGGTCGATGGCGGGCCGACTGCTCGACGCGGGCTTTTCCCTCACGCTCTTTTCCCGCACCCGCGTGAAGGCCGAGCCGCTCCTCGCGCGGGGCGCCGCCTGGTCGGGCTCGCCGCGGGGCGTGGCCGAGGCGAGCGACGTGGTCTTCACGATGGTGGGCCATCCCGCCGACGTGCGGTCGGTGATCCTCGGCGCCGGCCGCGACGACGGCGTGCTGGCCGGCATGCGGCCCGGCTCGATCCTCGTCGACCACACGACCAGCGCGCCCCCGCTGGCCGCGGAGATCGCGGCGGCGGCCGCCCCCCGCGGCGTGGCGAGCCTCGACGCGCCGGTGTCGGGAGGCGACCGCGGCGCCCGCGAGGGCACGCTCACGGTGATGGTGGGGGGCGACGACGCCGCGCGGGAGGCGCTCGCCGCCTGCTGGCGGGCGGTGGCCGGCACGGTGGTCGCGTGCGGCGGTCCCGGCGCCGGGCAGCGGACGAAGCTCGTCAACCAGATCGCCATCGCGGGAGGCATGGTCGGCATGTGCGAGGCGCTCCTCTACGCGCATCGCGCCGGGCTCGACGTCGAGGCCGTGCTGCGGGCGATCACGCCGGGCGCGGCGGGCAGCTGGTCGCTTGCGAACCTCGCGCCCCGGATCGAGCGCGGCGACTTCGCGCCGGGCTTCATGGTCGAGCACTTCGTGAAGGACATGGGGCTCGCGCTCGAGGAGTGCCGCCGGCTCGAGATCACGCTGCCCGGGCTCGCGCTGGCGGAGTCGCTCTACCGCCTCCTGCTCGACCGCGGCGACGGCCGGCTCGGCACGCAATCGCTCGTGCTGGCGCTGGCGCAGCTAGCGGGCTGCGGCTGGCCGCCGCGGCCCCCGTCCCAGCCTGCCTGAAGCGCCCCGACCCTGGCAAAACCGCTCCTGCGAGGGGTGTGTGCGGGCCGGTTCACGGCCTTTTTCCGGGGTTCGGCGGTGATGAAAAATCGCGGCTTGAGCGTCGCCGGGCGGTGGTCTACAAGACCCTTGGGCGGCGTTTCGGCGTCGTCCGCACAGCGCGTAGACGAGGACGCCCAAGCCTCGTCTACGCGCCTGTTTTTTGGCGCCTGTTTTTCGGCGGCTGTTTTTGGTGTGTCTGGTTTCGCGCGGCCCGTGGCCCACGGCCCTCTTCGGCATCGTCCGACGGATCGGCGATTCCATTCAGTGCGGTCATGGCTCGCCGGTGCCGCGGCCGTTCGACACGCCGCTGCTCGTGACGCGGAGGTTTTCGGTGACCACCACCAGACCCGCGGGCGCCGTTTCGCAGACAGCGGTCGCGCTGATCGCGGCCTTCGTGACGTGCGTGCCGGCGGCACACGCCGCCGAGCCCGTCACGAGCACAACCGCGAAGCCCGCTGATGGCAGTGCGAAGCCCGCCGATGGCAGCGCGAAGCCCGCTGATGGCAGTGCGAAGCCCGCCGATGGCAGTGCGAAGCCCGCCGACGCGCTGCCCGCCACCGTGCGGGTGGTCGCCGATCACACCTATCTGCGGGCCGGTCCGGGCGACGACTTCTATCCCACGGAGCGGCTCGCGGCGGGCGCGGCGGTGGAGGTCTGGGCGGTCGATCCGTCCGGCGCCTACGTGGCGGTGCGGCCGGTGGCGGGGAGCTTCAGCTGGCTGCGCGGCTGCGACCTCGACCGCGCCGCCGACGCCGCGGGCGTCGGCGGGAAGGCGGCCGCGCTGCCCCGCGACGTGGGCGTGGTCGTCACCGACGGCGCGGTCTCGCGGATCGGATCGCAGCTCAACGAACTGCGGCACGTGGCGCAGGTGACGCTCGAGGCGGGGGAGCGGGTGCGGGTGCTCGAGGAGGTGCGCATTCCCGCGGGACGGCACGCCGGGCTCTGGGTGAGGATCGAACCGCCGGCGGGGGAGTTTCGCTGGGCGCGGCTCGCGGACTTGGAGACGCCCCCCGGCGTCGCGCCCCCTCCGGCCGCCGACGCGGCCGCGACGGCCGACGGCCCGCCCGCGAGCGGCGCGACGGTGGGCGAGGCGGTGGCGGCGCTGCGCGACGCGAGCGTCGCCGTGGCGCAGGCCGTCGGTGACATCAACGCGGCATCGGCCGCGCCTCCGCCGGCTCCGCCGCCGGGACAGCCCGTGCCGCCGCCGCAGCCGCTCGGCTTCATGCCGTCGGCGAAGCGGCTCTTCTCCGGCTGGCTGCCCCGCGGGTCGGGTGTGTTCGATCCCGCCGCGCCGGTGCAGCCGGTGGCCGTGAGCGGCGCGGCCGGCGGTGCCGCCATGGGTACGGCCCCGCTCGAGGAACTCTCCGACATCGACCTCGCGCTGTCGGTCGCGGTGACGGGCGATCCGGCGAGCTGGAATCTCGAGCCGGTGCGCGAGCGGCTGCGTCGCGTGGCCGCGCACGTGTCGACCGACGCGGAGCGTTCGCGGGTGGAGGCGCTCGACGCGCGGATCGCCCGCTTCGAGGGCCTCCAGGGGCGGCATCGCACGCTCGCCGCCGCACCCGCGGCCGCGGGGTCCGAGCCGCTCAAGATCGGCGGGATGTGGACGAGCCTGTCGACGATCGGCAGCCGGCCGATCCGGCCCGGCGTGCTGCCCGGGGGGGGCTCGGCCGACGGGCAGCCCACCTGGACGCCGCCGGACGTCGTCGAGACGACGGGCAGGCTGGCGACGGTCGTGTCGCGCCGGCCCGACGCCCCGCGGTGGGCGATCGTCGACCAGCACAACAACGTCGTGGCGTTCATCGCGCCGCAGACGGGGGTGAACCTGGCGCCGCTCGTGGGGCAGGACGTGTCGGTGCGCGGGGCCCGCGGCTACATGCCGGAATACAAGCGGCCCTACGTGGTCGCGTCGGAGGCGCGGATGCGGATGGCCGCCTCCCCCGAGGCCACGCCCGACCGGGCGACGCGGTAGTTGGTCGCAGGCTCAGGCTCTCGGTCTGCCGGGGCGCACGGTGACGCGGGCTCGGGGTCGCCCGTGCCCCGTCGCCCGGACGTTCGCTTTCGCCCTCCGGGCTTCAGCTCACTCGGAGCCGGCTGCGCTTCGACATCCTGTCTCCGCTTGCCGCCTACGCCGGCTCCGGGCCACGGGCGACCCCTCGCGGATCTCATGGCGGGGCGCGGGACTGCGCGCGGGAGGCGGGAGCATGACGCGGGCGCGGGGCCGCCCGCCACCCCGCTCGCCGGACGTTCGCCTCCGCCCTCCGGGCTCTGGCTCACTCGACGCCGGCTGCGCTTCGCCATCCCTGGCTCCGCTTGCCGCCGACGCCGTCTCACGGGGCGACTGGCGGCCCCTCATCCGGGATGGCCGCGCGGTGCGCTCCGGGGCGTTGCTGCCGACGCTCGGGGCCCGAGTCAACGGGCCGGCACCGCGACGAACTGCACCGCGTCGACGATCACGTGGCCGTCGGTGCCGGCCGTGTCGATCACGAGCCGCACCGGTCCGGCCGGCAGCGGGAAACGACCGAGCGCCTCGTAGCTGCCGGTCGCGTCGGCCGTGGTCCGCCGCTGGTCGATGCGGAAGGTCTGCGGGCCGTCAGGCAGGTGTACCGTCACGGGGACGGCCGCGGCCCGGTTGGGGCCGGGCGGATACCAGACGCGGATCTCGTAGGTGGCCGCCCGCGGCAGCGTCGCCGCGAACGTCGCCGACTTCGCCCCCTTCCCCTCGGCGCCGTCGTGCACGTAGTCGCCGCCGACGAAGCCGGCCGTGGCGTGGCTGGCCGTCCAGTGCCCGCGCAGCTCGGCGGCGGCGTTGTCCACCACCACGCCCTCGAGCTTCGCCGGATCGCGGCCCGCCGCCGCGGCCTTCACCGGCCCCGTCCATTCGAGCACCTGCGCGTCGGCGAGCAGCCGGGCCCGCAGCTTCGCGTCGTCGACGGCCTGCACCGGCACGCGGTCGTCGATCGCCAGCGACGCCGCCGTCGCCGCGGACTGGCCGAGCACCATGAACACCGGCTCCATGCGGATCGAGCCGTAGGCGATGTGCGAGGCCGCGAGGCAGACCGGCACGAGCAGGTTTTCGCACTCCTCGCGCCGCGGCCGGATGCTGCGGTAGGAGATCCGGTAGGGGGACACGCCCACCTGGATGTCGCCTTCGTTGCGCACGACGCCCTGCGCCGTCACGTAACGCTGGCAGTTGTGCGAATCCATGTTGTAGGCGCCGAGGCCCACCGGATCCTCCGGCACGACCTGCTGCTGGCAGTGCTTCTGCGTCATCACGTACTCCGACACCATCCGCCGCGCCTCGCGG
>Ga0136644_10001919_pt1 | contig 16197 bp, 19 predicted proteins | sample C_130820_EF_Meta_FD_94780 | JGI IMG/M metagenome (GOLD analysis project Ga0136644, IMG submission 94780) | Freshwater microbial communities from Lake Croche, Canada to study carbon cycling - C_130820_EF_MetaG (v2) (version 2) | ecosystem: Environmental > Aquatic > Freshwater > Lake | place... | reverse complement strand
GTGGTGATTACCAATTATCCGGAAACGGTTGAAATTTTGGCAAGTGAAAACAATCCGGAAGATCCTGATTCGGGTACAAGAGCCATTCCATTTAGTAGAGAAATCTATATTGAAAGAGAGGACTTTATGGAAGTTGCTCCCAAAAAATATTTCCGTTTAGCACCTGGCCAAATGGTAAGATTAAAAAGTGCCTACATTATCAAATGTGATGAAGTGATTAAAGACACTGACGGAAATTTAATTGAATTGCATTGTAGCTATATCCCAGAAAGCAAGAGTGGTTCTGATACTTCTGGGATAAATGTAAAAGGAACTTTGCACTGGGTAAGTGTAGCGCAATCTATTCAAGCTGAAATCAGGTTATATGACCGATTGTTTAAAGTAGAAGACGTGGCCAATGCCGAAGGCGATTTTAAAGACCATATTAACCCAGACTCTTTGCAAGTAATACCAACTGCATTTGCGGAACCAGCCTTGATCAGTGATGCACCCAATAGTACCTATCAATTTATTAGAAAAGGATATTTTGTATTAGACAAGGAAAGCACTGAGGCAAAATTGGTATTTAATAGAACGGTAACACTGAAAGACGGTTGGGCCAAAGAAGCTAAAAAAGCTTAATCAATGGATTTATTCCAATCATTCACCCATCACTGGAAGCAAACATTTCCTCAGTTCCAACAAGAGCAGGTAATGCTTTTGATTGCCGTAAGTGGGGGATTGGATAGCGTTGTCTTAACCAAATTGGCTATGATGGCTGGATTTAACTGCAAGTTGATGCACGTAAATTTTCAGCTTCGTGGTCAGGAGAGTGAGGAAGATGAAATCTTTGTCAGAAAATTAGCCAAAAATTATCGCATAGAAATAGAGCTTATAAGATTTGAAACACTAGACTATGCTCAGATGAATGGAATTGGAATACAAGAGGCAGCTAGAAATCTGCGTTACCAATGGTTTGAGTCTATCAGGTCGCAATGGCAATTGCAATGTCCTAATCAAACAGTTCTCATTCTTACAGCTCATCATGCTAATGATAATATAGAAACTCTGCTGATGAACTTTTTTAGGGGTACTGGCATTCAAGGGCTTCGTGGTATAGCTGCTTTTCAAAAAAATACTTCTTTAGTAAGACCACTACTTCCTTTTAAAAAAGAGGAGCTATTGGCTTATGCCAATCAGGAGCAACTGTCTTTTGTTGAAGACAGTTCCAATGCTTCTGACAAATACACTAGGAATTTTCTTAGAAATAGATTCTTACCTCAGTTGAAAGAAATTTATCCAACTATTGAGGATAATCTTTTACAAAATATTGGGCGATTAAAGGAAGTATCTGAAATATTTCAAGAAGCATTAAACACAAGATTAGAAGCTTTGATGGAATGGAAAGGTCAAGAATGTCATGTTCCAATATTAAAGCTCAAAAAAACGCATCAAATTGATACTGTTATTTGGGAGATCATCAAACCTTTTGGTTTTACAGTTCAGCAGATTCCAGAATTAGTAAAATTGATGAACGCATCTAATGGCAGTTATCTTGCTTCTGATTCTCATAGGGTAATTAGGAATAGGAAATGGTTGGTGATTGCAACCATTCAACCTATCAACAATGCACTTATTGTGATTGAATCAACTGATGCATTAATTGAATTTTCCAGTGGCATATTGGTATTTACAAAAAATCAAACAGCCAGTACAATCGATAGCAACCCTCTAACAGCTTGTTTGGATTTAAAAAATATTGCATTCCCATTGTTACTAAGAAAACCCAAATCTGGAGACTATTTCTATCCCCTTGGCATGCAAAAAAAGAAAAAGTTGAATCGTTTTTTTATTGATCAGAAATTATCCAAAACACAAAAAGAAGCTATTTGGATCTTAGAATCAGCAAATAAAATTATTTGGGTCTTGGGGTTACGCATAGATGATAGATTCAAGTGCACCAATACAACCCAATCTGCACTCCAAATAAGTTTCAGCCCTAAATAAACTAGTGTATATATGCCGTTACTTGATTTACAAAGACAGAAATGGGTCTATAATCACTTAGAAATTGGCAAGTAATGATTAAAAACACAAGGCCAAATATGGCACCCCAGATATGTGCTGAATGATTGATATTGCCATGGCCTTTTTTGGCCATATAGGCAGAAAGAGCCAAGTACAATGGTCCAAAAATAAAACCAGGAATATGGAAGGGAAGAGGGAAAATGCCTAAGCCCATGGTTGGATTTAAAAATATGCCCACAAAAATAATAGCAGAAACTGCCCCAGATGCTCCAAGACTTCTATAATGATAATTGTCTTTGTGCGTTAAATAAGTGGGTATCAAACAAACAGCCAAAGCCGCAATATATAAAATGAGATAGAGTATCTTGCCAGACACCCCAAAAATGGCTTCAAATGCACGTTCAACCATGTCTCCAAATAAATAAAAAGAGTACATATTAAATGCCAGGTGCATGATATCTGCATGAATAAATCCACAGGATACAAATCTATACCATTGATTACGGTTGCTTATTGCAGGTGGATAGAAAATCAAGTCATTGATGATTTTCTCATTGGAAAAAGCGGTAAAAGATATAACACAAGTAAGGGCTACAATGGCAAGTGTAATGGTAATCATCCGGCAAATTAAGCATTTCCTTTACTTAGACATCAGCCATTTGTCAAGATTGTGTTAGGATTTGTCTAATGGAAGATTTTGTCTTTGATTCTTGGGTACCGCATTCGTCCTAAATTACATATGGTGGTATTTTTCATTTTTTAAAATGCTACAGGCCCTGTAGACTTGTTCGGCCAAAATAAGCCTTACTAGCATGTGGGGGAATACCAATTTTGATAAACTCCAAATAGTATTGGCTCTTTTTGAAACCGTGTCATCTATACCAAATGCACCACCAATTAAAAAAACAAGACGCTTGCAGCTTTCATTCCCCCTTTGTTGCATGTGTTGAGCAAGTCCTGGAGAATTGAATTGTTGACCTCTTTCATCTAATAAGATAAGAAAGTCATCATTTTGCAACTGTTGCATAATAGCCAATGCTTCTGCTTTTTTTAAAGTGGGTTCAGACATATTTGCTGCATTTTTTGGAGCAGGAATCAATTGCCAAGTAACAGGGAAGTATTTACTAATTCTACCCGTAAATGCTTCAATTCCTGACTGAACATAGGATTCGTGTGGTTTGCCTACTGAGAGAAAAAGCAGTTTCATGATTAAAAGTAAAGAATGATTTATGATTTTACCCATCAATCCTTGGGCCAAACCAACAAACTAACTTTCATCCTTTTTTGCGTATTGGGTTAGCTAGTCTGCTAATTTTTCTATCTGGATTAAGTTTGAAATACGTACTAAATGCTAAAAAATTTAGTATTTTTGAATAATGGAATGGCATTTTATTATCCGATTTGACCAAAAAGACCTGCACTTAAAAGCGGAAAGGATTTATTTGTCTGAACAGGTAGAAAGAATAAAAGTAATGGGCAAGAATAGGAGTATTGTATTGCAATCTAATAGACCCTTATTAAGGTTAAAAGGACTTAAAAATAAACGTCTTGATTGGAAGCTGATAGAAGGCCAGATGAATAATAGTCATGTGCTTCAAGCCATCATATTAAAATTGGAAAGATTGTTAAAAGCTGCCTCAAATTTAGATGACTAGGATTAGGATAACTGATTAGATATTTGATCTGCTCCTGCTAGGCATAATTGTACCATCCTTTTTCTAATGGTATTAGAAAATCTAAAAGCAGGCAAATAGATGCTTAAACTGGCAATAAGCGTTTCATGCTGATAGATGGGGCATGCTATACCTATTACCTGCTTACTATCCTCAATGAGCGCATATCTATTCTTTCTAATTTGTTGAATTTGTAACTTGAATTTGTCAGGGCTATCGGCGTCAGGCCAAATGGAACTTGGGGGTAAACCATAGCTATGTACAAATTTTTCTAAGGCATCGTCAGACATCATTGCCACTAATAACCTGCCTGTTGAGGAATCATAAGCTTTTTTCTCGTCGGGGGTAGTGGCTTGTACAATTTGCATGCAATTGTTTTTATAAATCACTTGTCTTTTGTCTCTTTTTAAAACAGCCAACAAACATTTTTCATTTATTTGATCAGAGATCAAATCCATCTGGACGCTTGCCGCCGCAATCAGTTTTACATAGGGTTGGTGTATGCCCGTAAGTTCTTTTAACTGTGCACCAAGAATATACCCTTTTTGTAAGTCTGATTTCTCTAGATAACCTCTATGTACCAAGGTTTTGATAATATTTGCACAAGTGGCAGTATTCAAATCAAGATCTAACGCAATTTGACCCATGGGTTTGGGTTTATTGCCATCCTTGGCAACGTATTCCAAAATATTCAATGCTCTATGAATTACCTGAATCATTGTGGATTGCTTGTTCAACAAATTTGAAACATTAATTCCACCTAATAAAATTTTACTTTATCATGTTGAATATTTGGTTTATTTACAATGGATAAAAATCCGTCAAAACCGAACCGATTACCATGAGTCAAACATCCGCTTCCACCAAGTTTGCATTTGTCATGATCACTTCCCTTTTTTTTATGTGGGGATTTGTGCACAACCTGGATCCCATTTTGATTCCACACTTAAAAAAGTCTTTCAGTCTATCAACCTTACAGTCTTCTTTAATTGACTCAGCTGTATTCATTGCCTATTTTGTAATGGCACTTCCTGCGGGATTTATTATGAAAAAATATGGCTATAAAGTTGGGATTATTACTGGGTTAGCACTTTTTGCCATTGGCTCATTTTTGTTTATCCCTGCTGCTAATACCCAGCAATACCTATTTTTCTTAATGGCATTATTTATTATTGCTTGTGGATTAACCATTTTAGAAACTGCCGCCAATCCTTATGCTTCTTTATTAGGAGACCCAGCCACTTCTACTCAGAGATTGAATTTTGCACAGTCATTTAATGGACTTGCAGCAACACTAGCTCCAATTATAGGTGCAAGGATGATATTGGTAGAGGGTAATAGTGATCAAGCATTGGCGTCCATGTCTGAATCTGCCAAAAAAATAGCATTGGCTTCTGAAGCAGCCAGTGTGAAAACACCCTATATGGTACTTGGCTTGGTAATTTTGGTCATTACTTTGGTATTTGCATTTTTGAAACTCCCAGAAATTAAGGAAGAAGAAAATGAAACAGGGGGCAAAAGCATCCTTCATACCTTGCGTCATGCGCATCTTCGTTGGGCTGTTGCAGCACAATTTTTTTATGTGGGTGCACAGGTTTGTGTATTCAGTTTTTTTATACTTTTTGCTATTAAATCTGCCGGATTAACCAAAATGGAAGCGGCTGATTATTTGGGTTGGGGCTGTGGTATGGCATTTATGATTGGCCGTTTTGCAGGAACTTTTTTCATGCGATTTATTGCGCCTAATAAATTGCTAGCCATTTATGCAGCCATGAATATATTGCTTTCTTTTGCTGCCATCACCATGTCCGGCATGGCCACCGTATATGCAGTTATAGGAATAGCATTCTTTATGTCAATTATGTTTCCTACCATTTTTGATCTGGGTATAAAACGCTTGGAATCAGATACTGAAATGGGTAGCTCTTTGATTATTATGTCTATTGTAGGGGGGGCCTTACTTCCTCCCATTTTAGGATATATTAGCGATGTAACTGGTAATATTCAACTAGGATATACTGTTCCCTTGGTTTGCTTTGTAGTGATTTTCTATTTTGGTTGGAAAGGACATCAAGTAAAAGAAATAAATTAATAGTAAACGATGAAAAGATTTTGCTTGGCTCTGGATTTATATGATGACGATGCTTTGATAGCACAGTACGAACAATGGCATGATCATGTTTGGCCCGAAGTATTAGAAAGTATTAGGGATGCTGGAATTCTTGATATGAAAATATATCGCGTAAGCACAAGGATGTTTATGGTAATGGAAACAGAAGACAGCTTTAGTTTTGAAGCAAAAGCAGCGGCTGATGCATCCAATCAAAGAGTGCAAGAATGGGAAACTTTAATGTGGCAATTTCAAAAAGGGCTCCCATTTGCCAAGAATGGAGAAAAATGGATGTTGATGAATGAAATTTTTTCACTTAAATAAGGGAAGGATGTTTAGTCTAGTTAATAAGAATGCAGTGATTACTGGTGCTGCAAGTGGAATTGGAAAAGCAATAGCACTTTTATTTGCAAAGCAAGGGGCTAAAGTACATATACTTGACTTTAATTTACAAGCTGCTAGGGAAGTGGTTACTGAAATTAAAGCCAATGGTGGGCAAGCTACTGCGCATGGTTGTGATGTAGGGGATCAAGCTGCTATGATTGCCATTTTTGATCAAATTGGGAATACAGATATTTTAGTCAATAACGCTGGGATTGCACAGGTTGGAAATTTGGAAAACACGGCTTCTGCCGATTTTAACCGCGTATTTAAAGTTAATGTGGAAGGTGCCTATAATACCATGTATGCAGCTATTCCATATTTAAAAACAAATGGGGGCGGCTGTATATTAAATCTTGCCTCAATAGCAGCACATGTGGGATTGTTAGATAGGTTTGCTTATAGTATGAGCAAGGGAGCCATATTTGCTATGACCCTGAGTGTGGCAAGAGATTATTTGCATCAAAATATTCGTTGCAATTCCATTTCTCCAGCTAGGGTGCATACCCCATTTGTAGATGGATTTATTGCAAAAAACTATCCGGGTAAAGAAGCTGAGATGTTTGATAAATTATCCAAAAGCCAGCCAATTGGCAGGATGGGCTCAGTGGATGAAATTGCAGCATTGGCTTTATATCTCTGTAGCGATGAAGCTGGATTTATTACAGGAACAGATTATCCAATAGATGGTGGATTTTTAACTTTAAACAATTAATACAAGATCATGAAACAAGTATTATTAATGGTGTTAATTGCAGGATTTGCATTGTCATTACAAGCCCAACCTGGGTATCAGCCTAGTAAACAAAATCTTGAAGCAAGAGCCATGTTTCAAGACATGAAATTTGGCATGTTCATTCATTGGGGAGCTTCTAGTGTATTGGGTCATGGAGAATGGGTGATGAACAATAGAGGTATTAGGGCCGAAGATTATACCATGTTACAAAAAGTATTTAATCCCAGTGATTTTAATGCCAAAGAATGGGTGTCAATGGCCAAGAATGCAGGTATGCAATACATTACTTTGATTACTCGTCACCATGATGGGTTTAGCAATTTTAATACCAAACAGTCTGATTGGAGTATTATGAATACATCCTACGGAAAAGACATTGTAAAACAGTTGGCAGATGAATGTCACAAACAAGGAATCAAGTTATTTTTCTATTATTCTCTTTTGGATTGGTATAGATCAGACTATCAATGGGAAACGGGGAAAACAGGTAAAAAAGCTGGAAGAACTGGTAAGTCAGATTGGAATTCCTATATCAAATTCATGAAGGCGCAACTAACGGAACTCTTAACCAATTATGGTGAGGTCTCAGGTATTTGGTTTGATGGACATTGGGATCAACTGGACAATGACCAAGACAAAACCTTGCAGTCAAAAGTAAATTGGCATTATGAAGAAATATATACCTTGATTCACCAATTACAACCCGCTTGTTTAATTGGAAATAATCACCATTTGTCTCCGATACCTGGAGAAGATTTTCAAATGTTTGAAAAGGATTTGCCAGGAAGAAACACAACTGGATTTGGAGGTGCAGATATATCGGCATTGCCATTGGAAACCTGTGAAACCATGAACGATGCATGGGGATTTAATATTACCGATAGAAATTTTAAATCTTCCAAACAATTGATTCATTATTTGGTCAATGCTGCAGGAAGAAACGCCAATTTCTTATTGAATGTGGGGCCTAAACCTACTGGTGTAATTCAACAAGAATTTGTAGATACATTGGCTAAAATGGGAGATTGGATGAAACTCAATGCCAAAACGGTGATTGGAACACGTGGTAATTTTGTTAATGCACAGGATTGGGGAGTAGTCACTGGGAATGAAAAAAATAAGTATGTCCATATTCTGGATAAAAAAGACAATAATAATTTTGTATTCATACCCAAATACACTGAAAAGGTAACAACTGCCAGTCTATTTGGAAAAGGTCTTTCAGTGAAATTCAAACAAGTTCCAGAAGGATTATTTATTTATTTAGAAGGTGTCAAATTAGACGATATTGATACCATTATACAATTGAACTAAGAAAAAGCAAAGCAATCCGCATATGAAATTAATTAGATTTGGTGAGCCCGGTAAAGAAAAGCCAGGGATTCACTTAGACGGAAAAAACTATGATGTCTCAGGATTTATCAAAGACTATGATGAATTCTTTTTTGAGCACGGCGGGCTTCCACACCTTAAATGGATGTTAGAACAGCACCACCCAAACCTACCTTTATTGCCAGAGGGAATACGTTTAGGCTGTCCTGTAGCTAGACCTTTTAAAATTGTATGTATTGGTTTGAATTACGCTAAACACGCCAAAGAAACTGGCGCTGCCATTCCAACTGAGCCAATTCTATTTTTAAAATCAACTACCGCAGTGGTTGGTCCCAATGATGCCATCATGATTCCAAGGGATTCTGTAAAAACAGACTGGGAAGTTGAATTGGCAGTAGTAATAGAAAAGAAAGCCAGTTATGTTACAGAGGCAGATGCCATGGATTATGTAGCTGGATATTGCTTACACAATGATGTAAGCGAAAGGGAATTTCAATTAGAAAGAGGAGGAACCTGGGACAAAGGAAAGGGCTGTGATACTTTTGCACCCATTGGCCCTTGGTTGGTATCTAAAGATGAAATCAAAGATCCACATTGCCTTAGATTATGGTTGTCACTAAATGGTAAAATAATACAGGATAGCAATACGGATGATTTGATTTTTGATGTGCCGCAACTGATTGCCTATATTAGTAAGTTCATGACTTTATTGCCTGGGGATATCATTTCTACAGGTACACCCGCAGGTGTAGGACTGGGTATGAATCCGCCTACCTATTTAAAGCCTGGTGATCAAATTGAATTAGGTATTGACGGGTTGGGTGTATCCAAGCAAGAAGTTGTTGCCTTTCATCAATAAACTAGGAATATGCAAATAGATGCGCACCAACATTTCTGGAAATATGATGCAGCTGTACATGATTGGATAGATGATAGCATGCAGGTAATCAGAAAAGATTTTCTGCCTAGGGATTTAAAACCCTTGTTAAAGCTTGCAGGCGTAGAAGCATGTGTAACTGTTCAGGCAGATCAAACCGAAAAGGAAACAGCATTTTTATTGGCATTGGCCCAAGAGCATGATTGGATTAAGGGGGTGGTTGGTTGGACAGATTTGATGTCAAACAGTATTGAAGAACAATTAAGCCAATACCAAGCATCTACGCTTTTAAAGGGTTTTAGACATGTATTACAAGGGGAAGATCCGGCATTCATGTTGCAGCCCAATTTTCTGCGTGGAATTAGTCATTTGGCATCCTATGGATTTACCTATGATCTCCTGATTTTTCCAAGGCATTTAGACGCAGCATTGGCATTGGTAAAACAATTTCCCAATCAAGCATTTGTGTTAGATCATTTGGCAAAACCTACTATTAAAGTGGGATTGTTAGAAGGCTGGGAGAAGGGAATTAGAAACTTAGCGGCTTATCCCAATGTATGTTGTAAGGTTAGTGGCATGGTTACAGAAGCGGACTGGTTCCATTGGAAGGCACCCGATTTTAATCCTTATTTAGACATATTGGTGGATTCATTTGGAACCAAACGTTTATTATATGGTTCAGACTGGCCAGTATGTCAAGTAGCAGCCAGCTATGAACAACAAATTAATATTACAAGAAATTATTTCAATCAATTTTCTATCACAGAACAGGCGGATATTTTTGGAAACAATGCATCCGTATTCTATCATTTATAATTAATACCGGCATGGATTTACATTTAAAAGATAAAGTGATTTTGGTTTCAGGCGGTGCTAAAGGAATTGGAGCAGGCATTGTACGGGTATTGGCTGCTGAAGGGGCCATACCTATTATTGTTGGCCACAATGAAAAGGATAATTTACAAATAGTGGCTGAATTGGAAGCAAGTGGTGGAAGGGCTTGGCAAGTATATGCAGAACTTTCAAATCCCCAAACCGCAGAGGGTATAATAAAAACTATTTTAGAAAAGTATCATCGCATAGATGGGTTGGTTAACAATGCGGGTGTTAATGATGGTGTTGGATTGGAAAAAGGAAACTACGAAAGGTTTATGCAAAGTTTGCACAAGAACCTAATCCATTATTATATGTTAGCCCATCATGCGTTACCAGCATTGATTGAAGCAAAAGGAAGTATTGTAAATATTACTTCTAAAACAGCGGAAACGGGTCAAGGAAATACATCGGCCTATGCCGCAGCAAATGGTGGAAGAAATGCACTTACCAGAGAATGGGCCGTAGAATTATTGAAATATGGCATTCGAGTAAATGCGGTTGTGGCTGCCGAGTGTTATACACCGGCCTATGAAAAATGGATTCAAACATTGAGTGATCCGGATGAAAAATTGAAAGAAATCTGTTCTAAGATTCCACTAGAAAATAGAATGACATCTGCAGAAGAAATTGCCAATGCCGTTGCATTTCTTTTATCAAAAGTTAGTAGTCACACAACCGGTCAAATAGTACATGTGGATGGTGGTTATGTTCATCTAGATCGTGCTCTGGCAAATGCCTAAAAGAATAGATTATGAAAGCGTTGATTTGTAAAGAACCCGGAACTTTTGAATACCAAGAAATAAAGGAGCCCATTTTAGAACCTGGGAATACTATTTTATCCATAAAAAGGGTTGGTGTTTGTGGAACAGATATCCATGCTTTTGCTGGGAATCAACCCTTTTTTAATTATCCCAGAATATTGGGTCATGAATTAGCCGCAACTATTTTCCAAACAACGGATCCCGATTTTGAAATTGGAGAATCAGTAACCTTGATTCCCTATTTCAATTGTGGTGAATGTATTGCCTGTAAACAAGGAAAAGAGAATTGCTGTGTTAATATTAAAGTTTATGGGGTTCATATTGATGGTGGAATGCGTGAAAGAATTGTTGTACCCAATGAATATATGATCAAAGCAGCTGGATTAGACTTTGATGCACTGGCTTTGATTGAACCTTTATCTATTGGTCAACATGCAGTGGTTCGTTCTGGTTTGCAAAAAGGGGAGTATGCATTGGTTGTTGGAGCTGGACCAATTGGGTTAGGGCTAATGGAAATGGCTAGATTGGCTGGTGCTAAGCTAATTGCCATGGATGTAAACGAAGCCAGATTAAGGATCTGTCATGAAAAATTTGGCATAACAGATACCATTAATCCATCAAAAGAGGATGCCATGGAAAAGCTCCAGGAAATTACCAAAGGGGATATGCCAACGGTTGTTTTTGACGCATCTGGAAACCTAAAAGCCATTAATCAATCCTTTCAGTTTTTGGCCCATACAGGCCGATATGTATTAGTAGGTCTTCAAAAAGAATCTATCAGTTTTAGTCATCCAGCGTTCCACAAACGTGAAGCAAGCCTTATGAGCAGTAGGAATGCCAATAAGCAGGATTTTGCCCAGGTCATTAACTACCTCCAATTGGGTCTGGTGAAGCCTGCCAATTATATCACAGATCGATATGATTTTGAATCAATTGCAGAAAAATTCATCCAGATTTCTAGTCCAGAAAATGCTTGTATTAAAGCCATTATTGACTTTAAATAATGCTAAAACAGCTGTGGATTTGTCAATAAAATACTACAAAAATCTGGCGCCGTTAACTACAATTTTTGGGCTTTAAGCACTGTAATTTTACAGTATCAATTAGACCATTAAAAGCTAATTGAATTCCCCTTAAAATACCCAAAAAACTAGGTTATGTTACAGAAAGTAATGGTTGTAAACGATAATGAGTTATTACTCATGATAGCCAAGAAAATGATTTCTATCAACAAATTTGCTTTGGAAACGGTAACTGCAACAGACGGTCTGCAAGCTTTAGCATATTTTGATCATTTATTGGAACAGGATGGTCGCAATATTCATCAACAACCAGAATTTATGTTTTTAGACCTCCATATGCCTGGTATGGATGGCTGGGAATTTTTAGAAATTTTTACAGAAAAATACCAAGCATTTTTTCCCAATTTAAAAATTGCTATCCTATCTGCTTCTGTAGATATGACAGATATGCTAATGCTGGTAAAATACAGCATTGTAGTAGATTTTATCAATACAGCAATTGATGAAGTAGTACTTGGGAATATTGAAAAAAAATATTTTTCAACAGAATTGCAACATAGCTAGGTTGAATTGAATTGCAGATAATCTAAATTTTTAAGTGGTTTTTAAGGGGCTTCAAATAAATGTAAAATGTCATATCTTATTCAAAGTATTTGTATAATTTGCGCAGCTAAGGCCCCAACTTGAAATGCTGATAACAACCATTTAAAACTTATACAGGTATTACAACTGTATGAGTTAAACCCAATGTCCATCCATTGATTAAGTAAAAAATTTTAGTGTTGCAACCGAAATTTCTGGAAATGAATTAATCCAAAATTTGCAAGTAGGATTCTTAGTTCAAGACCCAGCATCAGAAATTTTGTTATGTATTAACAGTGCATTAGAATTATTAGGATTGGAAAAGGATCAATTAATGGGTTAATCCTCATTTGATCCCAGCTGGAAGGCAATTCACGAAGATGGTTCCCCTTTTCCTGGAGAAACACATCCTGTTCCAATGGTTATTGCTAGTTTGAAGCCAGTGAGAAATGTGGTCATGGGAGTCTTTCATCCCCAAAAACAAGACTTTCAATGGATTATGGTTGATGCAGAACCCCATTTTTAACAAGAGGGAACTCTTAAGCATGTAGTCTGCACATTTATAGATATTTCAATTAGAAAAGAATTTGAAGAAAAAAATATTAAGAAGATTCAATTTACTCAAAATCTATCAAAAGTTTCCTTTGATGCTATTTTAATTGGGACATTATCAAACATACAATACATTTTAGTGATAGTTACAAAAGACTTTTTGGGAATTCACATAAGACAGCGTAAACAGAATCTGCTGTTATGCAGCGTTTGCATCCTTTAGATGTGGAAGCTTTTCGTGCTTCTCTTTTTGCTGCAATGGAAGGAGATTTAAATGAATGGGTTTATGAACATCGCTATTTAAAACAAAACGGGCATTATGCCTCTGTTTTAAATAGAACTAAATTTATTAGAGATGATAATGGTATTGCTATAAAAGCAATAGGTGCCTTACAAAATATTACAGTACAAAAGAAGGAGCATCAAAGATTGAAATTATTAGAATCGGTCATCACAAATACCAATGATGCAATTCTAATAACTGATGCGGAGCCCTTTAATGAATCGGATCCCAGAATACTTTTTGTAAATGAGGCTTTTTGTAAAATGACAGGATACCGTGAAGATGAAGTAATTGGTAAAACGCCAAGAATATTGCAAGGTCCCAAATCTGATTTGGAGACTTTACGCAAACTAGGTGAATCCATAAGAAAATGGGAGAAATGTGAAGCAACTGTTATCAACTATAAAAAAATGGAGAGCCACTTTGGATGAATATGACAATAAATCCAGTTGCTGATGAAAAAGGATGGTTTACGCATTGGATTTCAATTGAAAGGGATATTACAAAGGAAAAAAATGCAGAAGTAGCCCTAAAATTGAGTAATGAACGATATCAATTTGTAAGTAAAGCAACCAATCAGGCCATATTTGATTGGGATTTATTGAATAATGAAATAGTTTGGATGGGTGATATGTTGGGAACCACAATGGGTTTTGAGACATATATGGAAAAGAAACCTAGCAATATAGAGGGCCATTAGGGTGATTGGCTCCATTGAAGACATTTAAAAGTTAAAAGAAAATGAAATGCGATTACAGGAATTGAACCTAAGTCTTGCAAAACAAACCAAAGCGCTAGCTGTTTCAAATGAAGAATTGGAGCAATTTGCCTATGTAGCATCTCATGATTTACAAGAGCCTTTGAGAATGGTCACTGGTTTTCTGGCTCAATTAGAAAGGAAATATGGAAAACTAATTGATGAAAAAGGGAAAACATATATTGAGTATGCCGTTGATGGAGCCAAAAGAATGCGCCAAATTATTTTGGATTTATTAGATTATTCAAGGGTTGCTAAAATTGATGATGCTAGGCAAGTGATCATTATTAATGCTTCTGATATTTCATTAATGGTGGACTATTTAAAACTATTGAAACCTATACTGTAAAACTGAAAGAAATTGTCTAGACACAATCTCATATTGTAAGAGCCCCCTTGTCTCGAATGATGGGTGTTGTTAATGTATTGAAACAAACTGAAAGCAATAACCCACAATTCAGTGAATGGATTAAACATTTTGAAAATTCCGCCAAGGAATTGGACCAAATTATTCTAGATATTACCCGCAAAACCGAGGCTGTTGAAATAGGAGATCAAGACTAATTGGGGAAAATAAAGATATGTGAGCCGCAACGGAAAATTTTACTAAATTTTAATCTTAAAAAGCAATATAGTTATTATATTGTGTATCAACAACTAAAATAATTTTAGTCCATGGACAGACAAGCTTTTTTGAAACTTGCTACTAACCCTCATGAGGTTTCTAGTTATGACAATTTTGCCCCCCCCTTACCTAGTTCTGGTTTAAATGCTTATACAGGTATTTGGACTGAGGCAGAAGTAATGCACTTGCTCAAGCGAACCATGTTTGGCGCTAGAAAAATGGATCTTATTTATTTTAAGGGGCTCACCATGCAACAATCAGTTGATGAACTGTTGAATGTAAAAAAAGTTCCACCAGCACCTCCAATAAAAGAGTATACCACTTCTACTACGGCAACTACACCCGATGGGAATATTGCTGTTGGCGCCACCTGGGTAAATGATCCCAATAATGATGGCACAGTAGCAAGCCAAAGAAGGGGTTCATTTAAAAAATGGTGGATGGGTTTAATGCTCAATCAAGATAGGAGCATTTTAGAAAAAATGACCCTTTTTTGGCATAATCACTTCGCAACTGAAACCAATGATATTGGAAATGCACAATATGTATACAAGCACCATTCCTTATTAAGGGCCAATGCACTTGGTAATTTCAAGACCTTGACTAGGGCCATTTCGGTTGATCCTGCCATGTTGGTTTATTTAAATGGTCAGAGTAATACGGCTACTGCACCAGATGAAAACTACGGAAGAGAAATTCAAGAATTATTTTGTTGCGGTAAGGGTAAAGATTCTCTTTATACAGAAGCTGATGTTAAAGCCGCAGCCCAAGTTTTAACTGGTTGGAGAAATAATAGTACTACCATTGCATCTTATTTTGATTCAACTAGACATAATACAACCAACAAACAATTTTCTGCTTTTTACAATAATACCTTGATCACTGGTAAAACTGGCGCAACTGCTGGGGATCTGGAATTAGACGTCATGTTAGATATGATTTTTGCTACCCAAGAAGTTGCAAAATATTTTTGTAGGCGTTTATATAAGTGGTTTGTTTATTACGATATTGATAATACTATTGAAGCAAATGTGATTACTCCAATGGCCAATTTATTGCGTCAAAACAAGTACGAAGTGAAGCCTGTTGTTGAAGCACTATTAAAAAGCGAACATTTTTATGATACCCTAAGTAGGGGAGCTCAGATTAAAAGCCCGGTAGACTTGGTAGTTGGCTTGAGTAGGGAGTTTGAGATACAGTATCAGCCAGATTCCGATTTCAATACCAACTATGGATTTTACAATTATTTAGTTAGTTGGGTAAATAATATGCAGCAGAATATTGGAGATCCACCTGACGTTAGCGGTTGGAAAGCCTATTATCAAATGCCGCAATTTTATGAAATCTGGATCAATAGTGACACGCTTCCCAAACGGAATCAGTTTTCTGACACCATGATTGTCAGTGGGTATACCTTTAACGCTAAGAAGATTCAAATTGATGGTGTAGCTGTTGCACAAACCTTGGCAAATCCCGGTGACCCCAATAAGTTAATTGATGAATTGTGTAAACGTGTTTTAAGAGTAGACATTTCTTTGGCCTCTAAAAACCAATTAAAGACGGATATTCTTTTGGGTGGTCAATAAACCGATTTTTATTGGACAGATGCTTGGAATTTGTTTC
>Ga0136644_10001918_pt1 | contig 16208 bp, 16 predicted proteins | sample C_130820_EF_Meta_FD_94780 | JGI IMG/M metagenome (GOLD analysis project Ga0136644, IMG submission 94780) | Freshwater microbial communities from Lake Croche, Canada to study carbon cycling - C_130820_EF_MetaG (v2) (version 2) | ecosystem: Environmental > Aquatic > Freshwater > Lake | place... | reverse complement strand
TAACCCGCTTTTGGATTGGCATTGCTTACATAGTCAACTCCCCATTCTTGCTGGAGTTTATTCATACAGTTTTGTAAACTATTCTCTGGTAAACTATACAATTCACTGGCGTTATTAAATACCAGGGTTAAGTAGAAAGGCTGCATTTCTGGTTTGTTACTGGCATTGTATCGGGTATCATAATATAATGATACGTCTTCTTTGGATACTTGAATAAAGGCTTTGATGCGAATGGTATCCTGGGTAGTTTTTAACTCATTCATTACACCTTCTTTGATGACAAATTGCTGGGGCGCATTGTCATGATTGACAATCCTGATTTGTGGGTTCAGCCCCCCCGTTAGGTAGTCAATTCTTCTATTAAAAGCATCGTTTTTAAAGGAATCCAACATGGGTTGCAAATTGGGTTTGATGGCTTTTACCAAGGAGTCTAGGTTGGGTAGGTATTTTAAATGTTTGATATTGTTCAGGTCAATGATCATAGTCCCATTTCCAGCTTTCAAGATCCCCCAAAAACTAAAATGCGCTTTTCCCATACCAATTTTTGGATAATTGAAAGTGGCTTCCGATCTATTAAAAGGAATATCATAAAAAGTTCTGTTTTGTGCAAGCAAGCCGCTGGCCAAGCCTGAGATGATCAGGCAGCATAAGCATAGTTTTTTCATAATTATTGGTTGTCTGTTAAAGAAGTAGTGATGATGACTGGTTTGGGTTTTGGAAGCCAGAAACTTCTGTTGGTTTCTACAGGAGCAACAGGGCTTTCATCTGTTTCTGTGATGGTTCTTTTTGGTGCTGTTTTGGAATAGATGGGTTCGGGTTCTCTGTATAATTCATACAAATGCACAACAGGATATTTTTTACGAATGGGTGTTGATTTTATAGCAGGTTTTGTTGTTACTACGGGACTGCTGATTGCTACCGCGATAGTTTCATTTGTTTGAATGGAATCCTTAATAGGGATTGGTTCTATTGGAATACTGGTTTGAACTAAAGCAGTTGATTCAGGAACTTCACTAGTTGAAATTGGCATGGTATTTTTTAATGGCATTTCCTTTTTTGCCATTAATTCAGGCGCTTCTTTTGTGATGGGTGAAGGAATATTGACTGGTGCTTGCTCTATGCTTTGTTTAGTAAATGAATCCTTTAGGGTTGCTGTTTCTTTTTGCAAGAACCAAATAGTTGCAGCACTTGCTAGCAAGACTATCGCGGCAGCATAACGCAACCAAAGCATGGGTTTGCGCTTTCTGTATTGCAGTTGGTTTTCTAATTGATCCCAAACCCGATTGGCGGAAAAGCCAAATCCTTCCGGAAGGCTATTCATGCCATCTAGCTTTTCTGCTAAGGGATTATTTGGTTTTTCGTTGTGCATTTGTTTCCATGTTTTTTACTGCCAATAATTGTTGTAACATCATCCTGGCTTTGTTCAACTGACTCTTGCTAGTGCCCTCTGTAATGCCTAGTTCCTGCGCAATTTCTCCGTGCTTCAAGCCCTCTATCACGTGTAGGTTGAACACGGTTCTATAACCAATGGGCAACTGCGTAATCAATTGAAAGAGTTCTTCTGCTGCCAATTGATCCAAGGCATTGTCTGCCACGGGAATCTCTTGCGCTAATTCCTCTGCTACCAAAAGCAAGTGTTCTTTTTTTCTTAAACTTCTAAGACACTCGTTAACCATGATCCGCTTCATCCAGTTGATGGCCGCCCCATCATTTTGGTATTCAAAATTTGGGAGGGCTTTGAAGATGCATAAGAACCCATTCATCATGCATTCCTCAGCGTTTTCATTGTTGCGCAAATACCTTCTACAAAGCAGGAAGAAGCTGGTAGAAAATTGGTCAAACAGCCATTTCTGGGCAGTGAGCCTTTCTTCCTTGCATTCTTGTAGCAGTTTTGCTAGTTCCATGAATCAGCCGCTTTATTAGTTAAATACCTTTTTGGAGCAAAGGGTTGTATGGGATAGAAAAAAATGTTGAACCAAAGATAGCCGCTTTCAGTTCTGACAACTTAAGGTTAACTTGTAGCGTGGAAAAACCATTCCCATATAGGATCTACCCCATTGGAGACCAAGCCATCACCATCGACTTTGGAAATTTGATCAAGGATGAGATCAACGCCCAAGTAATGGCCCTGTTTTATTGGCTCAAAGAAGAAAATCTGCACGGTATCAAAGACATTATTCCAGCTTATGCTAGTATCAGTTTGGTGTATGACGGGGCATTGATTCGTAAATGGGCGGGTCATGGATTGGCTTATCAGTATATGGAACAGTATCTGACCAATGCCCTGCAACAATTGGATTTGCTGGCTTTGCCTAGCACGCGAGAACTCCTCATTCCTGTTTGCTATCACCAAAGTTTGGCACCGGACTTAAAGGGGCTTTGTGAAGAGAAAAAAATGGACTTGGATGAATTTGTGGCTATTCATACGGCCAATCCTTATAGGGTTTATATGATTGGGTTCTTGCCGGGCTTTGCCTATATGGGAAGTTTGGATGAGCGTATTGTGGCTCCCCGTAAGCGGACGCCGCGCACCCATGTGGCAGCCGGATCGGTGGGGATTGCAGGTGTACAAACGGGCATTTATCCCTTTGCTTCCCCAGGGGGATGGCAATTGATTGGCCAAACCCCACTCAGTTTGTTTAATGCCAATGCAGGGGTACCAACTTTGTTTCAGCCGGGTGATCTGGTGCAGTTTGAACCCATTAGCATTGACCAATTTTACCAACTAAAAAATAATCCATCCTGATGGGGATTCGTGTGATTAAATCAGGGATGGCAGATAGTCTGCGCGACGCCGGTAGATTCGGCTTCCAGCATTTGGGTATTCCACCCAGCGGCGCAATGGACAACGTTGCGTTGCAAGTGGCCAATATTTTAGTGGGTAATCCAGCAGGGGCGGTAGTATTGGAAATGCACTTTCCCGCGCCACAACTGGAATTTAACTCACCAACGCTGATGGCCCTCAGTGGCGCGGATTTTCAAGCCACAATGGACGGAGTAGAATTGCCCTTGAATCAACCCGTATTGGTGTCAACAGGTTCAGTTTTAAAATTTGTAAAACCTCTTTCTGGTGCACGCTGCTACTTGGCAGTAAAGGGATCATTTGAAGCAGATGAATGGTTGGGATCCAAAACAACCAATGAATTTGCTGAGCGTGGGGGATTCCAGGGGCGCAACTTGCAAAAAGGGGATTGGCTAGCATTTGCCAAACCCTTTTCTTATGAAGTGGAAGAATCCGCGGTCATGCCATGGACAGCCAATGTACGGGAACTGTACCCACAAGGCCCTTGTTACTTGATTTCAGGGGCAGAATATGAATTGTTAGACGATGCGTCCAAACAATGCCTGAACCATGAACCCTTTCAGATAGCTTTGAACAGCAATAGAATGGGTTATCGATTACAATCAGCGCCCATGCATTTGGGTGAGTACAAAGAATGTCTTTCTTCTGGGGTTGACTTTGGAACCCTTCAATTATTACCAGATGCACAAACCATCTTGCTCATGGCGGATCACCAAACCACGGCGGGTTATCCTAGACTAGGGCATGTGGCATCTGTATCTCTTCCAAGTTTGGCGCAGCTGAACGCAGGAGACAGTATCAGCTTTCAACTAATTGAAATGGCAACTGCAGAATCTTTGTTTGCGGCTCAAGAAAAGCATTTGCGCCAACTCAAAAATGCCTGTAACTTCCGCTTGCAGGAATACCTTTCTAATGACTAAACAAATTGACCTCAATTGCGATATGGGTGAAGGCATGGACAATGACGCATTGCTCATGCCCCTGATCAGTAGTGCCAATATTGCTTGTGGGTATCATGCAGGAAGTGATTCCATCATGCGCGCCACGGTAGCGCTTGCCAAACAGAGCGGCGTCTCCATTGGCGCGCATCCCGGCTTTTCAGACAGGGAAAATTTTGGACGTACAGAAATGCAACTGAATGAAAATGAATTGTATCAATTACTTTGGGACCAGCTCACACTGATGCAATCAATTACCCAAGAAGCATCCGTACACATGCAGCATGTAAAATCCCATGGCGCACTCTATAATATGGCCGCGAGAGATGTATTTATGGCCCGTGTCATTGCCCAAGCCGTGAAAGATTTTGACGCCAATCTCATTTTTTATGGACTAAGTGGCAGCTATTTAATCAGTGAAGCGCAAGCGATAGGACTCAGAACCGCATCAGAAGTTTTTGCAGACAGAACTTATCAAGACAACGGCAGCTTAACGCCGCGTAGTCAAGCCAACGCGCTTATTCAAGATCATGAAACTTCCTTAGCGCAGGTCTTGCAAATGATTCAAGAACAAACTGTTGAATCCGTTACAGGAAAAACCATTTCCTTATCAGCTGAAACCATTTGCATTCATGGCGATGGCCCTCATGCATTATCCTTTGCGCAACAAATTAATACTGCTTTACATACTGCATCAATCAAGATTCAATCACCACAACTGCTTAGTCAATAGTGAAAAAAATTTCCAACGCATCAGCCATTACTGGCGCAGCATTCTTAATGGCAACATCGGCTATTGGCCCAGGATTTCTAACACAGACCACGGTCTTCACCAAACAATTGCTCTCCAGTTTTGGCTTTGTGATTGTAATTTCTATTTTATTAGACATTGGCGCGCAAATGAATATCTGGCGGGTATTGGCAGTAACTGGAAAACGTGCACAAGACCTGGCCAATGAACTCTTTCCCGGCTTGGGTTATTTGTTGGCAGGACTGATTTTGTTGGGAGGTCTGGCATTTAATATTGGCAATATTGGTGGATGCGGTTTAGGATTAAACGTACTCACCGGTATGGACACGGCTTATGGTGCATTGTTTAGTTGCGTAATAGCATTGATGATTTTTTGGATGAAAGAAGCAGGTAAAATGATGGACCTATTTGCCAAATTGCTGGGCATCCTGATGATTCTGCTCACCATCTATGTGGCCTTTAGTTCTCATCCGCCGCTTGGCGATGCACTACGACATAGTTTTATCCCCGAGACCATCAGCAGCACGGCCATTGTAACACTGGTAGGTGGTACGGTTGGAGGTTATATCTGTTTTGCAGGAGGGCATAGATTATTAGACGCGGGCATTTCAGGAGAGGCCCAATTACCCTCCGTGAATAAGAGTGCTGTAACAGGAATCTTAGTAACCGCAGTCATGCGATTTGTGTTGTTTTTAGCAGCCCTAGGTGTAATTATGCAAGGCGTGCAATTAGACATGAGTAATCCCCCCGCATCTGTGTTCCGTGCAGCCGCTGGCGAAATGGGGTATCGATTTTTTGGCGTAGTTATGTGGTGTGCCGCCATCACTTCAGTGGTAGGTGCCGCTTACACTTCCGTTTCATTTTTAAAAACCTTTCATCCATGGATTGCCAAAAATGAACGCTGGTTGATTAGTGGATTTATTGTCTTCTCAACAGGGGCTTATGTTATGATTGGCAACCCTATAAAAATTCTGGTAACAGTAGGCGCACTCAATGGATTAATCCTACCCATTGCCCTAGCCATTATGTTGTTGGTTAGCCGAAAAATCGCTCTGGTAGGGACTTATAAGCATTCCGGTGTTTTAACAGCCGTGGGTTGGTTAGTAGTGATTGTCATGAGCTATATGGGCGGACTCACTATCAAAAACTGGATTATCAATTAAATGAATCAGCCAGTTTTAATACTCGAATCAGCAATCATTAAAAGAATTATTCCTTCATATAAAAACATCCAACTGATACCGATCTCAATAAAATATTTTCAGTCTCAAGACTGATTAAACCAAATTAATTCCATTCTCAATAAAATTTTTTCACTCCCAAGCATAATTAAACACAAAAATAAAATCTAAACTACTGACACTGCTCTAATTCTCCTCACTGCACTTAGTTTTTGAGAAAAAAACTTTTAGCCCATTTTTATACTAGAACGAGTATAAAACTAGCCTTTCATTTTCTCCGAGATTTTCTTCTAAATAATTTGAAATATTTCTAAAATGGTTTGATAAATAATTGACATTTTCTTTTGTTTTTGATTCGAAGGGTTTGTTGTTTTTTACTTATTTTTTAATTTGAGAGTAGGTTAGATTCCTTTGAATGCTTATTGTGATTTCTAAACTTGCACTTGTAATTTTTTAAACCCGCATCAGTAATTTCTAAGCCTACACTTCTAATTTTTTAAATCCATACCAGTGATTTCTAGACTTGCACTTCTAATTTTTTAAATCCACACTAGTGATTTCTAAGCCTACACTTTTGATTTTTAAACCCGCACTTATGTTATAATTATGCATAAATAAATCCCCTTTTGTTTCCCAATTGGATTAGTCTGAGTTGTGGAAAACTCAGCGTTTTTTTGGCCTTCAATTTATACTCGAACGAGTATAAAAAACGACCTTTTTTTAAAAGTTCAAAAAGTACTTACAGTCTTGAGAATTCATTGGAGCTACAGCAGGGAAAGTGAAGATTTACTAAAAATTCTCGTTGATTTATGGAAGTCATGCGTGTCTCAGATGAAGTTCTCCCAATGATTTCAATTGGTTCTTGTAAGTCTGCGTGTCTCAGATGAAGTTCTCCTGAAGATTCTTCGAAGTTCCTTTACAGACCCAAACAGTTTTGGATGATATTTTTGAATTTCTTTTTGAAGAGCCTGTTTAACGCTTTATTGCTGCGCTTGCAGCAGCGCCGCATTGGCCTGATCATTCACCACTGGAGCTTCTACTCGAGTAACAATAGAAGTTAGGTTTTCGCGGTTGCGCTCAAGTCCCTTGCCGTATAATTTATCGTAATACTGTAAGAGCACGCAAAAGGATGAGCGAACATCATCTTCTACCAAACAATTGATGGCAGTTTTGGTTTCTAAGCCACCTAGTTTTTTCTTGATCCGGATGATGGCATTGATTAATTGATCTTTTGGAAACTTTCCATAATGCAGGCAGATATAATCCAATCTTGACTCAAAAGGAATGTCTAAAAAGAAGACCCTTTTTTGTCGCATCTTTTGGTACAAGACGGTTGGAATAATCACCGTTCCAATACGCTGACTCTCGTCTTCCATCCAAATGCGTCTTGGGCTGGTATTTGTAAAGGTTGCAATTAATTCTGGTAAGGAATTTGAAATGCCCTCAAGTGGGTTCGTTTCTAATATTGTAGTTGAATTGGAAGAGTTCTCGGAATGTGTTGTAGTTGCATTGTCTAATGCCTGCGCCAATTTATTTTCAAACATCTCCTGCGATGGTTGTAGGGGTAATCCCATATTCCCAAAAGCAGAACCCTTGTGTCCGGCAAGTCCTTCTAAATCTATCACGCTTTCAGACTGTTTGGACAAAGCTTTTAATACTTCGGTTTTGCCCGAGCCCGTATATCCACCCAAAATCTGTATAGGATAATCTTTTTCAAACTGCTCTAAAACCCATCCCCTATAAGCTTTGTATCCGCCTTGCAAAGTATAAACCTGGTATCCATACAAATCCAGCAACCAGGCCACACCGGCGCTTCGCATGCCTCCGCGCCAACAATGGACCAGGACAATTTTTGGCGTAAATGAGGATTCAGTATTTGGTGGGGTTTGGGTTGATTTGGATGTTTGAGTTGTTTGGGGAATGATGGAAGTTAAATCTGAATCTTGAGAACTTGATTTAGATGATTTAGATGATTGAGAAAAAGGTTTATTGGATCCTGATTTTGTTGGATTCAATTCTTTGAACATAGCTTCAACCGTCTCCACCATCTCCACCATTTTCACCCCAAAATATTTCAAACCAATCTTAATGGCTACCTGTTTGCTCTGTTGCTTATAGGCCGTCCCCACTACCTTTCTTTCTTCATCGCTAAATAGGGGAAGACTTTGCGCGCCCGGAATATGCGCGTGTAGGTATTCACTTGGGCTGCGCACATCCAATACGGGATGTGTTTGTGCCAGTGTTAAAAATTCTGCAAGACCTACTCTTTTTGCTGCCATCAACACAAATGTAAGTTTAGTTTATTGTAACTTTTCCAGATGAAGCGATTATTGATTATCCGTCACGCCAAGAGTAGTTGGAACAACAATTTGTTGGGCGATTTTGACCGCCCTCTGAATGATCGTGGAGAGCGTGACGCCCCTGAAATGGCGCATCGGATTTTGGAACGGGGAATCAAGCTAGACGCCATTGTTTCTAGTACGGCCAGAAGGGCTTTTAGTACGGCGGAGCATTTTGCCAAGTCGCAGGAGATTAAGAAAACGGCCATTATCAGTTTTGATAAATTATATCATGCACCAGCCCATGTATTCTATGAAGTGATTCAAGCGTTAGATGACAAACTAGATACCGTTGCCATTTTTTCTCATAACCCCGGCATCACTGATTTTGTCAACGAACTCACCGATACCCGTATTGATGACATGCCCACTTGTGGCATCTACGCCATTAATATTCCCATCAAATATTGGACGGAGTTTGCAGAAGTTGACAAACTGTTCTGGTTCTTTGACTGCCCTAAAAATGGGTAGGGGTTAATCTGCCACTACGGTCTCTGGAACGGTTCGTTTATAATTGGCCAGAAAGACGCCGGTAAAAATACAGACAGCTGCAACTAACTTGATCCAACTAAAATGTTCACCCGCAAACAGGATAGCAATGATGGCGGCAAAAATAGGTTGGGTATAGATATAAGTGCCGGTGGCCGACGGTCCAATTACAGAAATGCCATACACATTAAACAGATAAGCCAAACAAGTGGCGCCAATAGCAATGAATGCTAGTGCTACCCAGTGCCCAAATGCAAAGGCAGACCATTCTGTTGCTGCAAAATCGCCCAACGTAAAAGGCAAAATGAGTACAGTGCCAAATGTGAAGACCCAACGTAACACATGTATGGCAGAATACTTTGCCATGAGGGGGCGCACCATGACCAAATAAAACGCATAAGAAATGGCGTTGATCATGACCATGACATCGCCCAGAATAATATCGCTGCCAACAACAGCGTGTTGCTCCTTGGTAAGAATTAATAAGAGTGATCCGCTCACACCAAAAACCAATCCCACAATTTTCAACCAACTCAACATTTCTTTAATCAGCCATGCGGCAATAAATGTGATAAAGATGGGCGTACAAAGTGAAAGCAGGGAACTATGAATGGGTGTGGTTAGTGACACCCCTTTGATAAACATCAATTGGTTGATCATGGCTCCCGTGGCGGCGCAGGCCAAAAAACGGGGAATGTCTTTTCTATCAATGCCAGCCCTTCCAGGTTTGAGGGCAAAAAGCCCCCAGAAAAAAACCAGACTCACTAAGATGCGTACGGCATTGAGTGCGTAAGGATGCATCACGCCGGGTGTGAGGTATTTGACAACAGAGTAGCTGATGGCAAAAATGATATTGGCACCCAACACTGCTAAATGTGCCTTGGTATTTCTTTCCATTCGGGCACAAAACTACAGGCTTTCTATTGCCAAGAGCAAACCTTTCAACATATTTGTGTTGAAAAATGGTAATTCTTTCCAAGGCCTGGAATCCGCGCTTAATTTTTTTGCTTGCGCGATGGATTCGGTTAAAGAAAATTTTGCTTGAGCAACCGTTATTGCCATGCCCTGAGACGATAATTGAAACGCCAAATATTCCTGTTCTGTTTGACCAGGTGTTGGAATCAAAATGGCGTTTTTACGCAATGCTGTTAAATCCATTAATGTGGAATAGCCACTGCGGCAAATGATCCATTCGCTAGACAAAATCAATGGCGCCAAATCAGCAGCTGGTAAATGATTGTATACTGTTAGCTGTTGGGGAAGGCTTGCTGGTAAAGGGTTTGGGCTGATTGGTTTTTCTGTATGGTTTGATTTAACTGTTTTGTTATTTGGTAATCCCCTCACCAAGACCATGGGTTCAGCCAAGTCTTGGATATTTTTTAAAATTATATTTTCTAATAAGGTCCTTTGCGGTTCGGGTCCAGATAGCAGAAAGCAATATTTGTATTTAAAAGCATCAGCGGATTGATTTGTCCATTCAAATCGCGATAGCAGACCCATCCATTTCACTGGAATTGTTGGCATTTTCAAAGGATGCGACAAATCGCCGCCTAAATTCAGCGGCCCCTTGGCATCCGGTACCCAACATGTATGAAAGCGATTGATCAGTGAATAGTGCATCTTTTGTACATGCCGCTCTAACCAAGCAAAAGGCATTTTAATAGTCAGCTGGTGCGTGATCAGAACACAGGGTATTTTTTTAGAATAAAGTCCGTATCTGTTATCAGAAATGACTAGGTCAATTTGTTGATCTTCAATCATCGTATTTAACCAAGTGCGCTCATCCTTAATGGTTTGAAAAATATTGGGGGTCTGTGTCAGCATATGCCAAGGCAACCCCCAACCCGTTTTGGCGTAACTGATATGGTAACCCCTAAGTGGCAAAAGGGTCAAAGACGGAAATTCGGTTTGTAATAATTGGGCAGCGGGCCCATCACCAGCCAACAAGACTGTCTTTCCCAATTCCTGCAGGGCTTTGATAATAGGAATACAGCGCGTGGCATGTCCCAGCCCCCAATCCAGTGGGGCAACCAGTACGCGTTGTATGTTAATATTATCAAACAATTAAAATATTTGATTGGTTTTCTTAGATTGATTGCTGAAATTAGTGCAGTAATGCGTCTCAAAATAAACCAATTAATTGTTTTACTGTTATTGATTTCAATGGTCAGTATGTCTTGCGCTTCTGCCAAGAGTAGAAGAGCCAATGGATGTGGTTGTCCGCCTCACAAATGGAATGAAAGGCAATAAGCTATGAGTGAAAAAAACAGGGATTTGTTGGTCTTGAGTCATCAGGGCCCACTAACACAAGAAGAATTAGATAGTCAATTGCTGCGCTTGAACAAAGTGCTTAGTACTATTGAATGCTGGGACCAATTTTGTAAAGCCAATGAATTAATTGACCTGAACAGGTACAAGATTATTCGCAACCCCATGAAGATTCAGCAGATGCTGCGCGATTATCCCAACCGGGCTTTCTTATTTGTTTGCAATAAAAACTAAGGAATTTTTTTAGGGGAAAATTTGAATTTATCTGTTATAAGTTTCAGCAAAGACAATACTTAAGACACCCTTTTAATATCGGCCCCCAGGGCCCTTAGGCGTTCATCAATTCTTTGATAACCCCTATCTATCTGTTCAATATTTTGAATGGTGCTTTTTCCTTCTGCACTCAATGCAGCTATTAACAAAGCCTGACCTGCACGAATATCTGGACTACTCATGGTAATGCCGCGCAATGCTTGTTTGCGACCAAGCCCAATGACCGTTGCCCTATGTGGATCACAAAGAATAATCTGAGCCCCCATGTCTATGAGTTTGTCTACAAAGAACAAGCGGCTTTCAAACATTTTCTGATGCACTAGTACGGAACCAATGGCTTGGGTAGCTACCACAATGACAATGCTCAACAAGTCTGGGGTGAAGCCAGGCCATGGATGATCATAAATAGTTAGAATACCACCATCCATAAAGGTTTGCACCTGATAGGATTCCTGTGCGGGTATATAAATATCATCCCCCTGAATCTCCAGTTGAATACCCAGTTGCTGAAATTTTTCTGGAATCACACCCAAGTTTGCTACACCTGCATTTTTGATAGTGATCTCACTCTGGGTCATTGCAGCCAGTCCAATAAAACTGCCTATTTCAATCATATCGGGCAACATGCGGTGCTCAGTGCCACCCAGTATTTCAACGCCTTCCACCACCAATAAATTACTGCTAATCCCGCTGATGCGCGCACCCATGCGGTTCAGCATTTTGCAGAGTTGTTGAATATAGGGTTCGCAAGCTGCATTATAAATGGTAGTAGTTCCTTCAGCTAAAACTGCTGCCATTAAAATATTGGCGGTACCCGTAACGGAGGGCTCGTCCAAACACATAAAGCATCCCTTTAATTGGGGAGAGCTCAAACGGAAGCAGCTATGCTCCTCATCGTATTCAAATTTTGCACCCAACTTTTCAAATCCAATGATATGGGTATCCAATCGCCTACGGCCAATTTTGTCTCCGCCTGGTTTGGGAATATAAGCACGTTTAAATCGCGCCAGCATGGGCCCAGCCAGCATGACAGAGCCACGGAGTCTTCCGCCTTTTTTTCTAAATTCCTCTGATGCTAAAAAGTCTACATGAATGTCATCGGCCTGAAAGGTACAGGTGTCGCGGCTTACGCGATTTGTTTTGACGCCAATATCTTCCAATAATTCTATGAGTAAGTTTACGTCTAGAATGTCTGGAATATTGGTAATGGTCACTAACTGGTCAGTGAGCAATACGGCAGAAATGATCTGCAAAGCTTCGTTCTTGGCACCCTGGGGTTCAATGGAACCTTTCAGTTGATTGCCTCCAATCACTTCAAAACTGCTCATGTGGGATCTGCTGTTTTGTTAGTAGCGTTTCTTATAATTGCTGCCCCTAGAATCGGGTCTGCCGCCTCCAGGATTGCTGATATTTTGTGCGTTGGCATTGTTACCCCTATTGTCACCCCTGTTCTGTGGACCTGCATTGCGGTTGTTGTTGTTAGGGCGATTATTATTGCTCCTATTCTGTCCACCCGCATTACGGTTATTATTGTTATTGCGTCCGCCAAAATTTTGTTGCCATCTGCCACCGCCATTGTTGCGTGGAAATTCATCGCGCTCAAAATTCTGGTTGCGGTGTTTGATATAAGGCGTATTACTAAATTCTAGTTCACCACCGGTAATGCTATTCAACTCTGCCCTAATAGAATCATCGTGTACCAATTCTTTGTGCCAGTTGCTATAGGCTAGCTTCATGTAATAAGCAATGGCGTGTGCAAATCCTGCTTTCTTTTCAGGATCTTCTTCTTTCAAAGCCTTATCTATCACCACTTCTAGGTTCTTACCCAAGTGCGCATATTTTGGATGACGCTTGGGATAAGGAAGTGGATCTGGTTTTTGTTTGTAGGTTTCTTTTTGTGGAATAGGATAGGGAGAATCAACGTCTAATTTAAAATCGCTGATAAAAAATAAATGGTCCCAAAGCTTATGTCTAAAGTCTTCTACATTCTTCAAATGGGGGTTTAAAAAGCCCATGAGCTCAATCACCGATTGCGCTTGAAGCTGACGTTTTTCACGGTCTTCAATGGTCAAAAGAAACTCCACCATCTTCTGTACGTGGCGGCCGTATTCCTTCATCCCCAATAGGTTTCTGTCCGTATTATATTCCATCTGGTCACTAAAATTCATCTACAAATGTACGGAATGCCCATTGAAGGTGGAAATTTTGTGTTTTAATGGAAAGTTATTTTCAATCGTTATCTTCGCAGCATGGAAGCTTTATTGCAAAAAATAGCAGGATTTAAGGAAGAAGTGGCTGCTGAAGTAGCGGGAACCGCGGAATTGGTAGAGACATTCCGGATTAAATGGTTGGGTACAAAGGGTTTGGTTAAAGCCATTATGGCCGAGATGAAAAACGTTCCTGCGGAGCAAAAAAAGGAATTTGGACAGATTCTGAACGAGTTCAAGATTTTTGTGGAGACCAAATTTGAGACCCTTAAGGAAAACGCAACAGGTGGAACTGGAGCCGGTGCTACTGCCATTGACTTATCCCTGCCGGGCGATCCCATTGCTGTGGGTACCCGTCATCCTTTGAACTTAGTACGCAATCAAATAGTTTCCATTTTTAAACGCTTAGGTTTTGCAGTGGCAGAAGGTCCCGAGATTGAAGACGACTGGCATAATTTTGGCGCCATGAACCTGCCTGAAGACCATCCTGCCCGCGACATGCAGGATACTTTCTATATTAATCAAGACCCTGCGTGGTTGCTGCGTACGCATACCAGCTCTGTGCAAGCCAGGGTGATGGAAACCCAAAAACCACCTATCCGTGTCATTTGTCCAGGAAGGGTGTACCGGAATGAAACCATATCGGCCCGCGCCCACTGCTTTTTTCACCAAGTGGAAGGCCTTTATATAGACGAGAACGTAAGCTTTGCCGATCTAAAACAGACCCTTTACTTTTTTGTGCAGGAGATGTTTGGCAAAGACGTGAAAGTGCGTTTCCGCCCCAGTTATTTTCCTTTTACAGAGCCAAGTGCTGAAATGGACATCAGCTGTCTGATTTGCGGTGGCGATGGTTGCAATATTTGCAAGCATACTGGTTGGGTGGAGATTTTGGGAAGCGGTATGGTGCACCCCAAAGTGCTGGATAATTTTGGCATTGATTCCAATAAATACACCGGATTCGCCTTTGGCATGGGTGTAGAAAGGATTACCCAGCTCAAGTATCAGGTGAACGATTTGCGTTTGTATTCTCAGAATGATGTGCGTTTTTTGAGGCAATTCACGGGAACTGTGTAAGGAATTCATTGATTTTCAGCAATTAATAGGAGGTTTTGTACTTTAAATGGGTTTTACCCCTATCTTACTGGTTTAGTGACCTAAAGAACCCCTCCTTGATTATGCTTGCCATCTTGATTTTCTTTTTTAGCCATTGGTTTCTGTCATTGTTTTTCCATAGCTTTTTCCTGCATCGTTTTGCGTCTCATAAAATGTATACCACCAGCAAAAACTGGGAGAAGGTTTTTTATGTAACCACTTGGTTGGTTCAAGGTTCTTCCTTCTTAGTACCTAGGGCTTATGGGGTCATGCACCGCATGCACCATGTGTATTCCGATACCGAAAAGGATCCGCATTCACCGCATTTTTTCAAAGACGTGTACCACATGATGCAGCATACCATTATCATCTTCCGTGGTTTTCTTACAGGCAAAAACTTGCCCGATGCGCAGTTTACCAAAGAATACCTACCTGTTTGGGACAAATTGGACCGCTTTGGACACCATATTCTTACACGCCTATCTTTTGGCGCGGCATACACTGCTTTCTATATTTATTTTGCCCCCAATGCCTGGTGGTTTTTGTTATTGCCCATCCATTTTATGATGGGTCCTATTCAAGGCGCCGTGGTTAACTGGTGTGGTCACAAATATGGCTATAGCAATTTTGACAATGGAGACCATTCCAAGAACAGCTCACCCTGGGGCATTTTACTCATGGGTGAACTATTTCAGAACAACCACCACTACGCCAAGGACGACGCCAATTTTGCCAAGAAATGGTTTGAATTTGACCTCACTTATTTTGTAATGCGTGGCCTCAATGCAGTGAAGATTATACAACTGATTCCAGTTGCAAGTCAAAAGTAAAAATTCAAAATTCAAAAAAATTTTGAAGAATAATTTAAAAAGTATTCGCATCAGTCAAAACGGCAACTTTGTATTCGCTTCAGTAGTTTTGACTTTTGACTTTTTAATTTTGACTTATTAATGGTCCACACCACCCGTGGTATAGTTTTGCGTACCGTGAAATATGGAGACACCAGCATCATCACATCGGTGTACACCCAGCTATTTGGTGTGCAGAGCTATATTGTAAAAGGGGTACGCAAAAGCAGTAAAACATCGTCCGGCAAGGCCAGCTATTTTCAACCCGGCGCCATGCTGGAAATGGAAGTGTACCAGAACAATTTTAAACAACTCCAATTTATTCGCGAGTACCAATGGAGTTATCTCTACCAACAGGTTTTGTTTAATGTGGTGCGCAATACCGTGGCCACTTATTTGGTAGAACTCTTGCAACACGCACTCAAGGAACCCGAAGCCAATCCAGAACTATTTTATTTGGCAGAAGAAACCCTGAAACAATTAGACCAGTGCACAGACCAAGTGGCTGCCAATATCCCGCTCTATTTTATGCTGCGTCTGGCTAGTGAACTGGGCTTCCAACTCTTGGGCGAATACACAGCAACCACGCCAGTCTTTGATTTGCAAGAAGGCATGTTTATCAAAGAGCAACCCTTGCATCCTTATTTAATAGAAGGTCCGTTAGCCAAAACCACTTCTGATTTTCTTAAAATTCAAGACCCCGCTGAACTAGAAAAAATTGTCCTCAACCGCCACTTACGCCAAGAACTTTTAGCAGCCTACCAACTCTTTTTATCACTCCATATTCCTGACTTTGGAGAAATCAAAAGTCTTCCCATTTTACAGGAAGTGTTGGGATGATCAATTTGTATGGCTTAAATGTCTTTTATGTATAAAAAATCAGTCATAAATTATTAAAAAATAAATTAACGACTGAATAATCATACAAAAATCATAATTTTGACAAAAGGACCAATCAAATGGGTTATCTATGTCAATGACCAATGAACAAACAGCCATTCAATGGCATGCTTTAAGTG
>Ga0136644_10001916_pt1 | contig 16213 bp, 15 predicted proteins | sample C_130820_EF_Meta_FD_94780 | JGI IMG/M metagenome (GOLD analysis project Ga0136644, IMG submission 94780) | Freshwater microbial communities from Lake Croche, Canada to study carbon cycling - C_130820_EF_MetaG (v2) (version 2) | ecosystem: Environmental > Aquatic > Freshwater > Lake | place... | reverse complement strand
GATGGGGCATTGTTTGCCAGTTAGTGCATTAACTGCTTGGAATGCCGATGCAACGCGCATGCCTTACCGTCAGCATCTTGAATATTTAAGAAGTCTGTATCTCAAAAATGAATTAGCTGAAGGCCGTTATTTAGTGGAACAAAGGCCCATTGCACTCTCAGATATTCGTATCCCTGTATTCGTAGTTGCTACCGAAAAAGATACGGTTTCACCTTGGTTCTCTGTTTACAAACTCCACCTTTTAACCGATACAGAAATCACCTTTTGTCTAACCACTGGTGGCCATAACGTGGGTATTGTGAATCCTCCCGGTCCAGGAGCCAGTCGCAGATTCAAAATAGCGACCCGTATTCGCAGCGAGCACTATGTTGACCCAGCAACTTGGTTTGATTCGGTCACTTCTCATGAGGGTTCCTGGTGGCCTTCATGGGAAGACTGGCTCAAGGCCCATAGCGGAAAGTGCAATTCCCCCCCACCAATGGGTCAACCTAAGCACAACAAAAAACTGGGCAAAGCCCCAGGCCGTTACGTTCTTTCTGTTTGAACAGACCAGACTAAGATCATGGCCGCTTGCATGTTCACCTGACAAGAAGGGCAGTGATGACATCATTATTTTCCCTATCATTTAACTTGGCTTATAGAGCATGCCACTGCACCTAAGATTTAAGTATGATCAGCAATAGTGTCACGCTATTTCAATCAACAAATTCAATAGAGTTAGATATTGATGTTCGACAATCTTGTTCAAGCACTCACCTCAGCGCCTTTGCAATCGCTCAACCCTGCTCGCTTTTCTGAGAACGAAGTCCCCAAAACCTTCGATGATGCATACAGGATTCAATTGGCCTTGTTAGCTGCCCGAGGAGAGTACATTGCAGGCTGGAAAGTGGGAGGTCAAGGTCAAGAGGGTGACCCTATTTGTGCGGCGATTGGAAACCATCACCTATTTCAACTCGCTGATGCTAATGCGCAACGATTGTATGTAGGCGCAGGATTAGAGTTAGAGCTGTATTTCACCTTTAATCGTGAATTTAAAGACGAAGATATTGACCTATCAGATGAAGAAATTCTAAATTCTATCGCCACATTTGGCTTAGCAATTGAATGGGTAGAAAGTCGCTTTCAGGGTTGGCCAAAGGTGAATAAGCTCCTGCAATTAGCGGATGTGCAAAACAACGGAGCATTGATCGTAGGCCCCGCCTATCCTTACGATGCAAGCTATGACTTCCTCTCCCCTAGCCCTTGTTTTTCATTGGAGGAAAACTCGATTCTAACGGGCGAAGGGAAAAATCCAGCCGGGGATCCCCGCCAACTTCTTCCGTGGGTCGTGCGACATTGCTGTCACTATCAGCTCCCACTCAACCCACACACTGTCATCACAACCGGCAGCTATTCAGGCATTCATTTCCCCAAAGAGGGGGGAGCATTACAAGCGTCGTTCACAGGCTTTCCCCCTGTCCAAATAAATTTACTCTGAACGATAACTGATTCGTAAACCACCCCAATGGCGCCCTTTTACATAAATGGGCGCAGAGATGTCATGGAGAATTCTCCTGTATCCCGGCGATAGGTTTGTAGTAGAAAAAGTAAGATGAATGTTTGTGAATAAAAACTAGAGCCAATGTTGGCGCTGAATCTCCGCTGCCATTTGAGACAGAGGGAGCTGCTTTTGCACGGCCCCACGTTTAAATGCCTCTTTAGGCATGCCATAAACGATAGAGCTTTCCTCGTCTTGGCCCACCGTATGGGCTCCAGCTTCTAACATCTCTAATAAGCCCGCTGAGCCATCATCTCCCATTCCAGTAAGAATGATGCCCAGCGCATTGCTGCCCGCATACTTCGCCACAGAGCGAAACAACACATCCACCGAAGGCTTATGACGATTCACCAGCGGGCCATCCATGACATCCACGTGGTATTGCGCCCCACTTCTTTTTAAAGTCATATGCTTACCACCAGGAGCGATCAGCGCGGTTCCTGCCACCACCCGATCGCCATTGGCTGCCTCACGTACTTCAATCTCACACAATCCATTCAAGCGCTTTGCAAAGGCCGTCGTAATTCTTTCAGGCATATGCTGAACAATCACAATGCCAGGGGAAACCCGAGGAAGTGCACGTAAGATTTCCTCTAAAGCTTGCGTGCCCCCAGTAGAGGCTCCCATTGCAACAACACGTTGAGTAGTTTGGCTTAATGCACTGGGCTGATTTTGCTTTATGACGGGTTCTGGAAAAGCAGAAACCTTTTGAGACTGAAGATGAAGGCGAGGACGAGATGCGGCTGCAGCTTTTACTTCTCCAATAAGTTCAGCTGCGGAATCTTTTAAAAAATCACGCAGTGAAGACTTAGGTTTAGTGACAATACTTACTGCCCCAGAAGCGAGTGCTTGAAGGGTAGTCTCCGCGCCCTTCTCCGTCAGCGTAGAACAAATGACAACGGGCGTAGGCCGCTCTCCCATGATCATTTTCAAGAACGTAATGCCGTCCATTCTAGGCATTTCAATGTCCAGAGTAATTACATCAGGCCAGTTTTCCCTCATCCTTTGCATCGCAAAGATGGGATCAGGAGCCGTGCCTATAACCTCAATACCTGAATCTGAGGACAACACTTCAGTCATCACTTGACGCACCACTGCAGAGTCATCCACGACGAATACTTTTATTTTACTCATACGCTAAGGTACAACTCTTGGTCGATTAAAGGATCCGCAGTTGATGCTTGTGTGGTGCGTACCCATACGTCACCGTTCCAGTTATCCAGCACCACCGTTCTCGCACACGCACCGCCCACATCCTCACTGACTATTTTGAGGGAAGCTTTTTCTAACAAGCCCCTTGCCATTTCAATATTACGATGTCCCACAGCGATTTTAGAAAGCGAAGTACCAGGCGGGAGTAAGCTTGCTCCACCAAATAACTTATATTCAAATTCTTTAAGTTCGCAATGATGTTTGTTTGCGGCTCTTTCCATCAAATCAAAGGCTTCATCCCCATAGCGCGGATCGGGCGATGGCTTTCCCTCTTGGGTTCTTGCAGGTAATAAAAAGTGACACATCCCACCGAGTTTTTTTATTGGATGCCACATGGTGATAGCCACACAAGAACCCAATAAGGTACGTAATCGATTGTCGCAACCCTCAAAGCGAAACTCTCCTGGAGGGATTGAGATTTCCCGATACTCCTCGGGATTTCTTTCTTTCATGAACGGGGCTGAAAGCGAGAGATAGAAGGTGAATGCGCTACAAGACGATCATCAAAATCTTTCACGCTTTCTGAATGCCCCACAATCAACCAACCTCCCGGTTGAAGCACATCGAGTAAACGTTTAACGATTTCAATTTTTGTTTCGTTTTGGAAATAAATCAGCATATTGCGCAGAAAAATGACATCAAATTTACCTATATCAGGTAAAGGATCATTGAGATTGATTCTTCTGAATTCTACGCGATTACGAAGCGGTTGATCGATTAATAAAGTGCCGTCTTGCGCACCAACACCCCGCAAACAAAAAGATTTGAGGTAGCGTTCAGGAATGCCATCAATGCGCTGCATTGGATAATGGCCACGCTCAGCCTGATCCAATACCTTCTGGCTCACATCAGAACCCATCACTGACCATCCCGGATAGGGGCTCATACCCAATTGGTCGGCAATGACCATTGCAATGCTATAGGCTTCCTCTCCACTCGAACTCGCCGCACTCCAAACACGAAAGGGTCTGGCCATAGATCGCACAGGAAGAATCTCATCGCGTAAAACAGCAAAGTGCCTGGGCTCCCTGAAAAAGTAGGTTTCGTTGGTCGTTAAAAGATCAATAACGATTTGTCGCTCTTCGGGATGCTTTTTTGACACGACGTAGGCGTAGTAAGCTTCAAAGCTATTCAGCCCTACCTGACGCACACGATTGCGAAGCCGACCAAAGACCAACTGTTTTTTTGCATCAGAAAGATGAATGCCAGCCAAGGTTTTGATAAGTCGCTGAAAAAGAGCAAACTCTTGATCAGAGATAAAACTCTCTATCGATTCTTGGCTGACTTCCTGTAAGGGGCGGCTCACGCTAAAGTATTCATTCAGAACCGAACAAAATCGCTGGTTTCAGCTGTTGGTAATGGTTTCTTGATCGCAGACAAGCTCTTTCCATGGTTCATATTTCTGACCGGATTGATACCCTGATTACTGCTCTCTGATAGCTTGAAGAAAGTCATGAGTTGAGCTAATTCCTCAGCCTCACTATTAATTTCCTCTGCTGTTGAGGCCAGCTCCTCGGATGCAGAGGCATTTTGCTGTGTGATTTGATTTAAGCGATCCATCGCCTCATTAATCTGATTCACCCCTACGGATTGTTCCATTGAAGCGGCGGTGATTTCCTGAACCAAATCGGATGTTTTATTGATGCCAGGAACAATCTCATCGAGTAATTTTCCGGCTCGCTCTGCCATCGCCACACTGTTAGTAGCCAACTCACCAATCTCATGTGCGGCAACTTGGCTGCGTTCAGCTAGTTTTCTTACATGAGTTGCCACCACCGCAAAACCTTTTCCGTGTTCACCTGCGCGCGCAGCTTCAATAGCCGCATTCAAAGCCAGGAGATTAGTTTGATATGCGATGTCATCAATGATGCCAATTTTATTTGCAATCTGCTTCATCGCCGTTACAGTTTCACGTACCGCCACTCCACCTTGATCGGCTTCTTTGGCTGCTTTGGAAGCCATGGAATCCGTAACCTTAGCATTTTCGGTATTTTGGCTAATCGAAGCATTCATCTCTTCTACCGATGCGCTGGTTTTTTCAACACTGGCTGCTTGTGTAGAAGCAGAGCTACTTAAGTTTTGAGCCGTTGCACTCAGTTCACTCGAAGCCGATCCCAATGCCTCAGCTGCGGAACGCACACCCGCAATAGTTTGAGAAAGCTTTTCTGCAGTTGTGTTACTCGCATCGCGAACGGCACCAAACATGCCTTCATGATCATTGGTGATTCGCTGAGAAAGATCGCCTTCAGCCAAAGCCTCGAGCATATGCACTACTTCAGAGAACCCAGAATAACAGGTCTCCATTAGGGTATTGATATTTGTACCCAGTGCTTTCTCGAACACATCTTTATCAGTCAAATCCATACGTTGACTGAAGTCGCCTTTGCCAGCAGCGCGAACAATGCCACCAATTTCATTTTCTAGTTTGGTGCGATCACTCCACTCCACCACAGTGCCAATTCTATTTCTGTTATTGTCAAAAATAGGATTGGCAATTAAACCAAAAGTCAAAGGACCCACTTTAATTTGTGTGCGATGGGTATTTTGCATCGCAGAAATCATACTAATTTGGTGGGAGGGATTCTTGTGGAAAATATCGATATTCTGACCAATCAGATTACGAGCATCAAAGCGAGTCAACGTTTTACGCAACTCTGACTCATTAGATTGCATCATGGCCGTCACTGTTTCGTTCATGTAAATGATGTCATTGTTGATATCTGCAATCATCACGTTGGTACTACACTTGTCCAAGGCATTGCGAATGCGCGAGTTTTCGGCAGCAAGCTTAGTCGCTGTCTTTCTTTCTTCATCAGCCACCATCAGGCCGTCGCGCACACCGTCAATGGCAGCAGTAATTTCGGCTTTTTTACCCGGCAAACGATCCATCATTCGGCTAAAGTTTCCTTTACCGTAATCTTTGACCACATCCACAACCTGCATCTTCACCGCAATGTGCGCAGCCACCAAACGGTTGATGGTCTTGGCTAATTCTGCTTGAACACCATCAAACTGATTAACAGGAATCGCTTCATCAATCCATCCAGCCGTATGCTTCTCTTCCATCTCAAGCAGGGCCTTCAATAATTTTTCAGTCGCTTTTTTAGATTGGTTAAACATGATCGGCGTTCCTTACTGGTAATGTTGGTTGTGTGCAGTTCTATCTGAATTTGAAGCTGAGAACTGGGATGGTGATGGATTGACCCCACTATGGATGGTGGCATCAATCGCTGCCATATCGTCCACTGATAACACTCTTTCAACTCTCACTAGGATGATGAATCGATCGTCTACTTTAGCCATACCAGAAATAAAATCTGTTCTCATACTGGCCCCAAAATTAGGGGGAGGTTCCACATCCTGAGGGGCAATCTCAAGAACAGCATTCACAGTATCCACCATCACACCAATATCTTGAGGCTCATCAGGAGTTCCACCCTCGATGATGACAATACAAGTTCTTTTTGAAACAGGTGTGGGTTGTTTACCAAATCGTAAAGCTAGATTAATAACGGGAACCACGCTCCCACGAAGATTAATCACACCTTGTATAAAAGGTGGGGTCATGGGGACTTCAGTTAAATTCCCATACTCAATAATCTCTTTAATATTGAGAATGTCCATTCCAAATATCTCCCCTGCCAAATAAAAGGTGAGATATTGAGGATGCTCCATGGTCAGCAAACCTTCCGCTTTGACCATGTCCTGCATTGAAATTTCACTCATTTACAAACCCTCAATTAAAATCGGACAAAATCACTGGTTTCAGCTGCTGGGGTGCGTTTTTTTGAATGCATGATGCTTTTAGCGTTAGGAGCTGTAGCACTGTAAGCAGTATTCTGTAAACCATCATTACCCAATCTAAAGAACGTCATTAGTTGTGAGAGCTCTTCTGCTTCACCATTAATTTCTTCTGCTGTAGAAGCTAGCTCTTCTGCTGCAGAAGCGTTTTGTTGCGTAATCTGATTGAGTTTATCCATCGCATCGTTGATCTGATTGACACCTACAGACTGTTCCATTGATGCAGCAGTAATTTCCTGCACCAAATCTGAGGTCTTGCTGATACTAGGTACAATCTCATCCAGTAACTTACCCGCACGTTCAGCCATATCCACGCTGGTAGAAGCCAACTCTCCAATTTCTTGGGCAGCGACTTGGCTACGTTCAGCTAGTTTTCTAACGTGGGTTGCCACCACTGCAAAACCTTTACCATGCTCGCCTGCTCGCGCAGCTTCGATGGCTGCATTGAGTGCAAGCAGATTGGTTTGATACGCAATGTCATCAATAATCCCAATCTTATTAGCAATCTGTTTCATGGCAATCACGGTCTCTTTCACTGCCTCGCCACCCTGATTGGCTTCTTTCGATGCTTTGGACGCCATGGAATCCGTCACTTTTGAATTTTCAGTGTTTTGACTAATAGAGGCATTCATCTCCTCAACTGAGGCACTGGTTTTTTCAACACTTGAAGCTTGAGTTGACGCAGCACCACTTAAAGTTTGGGCAGTGGCACTTAACTCACTAGAGGCGGAACCCAGAGCTTCTGCTGCCGACCGCACACTGGATATAGTTTGAGCGAGTTTTTCTGCAGTGGTATTAGCGGAGTCCTTTAGTACCCCAAAGGTACCTTCATATTGATTGGTAATGCGCTGAGACAAATCTCCCTCAGCCATACTTTCAAGCATATTCGCCACATCAGATAAACCCGCTGAGCTAGTTTCCAAAAGCTGGTTAATGCTTGAACCAAGAAGGTACGAAAACCCTTTTTTATTTGCAAGGTCCATACGCTGATCAAGGTCACCTCTTGCTGCCGCAGCTACTACATTTGATATTTCATTTTCAACGGCTACTTCTTGAGTCCGGTCATTCCATTCTAAAACAGTACCAATTCGTTTTTTGCTATCGTCAATAATTGGATTAGCTGTTAAAGCTAGGGTAAGCGCCCCCAGTTTCATCTCTAAATGGTGGGTGTTTTGGATATTCGCCAAGGCGTTCATTTGATACGCTTGCGCATGATCAAAGACATCAATATTTTCGCCCATTAATTGCCTTGCATTAAAACGAGGCAATACTTTTCTGAGCTCTGTTTCATTGCCTTGCATCATTTCAGCTACAGTTTCATTCATGTAGATAATTGAATTGGCATCATCCGCAATCATCACATTGGTGCTGCATTTATCTAGTGCACTTCGAATACGCGAATTTTCTTCAGCAAGTTGAGTAGCAGCTCTTCTTTGCTCATCTGCTGCCATTAAACCTGCACGTACCTGATCAATCGCTTCAGTAATGATGGCCTTCGTACCAGGTAAACGCTCCATCATTCTGGAGAATTCACCTCTGCCGTATTCTTTAACCACATCTACAACCTGCATTTTTACTGAGATATGGGCCGCAACCAGACGATTAATATTTTCAGCGGTCTCCGCGTGAATGCCAGTAAAGGCTTCAATATCAATCACTTCTTTAATCCAACCGGCCGTATGCTGGGCTTCCATTTCACGAAGTGCTTTCAATAAGCGATCACTGTCTTCCGCAACTTTGATGCTGGTTTTACGTTGCTCATCAGCCGCTATCAAGCCTGCACGTACCTCATCAATCGCTTCAGTGATGATCGCTTTGGTACCGGGTAAACGATCCATCATGCGACCGAATTCGCCCTTACCGTATTCTTTAACCACATCCACAACTTGCATCTTTACAGCGATATGCGCAGCGACTAAACGGTTAATATTTTCTGCAATCTCTGCATGAACCCCATGAAATGACTTCGGATCAATCACTTCTTTAATCCATCCAGCAGTATGCTGATTTTCCATTTCACGCAGCGCTTTCAATAAACGATCGCTTTCCTTCGCCCTTTGATTTGCAGCCTCTAAACGACGGTTAATGATTTGCACTATCTCAGCTTGCACCCCATCAAACTGAGAGATGGATAACAATTCATCTGTTCTACCCGCATCATGATAGGTATCGACCTTACGCAAAGATTCCAGCAGGCGTTCCGTGTCTTTTTGAGATTGATTCCATGTAAACATTACAGGAGTTCCTTATTGATAAATTCTAGATTCGTGATTTCCATTGCTACTCTGGATAGCCATAGGAATCATGTTTGGGTCAAATTGCTCGCGTGATATGGCCAAATTAATTAAGGCAGGTATATCTAAAATTAAGGCAACATTTCCATTGCCCAAAATAGTCGATCCACTAATTCCTTTAACTTTATTAAATAGGCGGCCTAGCGGTTTAATCACTGTCTGGAAATCTCCAAGAAGTTCGTCTACAACCAAGCCAGCACTCAGGGAACCGTAACGAACCACAACAATCGTCTCATTTCGTTCTGATGATCTTTGGCGATTAAACAAATGGCTAAGACGTATAAAGGGTAAAACTTCACCTCGAAGATTGACAAAATCACGGCCGTGGCTATGTTCCAAATCATCAGGGCGTAATTCAATACACTCCAACACCATGCCGAGAGGAACGACAAACGCTGCGCCACCCACCCCCACCAAGAAGCCATCGATAATGGCTAACGTGAGAGGTAAGCGAATACGAATCGTTGTTCCAACCCCAAGGGTACTTTCGATATCTATAGTGCCGCGCAGATTCTCAATATTCCTCCGCACAACATCCATCCCCACCCCTCGCCCAGATACATTAGTCACGGACTCAGCAGTTGAAAAACCAGGCTCAAAAATGAGATTGCGTATATCCCGATCAGATAGAATGGCATTATCGGTGATCAGTCCTCGTTCAATAGCTTTGCTTCGGACTTTTTCAACATTGATCCCACCGCCATCATCTGCAACCTCAATCACTATATTTCCAGAGTCGTGGTAAGCATTGAGTTGCAATGTGCCCGTAGCTGACTTACCTGCAGCAATTCTTGCTTCACGTGATTCAATACCGTGATCAATGGAATTACGCACGAGATGCGTCAAGGGATCTGTTATTTTTTCCACTACTGCTTTATCGAGGTCCGTTTCAGCGCCACTGATTTTAAGGTCAATGGCTTTACCTAATTCTTGGCTTAAATCTCTCACCACGCGCTGAAAACGATTAAAGGTTCCCCCTATCTGAACCATCCTTAGATTCAATGCACTGTCGCGGATCGATTCAATCAAGGTGGTGACAGAAGAAGTCGCCTCAATCATCTCCGTGCTTCGTAGTTCACTCGATATCAAATTACATGAAGCACCAGCAATAACAAGTTCACCAATTAGATTAATCAAGTGGTCTAACTTTTCAGCCTCAACACGTAAAAAGCTGCTTTCTGGGGCAGAAGATTTTGCAACCGTATTGGGCGCAATAGAATTTGTTATTGATGCGTCGGGCTTCGCTGGCGCTGAAGGAGCAATAGATTTAATTTCACTCGGTTTTACTGCAACTTCCTGCTGGGTGGGCAGGGAGTGCACATGAGATAGCTTCTCCTGTGTGACCTCTAATTCGCAATAATCCCGAACAAAGCCAAAGGCACTCTCTACTTTTTCTTGATCTAACACCCCCCGAACGCGAAGAGAAACTTCTAAGTAACAGTTTTCGGGATCCCATTGCTCAAACTCCGGGAGATCCTTTAGAGATGTATGGATATCTTCAATCGTTCCCAACGTTCCCAAATATCGAATAAAGGAAAGGGGATCCAGTGCATTTCGGAATACATCATCTCCAAAGACAACGTTGACCAACCATGTGGATTCCGATGTGGTGAAATCTTGATCAGTTTCAACTGTATTCAATGGTGAATGATCCGAAGAAGGCGAATCGGTTTGATCAGCGCCAACAGCAACTTGGGATGACAAGCCCATCGCAGACTGAATCTCCCGCACCAAGCCTTCAGCTCGCATGAGGTCGTGTTGGGTTCTTTCTCTACGGCCCAAAGCTTCAGAAACCAAACCGCCCATCTCATCGCAACAACGCAATAACAAACTCGTCAGCGCTGAACTTACAGCACGAGTCCCATCTCGCATTTCATCAATGAGGCTTTCTACATGATGGGTAAAAGCGACAAGAGTATCGAATCCAAATAAGCCCCCAGAACCCTTAATAGTATGAGCAGCGCGAAAAATGGCGTGAATAGCATCGGGTTCGGCAGTACCGGACTCTAAGGAGAGGAGCTGCGACTCCATGTCTATGAGGAGTTCAGCAGCCTCAGCTTCAAATGTAGCAAGAACGGAATCAAGACTCATGTGTATGCTCCATGGGCAAAGCAACCCCCATTGTCTGGAAGGCATTCAGGCTTACTGAGCTGTGCCCTACGACTTCGAAGGAAATTTGTCGATGCGCAAACTCACGCTGGGCCACTAAAATCAATTGAATTCCTGCGCAATCAATTTCTTCTACCTTGCTTAGATCAAAGGTAACAGGCCATTCGGAACCCAACATTTCATTTAATTCCTGCTTCAATTCAGCAGCATGATAAATATTGAGTTCGGATGGGAAAACCCACAGTAATTTGTCGTGAACGACTTCTATACACATAGCCTTATGCCCAATTAGGGAAGGATTAACTGCGCAACAGCAGCAAGAATCATTTCGGGTTTAAAGGGTTTAACAACCCATGCCTTGGCTCCTGCAGCTTGGCCTTGGGCCTTCATATCGCTACTGGATTCAGTAGTAAGCATGATCACGGGCGTGAATTTATAAGCAGCAATCGCTTTCATTTTGGTGACAAAAGTAATCCCGTCCATGATGGGCATATTCACATCACTAATAACAAGATGAATTTTTTTTCCGTCAAATTGATCCAGCGCTTTCTGGCCATTTTCAGCCTCGATCACGTCATAGCCAGCGCCCGTTAGGGTAATTTTCACTAACTGGCGAAGCGAAGCAGAGTCATCAACAATAAGAATGGTTTTGGCCATTGTTTAAATTCCTTAAAAACTTAGAAAAAGGTAATGCCTGTTGATTCAGTAGGGTTGTTTTGATGCTGAGCATCCAGATTACTTAAGGCGGCACTTTGGCCAAGTGAATTCTTTGAAAACGGTGTTTTCATAGAATTGTCGTGTGTCTTGCGCTCTTCCTCAGTGGTGTAACTCACCTCAAGATCTTTGAGAACCTCTAATAGATTAGGCTGAACTAAACTTGGATCTTGAAGTGCTTTAAGAGTTTGCTCCCGATACCGTTGAAGACTTTCCACCACATGGCTCAGAATTTGATCCATACGGTCTTGGAACTGAAGTTCAATGAGAAGCTGTCTGACGTGGTCTCGCGAGATGCTTGATTCTTGCAATAAGTCTTGATTCATCTGAGTAAGATGCTGCGTCACTCGATCTATCCCTTCTAAGGCCTGCCCAAGAACTTTCTCTGAGGCCTCCAGGGAAATAAGATCATCGTGAGCAGATTTGGTTGCTTCTGAAAGTGTGGTTGCAACCCCTTCTCGAATGGTGATGACTCTCTTGGTTATCTCTTGACCAGTTTGTGCAGACATAAAAGATAGCTTTCTGACTTCGTCTGCAACAACCGCAAACCCTCGCCCCGCTTCACCTGCACGCGCCGCTTCAATTGCAGCATTCAGCGCCAGTAAATTGGTTTGATCAGCAATTTTTCGGACTTCCATCGCCATTTTCTCAAGGTCAGCAGTAAACACATTCAATTGCTGAAACTTCTCAAGGCTGGCATTTCTATCTTCAAACGAGGCTCTGATGGCATCAAAACAGGAATGTGCATCAGGGGGTTGCGCGTGACGCACCACTCCAGTGGATATGGAACGTTCAACTAAAGCCTGATCTTGTAATCTGCGCTCGAGTTGCTCTGCTAAGGAAGAAAATTGTAGGGTGATTTCTTCGACTGCGCGTCTACTTTGGCCTTGAGCATTCTCAATTTGAGCAACCCATATTTCCACTGCGCGAGAACTTTGTTTAAACAATTCGCTTTGTGCCGTGTGATGTGCGATTTGAGCAGAGCGCTGCGCCGATTCCTGAAAAGCCTTAAGCGATGCTTGGGTTCGCAATCGGGCCTGACTCTCCCCCCATATCTCGAGAGCAAATCCGATCAACATGGCAAAAATGCTTGCAAAACGTAGTCCTGAAGACAAGCCTTCTAAGAAAAATAGGCTGGCCCCACCTAACAGAACAAGCGCAATACTGAGCATTCTTGTAGATGATGCTGCGGGTTCAGTGATGTAGGAGACCGACATAAGTATTAAAAATCTCTTTGAATAAGTTTAAAAAAAACAGTTTTTGCCATCTCTGTGAGCGCATTGAACAACAGCCCGCTTTAACCAATTTTGAATATACAAGGTCATGGCGGTAGTCAAAATATAAAGGTTCAGTACTTTTACGGCCTAATATTACATTTATAAAGGTTTTTATTCACAATCTGTCACTTAACCACCCTTATGTAGCCTGATTGCATCGCCCTGAAATCCTTCATTTTTTTCATCTTTTTAGCCAATTGGGAACCTTTTCCTACACTTTAAATCCTAAGAAAATAATAATTAATGGATGAATACATTCTGTGAGCCTGCAGTTATCGCTACCTAATGACCGAAATGCACGGTTACAAATGATTCGTGAGACCTTCCCTGAATTGCAGGGTCCTGACTGCCCTTCCCCTGGGGGTAGGCTAAAAGCGCTAGAAATCCTTTCTAACATTGACCCTGTTGACTATGGCCGAAGCCGAAACTATCTAGATGGCTCAGTCACTCGCTTATCAGCCTACCTTCGTCATGGCTGCGTTACCCTCAGTGAGGCGCGCGTCATGTCTCTATCCAAATGGACTCCCTCGCAAGCATTTAAATTTATTTTTGAGCTTGCCTGGCGAGACTTTTGGCGGAGAGTCTGGAAAACCTTAGGCCCAGCCATACGCAAAGACATAGAAAAACCAAAAGTTAAACTGGGCCACGAAGCCTTGCCAACAGATATTCGCAAGGGGCAAACGGGCCTGCCCTGCATGGACTCCTTTGTACGTGATCTAGTCGATACGGGTTATGTGCACAACCACGCCCGCATGTGGTTTGCTTCTTATTGCGTGCACTTTCGTAAATTGTCATGGCGTTCGTGTGCTGACTGGTATTTGGGTCATCTAATCGATGGCGATCTCGCCTCAAACCATTTGTCTTGGCAATGGGTGGCGTCAACGTTTGGATCTAAACCGTATATTTTTAATAAAGAGAATCTGTCTAAGTACTCAGGAAATAAATGGTGTGCCAGCTGCACGGCTGATTGCCCGTTTGATGATTCCTACCCTGGGTTACAAAACAAATTATTCGGAGATGAGAGCAAGTGAATACAGTCTTATTATTCCATGATGAGATGTTAAATCCTGAGCATCCGCTCCTCGCTCTTTACCCAGATATCCCTCGGGTTTTCATTTTTGACACGGCACAGCTGGAACGAGATGGTTTCAGTTTACGCAGAGTTCAATTCATTGCCGACTGCGTGTCTGAAATACCCGACATTCAAGTGTATAAAGGAACCATCAGCGAAGTACTTAAGGAATTGGGTACTGAGGTGGTGATCACGCAAAAAACACCACAATTACATATTTCATCCAGCTTAAATGGCTTCAAAGTACACTGGCACGATGAACCCGAATTTGTTTCATTCCGTGGGCGATTAAAACGTTTTATGCATTATTGGAAGGCGGTCGAGCCAGAGTTAATTGGTCCCACACAATCTGAACAAACCCGCTTAGTCCATCCATCCTCTCCCCCTGAGAAACCCCAACTTTCGATCACTTTTGAAGATGCAGCCTAGCGATTGATTAACGACCTCATACGAAAAACAATCCGTGAAATGGTGGGGGGCAGTGGGGGCCCTCCTGTAGCCTTTCTTGAACCCAAGGGCGACCCCGGATTGTTTGGTCCTGAGTCCATTGCTTGGAAAGTGCATGCCGACTTCGTATCCATGATGATTGGTGGCATCAGCTCTTTAGTCTTGCAAGCCATGCATCCCAGAGCATTAGCGGGTGTGTGGGATCATTCAAGCTTTCGAGAAGATCTGACCGGCAGGCTCGGTCGTACAGCTTTCTTTATCGCAGCCACTACCTATGGATCCAAGGAAATGGCAATGCGCTCCATCCACAAGGTCAATGCCATTCACCAACACATTACGGGATTGGATGAGTTCGGACGTCCCTATAGTGCTACTGAACCAGAACTTCTGGCTTGGGTACACATTACCGAAACCTACAGCTTTCTCAACGGCTATCAAAAATACTGCCATCCTAAGCTCACATTCGCCCAACAAGATCAGTACTTCAAAGAAATGAAAATGCTGGGGGAAATGATGGGCGCGCAGAATTTACCCTCAACCCTGTCTGAAACCCTATCAGCGATTGAAGCCTATCTCCCTGATCTGCATTATGGTGCACGAGCACAAAGCATCGTGAAATTGCTCGATGATTTTCCAACCAGCTCACTCAGCAAACCTTTGCTGAAGCTGATCAGCAAGGCAGGTTTTTATAATCTACCCGATTGGGCATTTGAAAGACTCAATCAACCTGTTCCCGGACTGATTCAACGCACCCTTGTTTCCTCGGCGGTTGATCTGATTGCCATCCCCATCCGTGACGCCCTCAAAAACGGCGTGGCGGCGCATGCAAGACGAAGAGTGGGCGCTATTGCAAGCCACTAGATTTACCCCTCAGCCAAACCCAAACTCAGCTTCGGTTCTGGCATCCGCTTCGCCAAACGATTGACACAGCCCTCGTGCTTGTATTGCCGATTATTTATTCATGAAATAATGATGTACTAACTGAAGCTCCTTCAGATTGATAGGGGTCAAACTAACGCTAGCTTGATCAAATCATGCAACTCATAAATTAGTCTTCATATCAAAACGATACAAAGGTAAGCGAATGAAACGTGTATTTCTGATCATACTCCTAGGTTTTGTAAGCCTATTTTCTAATGCGGCTGATACTCCCCCCGCTGCGCCCAATGCTGACTTTGTTCCGGATCTAATGCCTAACGACATTCCCTATGGCACACCCCTTTCTCTTGAGCAGTCCAATCGCGCATTGGCTGTTGGGGTTGCTGAAGCCAAAAAACGTAATTGGAAACTAAACATGGCTATTGTGGATTCAGGTGGAAATCTGGTCGCATTCAATCGAATGGATGGGGCACAGCTTGCTTCTATTGCGATTTCCGAACACAAAGCAAAGGCAGCTGTGATCTATCGCCGCGAAACTAAAACATTTGAAAAGTCAGTCAATATTGACCACACATTATCGGTGTTGAGCCTAGATGGTGTAATCGCTTCGCGCGGTGGCATCCCCATCATGATTGATGGAAAGATTGTGGGTGCTGTCGGTTGCTCTGGTGGTACTGGGTCTCAAGATGAAGTGGTGTGTAAAGCAATGATCGAAGCACTGAAGTAAGTTTTTTTGGTACTCCATGAAATACTCTTTGATAGTACTTGGAGTTCTGTTAACTGCGGTATTCTTTTTTCTCTGGACCCCTGATCAGGAACGCGAAACGCTAGAGCAACGATACAAAACAGAAGGAATGCGTTTTCTTCAACT
>Ga0136644_10001915_pt1 | contig 16215 bp, 14 predicted proteins | sample C_130820_EF_Meta_FD_94780 | JGI IMG/M metagenome (GOLD analysis project Ga0136644, IMG submission 94780) | Freshwater microbial communities from Lake Croche, Canada to study carbon cycling - C_130820_EF_MetaG (v2) (version 2) | ecosystem: Environmental > Aquatic > Freshwater > Lake | place... | reverse complement strand
CTTACTTTTTAGTGCTGGTATTAAAAATCTCTTCATTAGATCAAGGCAGCCGGCCACATACTCTGGTGAGTAAAGTGGGTCAGACATTGCAACACACTCTGCCCAACCAACTGTGCCATTCTCGTTTGTGGCCTTAACCATTAAAACCTCACGTGAAGTTTGAGTGCCAAATGAGGTTCTAAATGGCCTAACTAATGGCAAATGAATAATTCGAAGTTCAATCTCTTTTATTTTCATACCCTCACAACATATTCATTATTTGCTGAAAATCCAACTACTTTGCCACCCTTTTCAAATGCCTGCATAAATTCTTCTCTTACCTTATGCCGCCACTTAAGATTTTCAGATATATCTTCACTCCTTATAGTGACAATATCTTCCGGAATTTTAATCAGCGTATCTGCCTTGTCAGGATTTGTAATTACACTTTTTGCTACTGGCTGGTCACCTGCAACCTTCCAACTTGCCATAACTCGATCTGATTCATCCCCTGCATTTAGTGCATCTGGCATATCGCCATAAAAATTAGGATAATAAGCTGAAATATCAACACCAAGCTTGATTAAGTTTAATTTTGCATTCCGCGCAACTAGTGGATCAAATGTCCAAGTTATTTCCTTATAATTATTTTTCTTAGCCCAATTCCATTGATCTATTTTTAAAGAATATCCAATACCTTTATCGCGATATTTATCTAAAACTGCGGTCATGTGTGAATGGAGGTGAAGCCCACCAGATATTGCTGGGAATGCAAAGGCTGCACCAACACATTTTTCATCAACAAAAGCTCCAGAAAGATAAGCACCGCTATGAACCATTGCTTGTAATAGATTCGGAGTAATTTCTGTTCCGGCATCCATGGCCCAGATTTCATCAAACACTTTACGACCGAGATTTTGGTTAGCAAGTGATTTTAATGCAAGAATTTTAATATTCATTACTGAGTAAAGGTATCACAATATATGAAATGATTCATGTTTGAGTGGTTATTTGGAAACGGTCAAAATTTCTATAATTTACAAGAGCAAACTAATGAAATAAGGGTTACACTTAAAAAGCCTCATAAATTACTAATCTGCAATGATTCAAATTGAAAATTGTTCAATAATACAAAGTTATTCTCATATTAAGTATCATTAAACTCTAAATCCCTATGTATTAAAACTATGTCGGCAGTTAATAGCCATAAAAGTAAAATGTATCAACCAAATTTTTATTTCTTTTCTTGCGTGTCTCTAAAGTATTAAAGTTAACTGTTCATAATATTATTGCAAAACTTTACTAATGCCTTAAATTCTAACAAATACTAGCAAAACTTAAATGTGATACTATAGGTAAATCCATTATTTCAATTTGTTAATTCATTTTCTACTAAATGATGAACTAACTGTTTAAAAGTAAATTCGGGTTTCCATTTTAATTGATCGAAAATCTTAGTAGGATTTGCTTTTACAATTCTAGCTTCATTTTTCCTGACAAGTTTATCCTCTATTCGGATATATTTTTGCCAATTTTGTATTCCTAAATACAAAAAGGCTTCCTCTACAAATTGTGCAACGGTTTTAGACTCCCCGGAAGCAATAACATAATCATCTGGATATTTATGTTGCATTGTTAACCAAGCGGCCTTCATTACGTCCCCTGCGAAACTCCAATCTCTACTTACATCCAAATTGCCTAGCAAAATCTCCTCAGCTTCACCGCGAAAAATTCTCACTACACCAGAACTTATTTTTTTTGATAAGTAGATACCGTTTCGACGTGGCGATTCATGGTTAAAAAGAATTCCTGAAACCGCATAGCAACCGTGTGATTTTCTGTAAATTCCAACTAAATTATGACCTAAGGCTTTACTCGCACCGTAAGGTGAGTTTGGGGAAATTAGATGTTTTTCATTAGCAGGAAAATCAGTGGTTTCTCCAAACATTTCCGAACTTGAAGCTTGAAAAAAGCGGGTATGGTTAAGATTTAATTTAGGGTTAATCAAAGCGTTTAGTACATTACTTACGCCTATTGAATTAGTTTGAATATAGGATGAAGGATTATCCCAAGATTCCCGAACCGAAGACTTTCCGGCCAAGTTATAAATCTCCTGGGGCATAACTTGTGAGAGTAATGCCGCCACGCTTTCTTCATCATTTATGTTGCAGAAAAAGAGGTTTACACCTAAATTAATCAATTCAGATTCTTTTTCTGGATTTTTTTTATGAAACGTACCAATAACTGTATATTTATTATCGGTCAATAACTTAGATAAATAGTACCCATCCTGACCTGTAATTCCAAAGATTAAAGCAATTTTATCTTTCATAACTAATTAAAGCATTTCCATAAAATGCGAAATCATTTCACCTCTTTTTTTAACTACTTCTAGATTCCTGCTGACAGTTTTAGTATAAAGGTTTGCATGAAAGTTAAGAGTATTATTAATTAAATCCTTGACAGAGTCTACAACTCGTACGTTTGGCATTAACGAGTTGTTAAAAAAATCTGCACGATTTAACCACCAATCTAGGTATCCATCTGAATTATAATTTGCTGGGCTATCTGAAGGCATTTCTCTTGTGCTTAAACCTAAGATTTGATGGAAACTAAGTTCATTTAATATATTAAAACCGCTCGCGATTAGTTCTTTAGTCCACTTGCGAGAAGGAATAGCAACTGGAACACCAGCTGTAGCTAATTCAAATAACGTCATAGTGCTGATATTTTGAGGAAACACTAATACTTCTGTGCATTTTATTAAATCGCTCCACTTGTATGGTGTGCCAAGAATTGAAACTGATCTGAAAAAATTGTCTGTTGAAAATTCAATTTGTTTTGTTAACTTTTGATCTTTTGAAATTATCACACGCGGCCCATTATGCACTGAAACAACTCCATTTTTTTCACAATAAGAAGGGACAACATTTGTTTTTATATCAGTAAAATATTCAAGATAATCTGCATCTCCTTGATTATTGGCATAAAGAGCAATACGAGAATTATCCACACCTGAAACCAAATATTTATTAAATCTGTTCCAATCATTTTTCCTATTTGTGTAAGGGGCTTCGTATCGCGTGGCAGCAACTATCAAGATTGGTTTATTAAAATCCCGGTATAATTCTGCAAATACCGGAGAATAAGTGCAAATAAACCCGTCAAAAGACTTCAGAAATTTTCCATACTTATTTTGAAATTTATCAATGATTGAATCATTTAACAGATGCCATTTTCTAGCATTAACAAAACGAACAGGATCAGTTACCGGTAATCTGTCTGATACTAAGTGGTTGTGAGAGGAAATTGACCATCTAGTTAAATTCATAGATTTTTTAGCGATTTCTATTTCTAAATCTGCTATTACGCCAATATGTAAATCTAAATTGAATAAGCGAGCCTGAGAATTGCTTGTAATAAGATTAGATACGAGTGCGATCTTTTCATCTTTTTTTAATTGATATAAACGTCTAATATAAAGAGGTAATTTCTTGATATGAATAACCCCTCGTTTTAATCTCGATATTGCGATTTTTTCGCGAATCAATGTAATACCTTGAAAACTAAGTTATAATCATGAAATAGTAATTGATATTTGCTAGGTTGAGATATAATATTCGCAAATACAAGCGCGCCTTTTCCTGGCAAAACTCCTAGCTTTGATCGTATCTCTTTCGAAATTTTATGTGCATTCTCTGGTATCCAAGAAAGGCTATTAGGAGTGTCGTCAATTACAACAATAGTGCCTCGTCCAATAAATTTTTCACTAGATTGAAATTCCTGCAATCCATGTTGCATGGCTGGGTATGGATCTTCCCAGTCTATGTCAAAACTGTCTAAGTAGAGTAAATCAATTTGTTTGATTTCATATTGGCCGAAATATTTCATAAAATTCACTGAGTCATTTACATATAGTTCAATATTTGGTCCTAAATTCCCAAGCGTATCTCGAGGTTCGGATCTAATATCAACAGATAGTAATCTTCCCCCGAAACTTGTTACGTAAGAGGCCCATAATCGAGTTGAATCAGTTCCCCAAGCCGATGTTCCGGTTTCAACGATTATTGCAGGTTTATTATCTAAACAATTTAATGCTAGAGTTAAACCAGGGCGATTTATGTGATTCAATTCGCTTCGAAAAAGAAAATGCCAATAAGTTAAAAACTTTATGCTTTTAAATTTTTTTGGAAGAAATTGCCCAATTATCGGTAAAAAAAATTCTTTGCCGATTTTTTTGCTTTTGCGCTTTGCACGCATTATGAAAGTACTCACTCGCAATTTATAACCCCCATAATTAAAAGTTAATGTACCTCGTACCCTACAATGATATCCTCTTGAATTGTTTAACCCAAGACTCATACATGAGTCTGTATTTTTAGGCCCATATCTCTCCAACTATGCCAATATATAATTAGAATATTACATCGAAACTTTAGTTTTTGTTAAATCCTTTGTGCTCTTAATATGATTCATTCCCGACCTTAATTACCTATAGTTAGTATGAAAATAAAGGCATTGAAATAATTAATCTAACTGTTATTAAAATTGAATTTTGCTTGTGGGCTCTTGGGTCATACACAAAATTTGAGAGTATTGTCCAGATTTACTCCTCACAAACTTGAGTCTGAATATACCCAAACTTGAAATCCTTTTTCCGGACTCAACATCATAAATAAACTTATAAAATTTTATTGAATTATATATTTTTCTTTACTCTTTAAATCTTTTCACATATCGTAAAAATTTTGCCCTTTTTTTCTGTTTTATACTTAGCAAAAAACCAGGATGAAGTGAAAGCAAAAATGTAGGCTTTCTTTCTCTTAACCAATCTTTCATTGCTGGTAAAACGATATATTCTCCTCCTTCAATATCCATATTTATAAAAGTAATTTTAGCTTGTGCAATTTGCTCTATTGCTTCAATTGTGAATCCTTTAACGGTAGTTGGCACAGAATTTGAATTAAAGTGGATATCATCAAAAAGTTTTTGGTTTGGGCCAAATATTACATCTTCGTTTGAATCAGATAAAGCCCCATGAATTAAAATTACTTTGTTTTTTAAATTTGGATTGACTTCTAATATAGATTTGGCATATGAAATTGATCGACTCGATGGTTCGATCGCAACTAATTTTCCAGACAATAAAGCCGCGGTGAACGTGGTTTGTGATGCGTCTATGCCAACTTCTAGTGCAAAGTCTGCGCTATTTAAAAGATTTGCAAATATCTTAAAAGTTTTAGGTTCATAATTCTCAACAATTGAGTCCCAATCAACGGTCATTGCATCATGTGTGGTGGGTACATTAAACGTAACATTTTGTATGGTGACTTTACGGTTCATATCGCTCCCTAAAGAACTTGAGTATGCATCTTTAAGTAAGGGTGAGTCCGCAGGCATTCGTCGGCCTAGTTTTCTAATCAGTATTAGTCGATTTGCATTAAAAGTTAATCCGTATAGAGTTTTGCAGTGACTATTTCTGAATCCGAACTTGCCGCGTTGATTAATGACTATAAGAATGGCATAAATCTCACCCAAAAATATAGTAACGAATCGGAAGTTATTCAACTTGCGTATGAACTTCAGGCTGGGTCATACACGGAAATAGCGCTACAGCAATCTGAAATTCATGAAAAGTTTTGTGTTGAGATATCCACTCAAATCAATTCTTTTTGTAATTTATCTGAACAAAATTCCCTGCTTGAAGTCGGAATTGGCGAAGGAAATAGTATTTTAGGTATATCTAGTTTTTTAAATTTCAGTGGAGAATATTTTGGAGTTGATTTATCATTTTCAAGATTAACTTGGTGTGAAGATAATTTTTTTAAAGCAAATATTCCGATCAGGCTTGCAGTTGCTAATGCTTTAGCTTTACCTTTTAGTGATGAATCTATGGATGTTTTGCTAACAATCCACGCAATTGAGCCTAATGGGGGTAAAGAGGAACAAATATTGAACGAGTTAGCAAGGGTCACGCGTAATTACCTTATTTTGATTGAACCAGATTTTGAAAAAGGAGACATTCAAATAAAGTCCCGTATGAAAAGCTTGGGATACGTAGAAAATATACGTAAATATTTTTCCCGACTTGATTTTGAATTAATATTGGACAAACAAATTATAAATAATAAAGATTTGAATGATGGGATATCACTTAATCCTTCTACAATTTTTATTTTAAAGAGAAAGAGATTGGTAATGAGATTGGCAGACACATCGTTCTGCACCCCTTCCATGAAATTATCTTTGCGCAACTTAACGAACGGGCTAATTTCATCTAATGGAATTTATTACCCAAAAGTAGGTAGTATCCCATTTTTACAACCCATGGATGCTTTGTATATTTTAAGACCCAAATTCGAGTTAAGTTAATTACAAGATGCATATTATCCTTGTAAGTTTTCAAGTTAAATTACTATTCTAAATTTAAAATTTGGTGCGCCCGCAGGGATTCGAACCCCGAACCTTCTGATCCGTAGTCAGATGCTCTATCCGTTGAGCTACGGGCGCTTGTGTTGAGTTTATTACAATAGTTAGTTATGTCAAATATCCTGAGATTTTATTTGAATATCCTAGAAATTTTCTACATCAAGAAATTAGATTAAACTATCCACTAAATTTAAAATTTTTTCCCTTATAATCAATACAAACAGCCGATTATCTAAATTCTATACAAATAGATACTAAAATTTGTTTAAATCTTAAATTGTAATGTTACGATTTTTTATTCACCATAATTTAAAAAATCAATATTGATTCAGAACATAAGCGTACACGAAAAGTAAACAGCGATTGACAGTCTCGATAATTTCGATGCGTACGTTTAATTGCTGACGCTTTATTATGAATCTTTTCACATTTCGGATAACAAAAAATTTACTTGATCATTGAATGATGAAGAAAGTGACCTTAGATGTTTGTCAACCTTATATATCTGTGCAACCTCAGATAAGTTTGTAAATTCATTTGTTCTATCCGTTAAAGCTCCAAAATTGCATAAATGTGTAATATCTCCCAGCGAATTCTCTATATGTGATCTGAGAGACAACACGCTGGACACATTCGGATAAATAGTTTCAGAATGCAAATCTAAATTTTGCTCAAGTATTCGAATTCTATGCGCAATAAGATTAGAAAAATCGCGCACATCTAAAATTGGTAATATTGAAGATCCAGATGTTAATTTCATTAATTTATTATTAATTTTTGTGAATGCCAGCTTGCTAAAAATTCTTTCATTCGGTTCTTTTGGGCCGGTTAGGTATGGAAGAACAATATCCAGAACCGCAAAATTGCTATTAATAGTTGATTTATGCAGCAAATATTCTGAGAATAATTGTTTTTGCATTGAATACAAATCTTTGTCTATTCCGTAAATATCTTTGTAAATTTGGTAATAAGAAGAAGCTTGAATCCAGACCAACTCACCGCCTAACTCAATTTCTTTTTTTAGTATCTCTCTTGGGTATTCGTAGTTAGCTTGAATAATTTCCAATCTAGTTGCTTTACGCCATGCGCCTGCAAGATTTATTACAACACGAAACTGTGAAGAATTAAATGTATGAATTTGCTGCCATCTTGACTCAGTTATCATATTTAAATTTGGGTTCCTAAAAATAGGATAAATAGTGTGCCCAAAACTTTTAAGATGTTCAATTAAATAACTGCCTGTAAATCCATTTGCTCCAAGAATTTTAATTTGCATCTATAATTTTTTCACTTAAAATTTCTTAATAATCGATTGTAAGAGAGAATTTGATGGCGTAAATTAGTAAGTGGAGAAATTACAAACGCGACTAATCCATAGAACAATACATCTGTTTTTACTGGGAGCCTTGATATTCCAGTTCTATTTCGGTTTGTCCAAAGAAAAGTTGTTGACCCTCTTAGGGCTGGGAAAAATTTATTGAAATTTCTTTGTTTTTCCATTTTCGATTTTACTTCGTTCTTTTTGAGAATTATAGAAAATAATGATTGATCATTGCGGTGTATCTCAAAACCTGAAATTTGATGTTTCGAATTAAAATCATCAGAAATATAGAATCCACTTCTTTGTGTACTGTAATCTAGCCATTCGTTAGATATTTTGCTTAACTTAGCGGTCTGTGATTTGCATGAAACTAAAAAAAATGTTGCAGATATTTGAGGGGTCTTTTGAATTTTTTTTGGTACATGAAAATTAGTAAATACCTCTTGTTTTGTGTATTTTTCTTCGGGTAGAAGATTGTGCTCAACATAAAATAAATTGTGCTTCGCAGTTTTAATCATTTTATTTAAATCATTTCTTGCAAAAATATTTGTATTAATTTCACACCCGGAACCTGCATATAAAATATAATCATACGTTCCAAAAGCGTTTAGCGACATGAGTTTCAGTAAAATTGGAGTGAATATGTACCTATCAGGATTTTTTGGAATCTTAACCTCAAATTTACGACAGAACTCTGATAATCGTGTCCAGTCAAGCCCGTAACATTTATCAAATTGGCCGCTTTTTTTGGCTTGTAGAATAATTCTTTCGCGGGCTTCCGCAATACCTGAATATTTGCTATCTGTTTCATTGGGTGATCCACCAAACGTCACAAAACAAATTGTTTTTTTTCTAACCATGCTATTTGCTTCCTTAATTACTTTTAATAAATTATATATGGATTTTGGTGCAGTTTTACATGTCGATCTTATCTTAGCCACGACTTTGGAGACATAAATAAGCCAGAATAGTTGGAGGTTTCACGGTATAGTTATGGAGGTTGTGAAAGGAATTATGCCACCTGATAATTTAAGTAAACAGATTGAAGAATTAGTAGCTGTTGCATATTCGGAGATTCACAAAACTACTAAGTTTACTCGTGGCGAAACTCCAATACCGGCTACTGGTAAAGTTTTTGGAACACCTGAATTAAGGTCAGCGGTTCGAGCAAGTTTAGATTTTTGGCTAACAGCCGGACCTTACACTGAAGAATTTGAAAGTAGGCTAGCAAAACTAGTAGGAATGCGTAATGCACTCATGGTGAATTCTGGAAGCTCGGCTAATCTATTAGCAATATCATCACTAACGAGCCCAAAGCATGGTGAAAATGCGTTAAGGCCTGGAGATGAGGTAATCACAGTCGCAGCTGGATTTCCGACCACGGTCACGCCAATATTACAAAATGGCTTAATACCAGTTTATGTAGACATAGATTTGTCAACCTATGTTGCAAACGATAACGCTATAGAGGCTGCTATATCTGGAAAAACTCGAGCGATAATTATGGCTCACACTCTTGGAAATCCATTTAATTTAGACCATGTAACTAAAATTGCTGAGAAGCACAAACTCTGGCTCATAGAAGATAGCTGTGACGCGTTGGGCGGAACCTACCAGGGTAGAAACTTAGGATCATTCGGAGATTTATCAACATTTAGCTTTTATCCAGCTCATCATATAACTACCGGTGAAGGAGGGGCTGTATTAGTAAAAAAAGCAAAACATAAACCAATCGTTGAATCCTTTCGAGACTGGGGAAGAGATTGTTGGTGTCCACCAGGCGTAGAAAACACCTGCCTTAAAAGATACGAACACTCTTTGGGTCAGTTGCCGCCTGGCTACGATCATAAGTACACATATTCACATCTTGGTTACAATTTGAAATCGGGGGACATCCAAGCATCAATTGGATTAGCGCAGCTTGACCGATTGCCTGTTTTTACTGAAGCTAGAAAGTCAAACTGGAAATATTTGTTTCGCGAGCTTTCCGAACTATCAGATTTATTGATTTTGCCTAGCGCTTCCGCCGATAGCGATCCATCTTGGTTTGGATTCGCAATAACAGTGAAAAGTGCTAGTAAAAAAACTCGAGACGAAATTGTGCGTGAATTGAATTCTCGAAAAATAGGAACACGACTTCTGTTTGGAGGAAATCTACTCCGGCAGCCAGCTTTTCTGGGAAAACCAATGCGAATTGTTGGTAATTTAGATAATACTGATCAAGTTGCAGAAGATACATTTTGGATTGGGGTATGGCCAGGCTTATCACACTCAATGCTTGAATATATGGTCACTTCACTTAAAGAAATTTTAAAAAATAAGTGAAAGTAATTATTCTTGCGGGAGGACTTGGTACTAGGATTTCTGAAGAAACTAAATTAAAACCTAAACCAATGGTTTTGTTAGATGATAAACCAATTCTTTGGCATGTAATGAATATCTATGCTCGCCAAGGTTTTGATGAGTTTATTGTAGCGATAGGCCATAAAGGAGAAATCATAAAAGACTGGATAGATAATCTTGATTCATTATGGAATATTTCGGCAGTGCACACAGGACTTGAAACTCAGACTGGGGGCCGTATACGACAAGTAGTGAATACTTTTAATGATGATCAATTTATGGTTACCTATGGTGACGGTGTCGGGAACATTGATATTAAGCAATTAATCGCATTCCATAATAGTCATGGAAGGTTAGCTACCGTGACCGCTGTTCGCCCACCGGCCAGATTTGGAGTTTTGCAAACTACTAATGGACTAGTCGAAAATTTTGGCGAAAAAAGCCAAGCTGACGCCGGCTGGATTAATGGTGGTTTTTTTGTACTCAATAGAGAAATTATTTCTGAAATACTTGATGATCTTGAACCCTTTGAATCACATGTACTGCCGCGTTTAGTCGCAAAGAAACAATTAATGGCATACCATCATAAAGGTTTTTGGAAACCAATGGACACTTTAAGAGAGAAAAATGAACTCTCGGAAATGGCCTCTTCGGGAAGCGCCCCGTGGTTAGATGACGTAGGAAAGAATCTTAATAACAAATAAAAGTGAGAGAAATAAAATTAGATGCAAATATTATTTCTTTAATAAATCCTCTATATCAATTTTACAAGCTTCGTATGCTGATATTTTGTTTGAAATAACAGAATTCCACCAAGTAAATGTGCGAATTATCGCTTCTTTTTGATCCCACATTGGCAACCACTTAAGATTTTGAATAGCGAAAGTAGAGTCTAAATCAAGATACTTACTTTCTAAATCAACTTTTCTACTGGTATTTTGTGAAACTGCATATTTCAAATTATTGTCAAATTCGGAATTAACAATACTTAAAACTTCTTCCACAAGAAGGCTTTTTTCGGAAGGTCCAAAATTGATACTATCAATAATTTCGCCTTCTAAAAGTGCGTTAGCAGCGTATACATAGCCAACTAATGGATCTAAGACATGCTGCCAGGGACGCCTACTTTTTGGATTTCTGATTTTTAGGGTGCTATCACTCGTAATAGACCTAATAATGTCGGGAATGAGTCTATCTTTAGACAAATCACCTCCCCCAATTACATTACCAGCCCTTGCCGAACAAATTTTATGTGACTGATTAATATTCCAGATATTTTTCCAAGCAGAAATTACTGCTTCGGCTCCAACTTTGCTTGCACTGTAAGGATCTTTACCTTTTAGTTTGTCATCTTCTTTATATTTACGCATAATGCCGAGATTTTCATAAACCTTGTCAGTGGTTATTGATACCACAGTAGTCTCGTCCTTTAAAAAACTTACTGATTCCAATAAGTTTGCAGTTCCAATTATATTAGTTTTAAAAGTACCAAGTGGATCGCGATAAGATTCAAGCACCAACGATTGTGCAGCAAAGTGGAATATGATTGCTGGCTTAATCTGTGAAATGGTTGATTTAAGGATTTCAAAATCACGAATATCTAAAAATTTTTCGAAAATTTTTCCTTTGCGGTTAAGCTTACTATACAGTGACGATCTATCCGGCTCTAGTGATATCCCTACTACTTCTATATCTTGAGATTCTAATAATAATGTAAGCCATGTGCCTTTAAAACCTGTATGACCAGTAATCAACACTGGCCTCCCAATTTTTCTAAGCTTCTTAATTGATTCTAATCTCATAATTAATTATAGCAAGTTTTAAAGAATATTAGTCTTTGCTTAATGCTTTAAAACATTCAGTTCTTTATATTTCAAATTAAATCTTCTAATAAGTGACGCTTTTAAGCTGTTGAAAAAAACCGATAAGTAAAACTCAGTTTTTGGCTGATTCTTAGAATCATGTACTGCTCTACTGATAATGCTTCTACTTCTAGTTAAATTGAATAAATTTCGATTCTTGCAATGTATGTGTAAGCTGTAGATCGGAATTGTTTGTTGAGAATTTAAATCATATATATTTGGAAAGTCTCGCTTGTCCGTCATGGTAAGAGATTGCTTGCTAACATCTAAATATGCACCGGGTGTAGGTTTGCGAACAGTAGTAAATCCACGTTTATTTCGGGGGTCTTGACCAAAAAGAAACATCCCGATATCTACCCCATCAAATACACCTTTAAAATACGAAATGGATTTCTTATTTTCGTAATACATTTTATCATCGTTAATAATTTCTTGATTGTATAATGGTGCGGATGGTAATATCTGGAAAATATCTCGGTTTATTTTGGATAAAATTCGTAAAATATGCATGTCGGTAGTTTTAGAATTTTTTTCTGCTTCCATAAGTGTGAGATCTCTTAGATATTTCGCGCTAGTTGAGTTTTTTACGTACAGGCAGCTCGCAATTCCCTGATATTCATTCACAATTGGAAATGCAAATTTGGAATCTAATTCAGACAAAAGTTTAAAAGGAAAATCTCCGGAAATTATCACATCAGATTCTATATGTAAAATTTCTGCATCTCTTTCTTGCATAAAATCTGCAAGTGCTAAAAATCTTACAACTGATAAGAACCAGAAATTTCTCCTAAAAGTTTTGTCATGAGTTAAGAAATTTTCGAGTCTTGTCCAGTTTTCTTCTTTTTTGTATTTATGATAGTTTAAACCTTTAATCTTAAAATTAGATTGATCTAAGTCTGTGATTAAAAATACTTTATGCTCGGGAAATAGATTTATAGTCCTCTGAATATTAAGAGTTAAATACTTGGGCGGTTTTGACAAAAAATGTACAAAAACTATATTCACTCCTATATATTACTATAGAAATAACCTAAATAGGCAGTTTTTGTGATTCTGAAAACTCAGGAACACACAAGAAATTAGTTGATTGGAATAATTTAACTATAATCAATATCTTACTTTTTCTGGGTCCTGTGGAGAGCAAACCTTGTATACTTGGGTTATGTCGTTGTTATTTAATGAATTTAAATTACGAGGTGTGAGCTTTAGTAATCGAATCTGGGTTTCTCCTATGTGCCAGTATTCTGCAAAAAATGGATTAGTTAGCGATTGGCATAAAATTCATCTTGGTGCACTTGTCACTGGTTTGCCTGGATTAATTATGGTTGAGGCAACTGGAATTGTGCCAGACGGTCGCATCTCTATTGGTTGTCTTTCAATTGAAGATGATGAGCATGCAACTGCATTCAAGCCAATTATTGAATTTGCTCATTCACACAGTGTTAAAATTGGTATTCAATTGGCGCATGCGGGACGCAAAGGTTCTAATATGTGTCCAGGGGATGATCATAAAATTGCATTGCTCAATGAGGGTGGTTGGAAAACCGTTTCGGCATCCCCGCTGGCTTTTGCAGATTATCCAATACCTAATGAATTAACGGTTTCAGAAATAAAGAGCCTGGTCAATGAGTTTTCACACGCTGCAAAACGGGCCATTGACTCTGGTTTTGATGTTATAGAAATTCACGCGGCGCATGGCTATCTATTGCACCAGTTTTATTCTCCACTTACAAATCATCGAAATGACGAGTACGGTGGTGATTTTGCTGGGCGCACCAAATTTCTTCTTGAAACTGTAAGAAGTGTACGTAAATGCATCCCAGTAGCAACACCGCTATTTGTTCGGATCTCAGCAACTGACTGGATCGATGGTGGCTGGGATATAAATCAATCAATCAAGCTCTGTATTTTACTCAAAGAGTCTGGAGTTGACTTGGTTGATGTTTCTTCTGGCGGAAATTTAAGCAATATAAACATACCTAATTACCCGGGGTACCAAGTATCGCTTGCGAGAGAGATTCGAAATAACTCAAAGATTCCAACCTCTGCGGTCGGGTTAATTACCGATCCATTACAAGCAGAAAAAATTTTAATAAACGAGGATGCGGATGCAATATTTTTAGGAAGAGAAATGTTAAGAAATCCCCGCTGGCCATTGTATGCTGCTAAACAACTTGGGGTAAATATCGATTGGCCAATGCAGCTTCAACGTGGAAAAATTACTTGATAAAGATCTTAAGAAGATATTCATTGCTTTCTTATATATCGCAATAAGTTAACCAAATATATTAAACTAGAATTTTTTAAAATATGAACTGTTTAAGTATTCTGTTAAAGCAATCTTCCAATTTCTTTGTAAGTTAATTCCTTCTGAATCTAATCGTGTGTTAGACATTAAAACAGCCTCTGGCCTAGTTGCAACGTCATGTTTCCAGCCTAATTTTTCTGGAAAAGGTTCAATTTTTATTTTATGAGTACTATCCAATACTTGAGCCATAGTTCTTGCAACTTCCAAAAAAGTAGCGTGCCCTAATGAAGCCATGTTGTATATCCCAGTTTTATCTAGCGCCAGTAACAACAGTGTGTTTCTTGCGAGATCTTTAGTATAACTTGGTTGCCATATTCTCTCACCCACTTCGATTTTATCAACTTTATTATTTAAGGTTGAGTGAAAAATTTTATACATCTTGCCAACAAAGTTTTTATCTTTGTTCTCGCCACCGAAAAATCCACCCATTCTAACAACTAGTGCTTGCTTAGAATAATAAATCAAACTCTCGGCTTCAAGCTTAAGATCTCCATATTTTGAAAGAGGGTTTGGTTTTGTACTCTCGGTTGCTGGTGACTCAAGTCCGTCAAAAATTAAAAATGACTGCGGATAAAAGAATTTTGCTCCCACTTCGACCGAGAATTTATGTGTATTGATTGTACCTTGCACAATGTTCATTCTTGCCTTAATATAATTACGTTCACAAAAATCTGCATCAACTTTTGCAGCGCAATGTAGGATAAAATCTGGCTTTAAGCTTCTGAATTGTTCAAAAGATAGAAAATCTTCAACATTTAAGTCGTGTTTGCTTGGATAGACAATTTTCGAATTTGGTACATATTCATTTAAAGTGGAAACAAATGAAGAAGATAAGTTTCCAATTCCTCCTGTAATTAGAAAAGTTTTATTATTTAATTTTTCATTTACCTTAAGCCTAAAATTTATTTCATTACTAAAGTTTTTTTGTCTTTTTGAAACCTTATCATTATTTTGTTCACTACTAGCGAACAAATCCATGTCACAATTGTTTTGGTTGCTCATTGCGAGCGCCCTAGCCGTACCAATTTATTCCAATCCACCTCTTTTACGCGAGGTTTTCCAGCTATTTCTCCAGAGATTACTTCGGAGGCATTAATTTTTTCCCATGCAAGTTGATCAACTACTTCATGTCCAGATTTTAATAACGTAGTGATCCCTTCAGAAACCTTTGGTACTTTTAAGTTTTCTATTATTAAATCAACAACATCACTTGAGTCACTCTTATTAGTTCCAATTACACCAGTTGGTCCGCGCTTTGCCCAACCTGTTGTGTAAACATTATGTTCAATGTGTCCGGCTATATTGTTGATCCGACCATTTTCAATTGTGATTCCTAAGTATTCAACTGCGTCATAACCAATTGCAGTAATAACTAATCCAGTTTTAATTGTAAAGATTTCTTTAGTAGAAATTACCTTTCCATTCTCAACCTCATTAATAGTAAAGACAACCTCTTCAACTTTTTTATTACCTTTGATCTCAATAGGTGTTGATAAGAACTTAATCTCTAATTTTCTGTTAACTCCTTTTTTGGAGTGCTCAGCGATTAATTTCATTGCCTCTAGATTATGTTTTAAATCTTTCTCTATCTCACTGCCAATATTTGCTCTTTCAGTAGCTTCCTTAACCTGCTTTTCATCAATATAAACATCGGTATTTTCAAGTTTTGGTAGATCCCGAAGTTCAGGAGCTGTAAAAGCTGCATGTTCTGGTCCACGCCGACCACAAATAATCACTGTACGAATGTTACTTTGTTTTAATTTTACCAATGCATGCTCTGCCACATCAGTTGGATCAAGCTCGGTTGGATCAATCGCCAACATTCTTGCCACATCCACAGCCACATTTCCAGCACCAATTACCACTGCGGTGTCGCAAGATAAATCAACCTCTGTATTTACATAATCTGGATGGGCGTTATACCAAGGAACAAAATCAGCAGCCGATAATGAGTTGGCTAACTCCTCTCCTGG
>Ga0136644_10001914_pt1 | contig 16217 bp, 13 predicted proteins | sample C_130820_EF_Meta_FD_94780 | JGI IMG/M metagenome (GOLD analysis project Ga0136644, IMG submission 94780) | Freshwater microbial communities from Lake Croche, Canada to study carbon cycling - C_130820_EF_MetaG (v2) (version 2) | ecosystem: Environmental > Aquatic > Freshwater > Lake | place... | reverse complement strand
TGTTCCAATTTGAACTGGAATAATTGTAGAATCAGTTAATGCTTTTTCATAAGATTTTTTATCATATATATTTAATAAATCAGAGTTTATTCTGCGATAAACATATTCAGTTCCATTAATAGTAATAGGTTTACCTTTCCATTCAATTGCCATTTTATTAACTCTAACAGTTGTATCATTTTCCTGTTCAGAAAAATCTGGAACATAAGAAAACTTATCAATTGTTGGGTCTCCAAAATTAACACATTTACCATTTGAATATAAATAACAATCAAATGCTGATTCTTTAATTGCTTCTGTCAATTGATTAGTTAATTTAGCTTTAAGTTCAGATAATTCAAAAAGATATTGGTCACTTGTTAATGGAACGCGTGGTATAGATTTACTTAAATCTTTTCTTTTTAATTCAATTGCTTCATCAGATTTTAATTGTTCTTCTGTAAAAACCATTAAATAAACAAAAACTTCAACAGTTTGAAGTGGGAGGGGTAAATCTTTATGACTACAAATACGTCTAGCACGTCCAATTACTTGTTCAGAACGTACAGGGTGCCAATAAGGGTCCATTAAATGAACATATCTAGTATTACGTAAATTAATACCTTCTGATCCAGATGATGTAATCATAAACACCTTAATTACTTCACCCATATTATTATTTCTATATTTTGATTTTAATATATTGCCAATACTATCGGGAATATCATCCCATTCACCATTATATATTTTTCTTATAATTTCCTTTTCTTCAACAGTTTCTGTACCAGTATATAAACCATATGTTGGTTTCCCTTGTTCTTCTTCAGGAATATTGATTTCCCATAATCCGAGTGTATTTTTTTTTATTTTAAATTGAGTAAAACCATTTTTATTTAAAACTGATGTAAATAGTCCAATACCTTCAGCTGTTCTAAATTGACTATATACTAGATGTAAACCTTGATATTGACTATCTTGAATATTTTCAAGAACATTTAAAAATTTAGGACTATAAATTTGTAATGCTTCAGGTGTAAAAAAATCATTTGATTTTTCTTCCATTTCTCTAAGTTTATTTTGTAAACGTTCAGCATATGTAATTCCACCTATATCTTGTAAAACTTCATCACCTTCAATTTCACCTTCACGATCATCCGTAATATCTTGTTTAGATTCTAACTTTTTACCTTGTTTTAAAGCAGCAACAATAATATTTTCTTCTTCACCTTTTTCTTCTCCTTTTTCTTCTTCTTTATCTTTTTTAACTCTAATTGGAATAGGTCTATCAGGAATTATAAAATTACAAAATAAACGTGAGAAAATACGATAGGTTGATGCTTTATCTTCATAATCTTCTCCTATAGCTCCTTGTTTTGGTTTTCTTTTTTCTAATTTTCTCTCTTCTACACGTGAGGATTCATAAATTTTAAATTGAACATCACTCATAGGAACACTAATTATATGATAATCATAACCAATTCTTTTTTCAAAGGTTGGTAATAAACTTTCTTGCGCACTTTTAAAATAAGATGATAATCCAAGTATTCTTTTTCTAAGAGCATCAACATTTTTTAATTTTCTTTCATTTTCATCAACATATCTACTAACAAATTCATCAAAACTATCTGGTAAAGCTTTTCTATATTTAATTTCAATTCCATCAATAATAATATCAATATCATTTCTTCTAAGTATACTTATTATTTTTCTCTCGAAATCTTCATCTGAAATGAATTCATTATCAATTTCTAATTCTCCATTATCCTTTTTTTTTGTATTCGACACACCTTGATAACCAGAATCTTTTTTAATCTTATTTTTAAACCCAAAAGGATTTCTTGTTATAGTTAAAATTTTACTAGAAGGTGAATAACTAATATAATCTAGAGATTTCTCTCCCATTAACATTTCGTGAATTGAATTAATATCTATCTTCTTAGAAGTTTGAATGACTAAAGGTATTTTCCATGTCTTAATATAACCTCTTAAAATATTGAAAAGAATCGCAAACTCATTAGGATAATTTACAACAGGTGTTCCTGTTAACAAAATAATTCTTGCATTTTTGGCACTTAAAAGCATTTCATATAATTTAGTAGATAAATTGACAGGTAATTGTTCTTTTTCACCACGTTTATTTTCACGAATAGGTTTTTCTCTCTTTAATTTATTTACTATTCTACTAATAAAATTATGTGCTTCATCAATTATTACTACAGAATTGTCAAAAATATTTTTACTATAACCAGATGTCATTTCTTCTAATCTTTTATCTCTCAATCCATTATAATTAATAAATCTATATTTTTGTTTTATCATTTCATTTAGTTGTTCTTCAAGAATTTGTTTATTTCTGTCACTTAATTCATCATAATTTGACTTCTTTTTAATATTTACAAAAAAAGCGCCACCATGTCTGCGAATATATTCTTGTGGTATATTTAAAATAGCTGATATGGTTTTTAGTGCCTCAGGATATTCTTCAATTGATATCCATTCCCAAAATTGATTTTTTTTATATAATAAATCACCGCATTTTTTAAGTTCTCCAATATAATTTGCTTTTAAGGAAGCTGGGGTCATAATAATAATACTTTTTGAATCTTTCATACCTTCAGCAATAGCTATACTGGTACAAGTTTTACCTGAACCTAGACCGTGATATAAAAGTAAACCACGATAAGGAGTATATAAATTCATATAATCTCTTACAATTTTTTGATGGGTTAATAGAGAGAAATTTGATGATGTTTTACCTATAGTATCACAAGAAATACTTTCTTTATTTTCATCTAACTCTCGTTTATAAGGTTCAAATAATGAATTGATAAAGTTTACAAAAATCTCTCTATTATTCATAATATAACTAGAAACTTTAATATTTACTGGAGGAAGTTTTTTAGGTAATCTTTTTGTAATATCAGTATCACCCATTTCAACTGCAACTTCAGGACCTAATATTGCTACTCCTTTTTCTGGTTTTTTTGTTATTCTCTTTTTTTCTTTCGGAAGTTTAATTGGTATAGTTTCTTCTTTTTTCTTTGGTTTCATAATAAATTCTTCTTCTTCACCTTTCTCTCCTTCTTCCTTTTCTTCTTCTTCTTTCTCTCCTTTTTCCTTTTGTCCTTCTTCCTTTTCTCCTTCTTTTTTTTTACCTTCTTCCTTTTCTCCTTCTTCTTTTTCACCTTCCTCTTCTTCAATTATTAGAGGAGTTTTAATATTTATTTTTTTTGCTCTTTTTGTTTTTTGAATTGGTAATAGTTCAATCTTTTTCTCTTCAATTTTTACAGTTTCTTTGACGCTAACTTTCATTTTTTTATTTTCTGCTAATTTTTTTAATAAAGTCTCTCTATCATATCCTTGATTCGTTTTATCAATTATTAAAGGTCTTTTATTAGTTTCATCTTTTTCTTCATCTTTTTCTGCATCTTTAACTTTAAATATTTTAGGAATATCAATGTCTACAGGTAATATTCCTTCAAATTTTTCTATTTCAGCAATTTGTTCTCCTATATCAGTAACCCCTTTTAAAAGTTGTTTACCTAGGTTTGTTTCTGTCTTTTTTTTTTCTTTTAGAGCTCTAGGTTTTTTCTCTCCTTTTATAACAACGGCTACTCGTTCTCTTTCTTGAATATCTGGTTTAACCATTAATTGTTGTTTAATTTGCTCTAAATGATTCATTACTATATAATTTAGATATATAAATTTTTATAATTTTACATAAGAAATATTAAAGTATTTAAATAATTTATATGAAAATATTTTATAATGGAAAAATAATAAAAAATAATGAATTTATAAAAGTAACTGAAACTAAAACTGAACCATTAGTAAATTTAAACTTAGACCCCAATTATTATTATACATTGATAATGTATGATCCAGATGCTGTTGGAGGGACTTATATTCATTGGTTAAAAATAAATATTACAAATAATGATATCAATACTGGTAATATTATAATTTCATATAAAGGTCCATCCCCACCACCCAAAACAGGAATTCATCATTATATTTTTGAGTTATATAAACAAGATAGAGAGAATAATTCAGAAAAAATAACTGAAAGATTGATATTAATTGCTGAATTAAAAAAAAATCTAAAAATAAATACTCTAATAGATAAAATACAATTTATAAGTGAAAATAAAAGTGGTGGTAAAAAATGTAAAACACAAAAAATAAAATATAAAAGGAAAAAAAATAAATCAAATAAAAAATTTACTTGATATAATTTATAGTTTATATTATATATTATATTATATATTATGATGTAAATAAATCAATACTATTAATAGCTTCATTACATGCAACTTGTTCAGCCTTACGTTTAATTTTATGTTGACCTTCACCCATAAATATTAAAATTTTCGTATTTTCAGTAGTGTAGTCATGAATATCCTTATAACTCTTAAAAAATGATATATCTACAGCATCTTTATGTTTTAAATTATAAATAGGTTGTCCAAGACATAGGTATACCCCCATTTTATAACCTAATTCATTATCATATTCAATTTCTAAATAATGTGGTGTAACTTTAAATTCTTTTTGAATTTTAACTTGAAGTATATTTTTATAATTATCATCATTTTGAATAAGAGAAACCCAATCAATATGTGTTTCAAATATACGATTTATAAATTTCTTAGCCATTTTGAAGCCAGGACTTTCATCATCACTAGTATCTTCAGAACTAGGATTATGTGTTTCAAAATTGAGAAATAATGCGCCGATAAATGACTCAAATAAGCAACCAAGTTTTTTAAGATTAGTTCTAATTTTCTTTTCTTCAGCATGTTTAGATATTATAAGCCATTTATGAAGACCCATTTCGAGTGCTATTTTTCCAATTGCTTCATTTTTAACAATAGCAATTTTTTTTTCAGTCATAAATCCTTCATTTTCTTTAGGAAATCTTTTATAGAGATATAGTTTAGTCACAAACTCAAGTATTCCATCACCAAGAAACTCTAACCGCTCATTTGATTTAGAACTAAGTGGAAGACAATCGGTTGGTCTTTCAACAATAGTGATATTTTGTTCTATATTCTCATATTGAGGTCTCTTCGTATAAGAACGATGAACAAATGCACGTTGATATAGTTCTAATTTTCTTACAGTTGGTGGTAATCCATATTTTAAAAGAATAGATTGAACTTCGCTCAATGTAATCTTAACATTTAGAGGATTATAAGGATTAAATATTAATCCATCCTCAGTCTTAATTAAGTCGTCATCACGTTCTTGTTTCACTTCTCGATCTTGTTTCACTTCTGACATTTATTTATATAGTATGAAATTATATCTTTATATTCATTTTAATATATTATATTACAATGACTTAAATAGAGAGAAGAGAAGATATTGATAATATTTTTGAATTATTAGTAATAAAATTGAAATACATATTTACTATTATTATTTATTTAACAATAAAAGAGAATAAATGCTTGAATATTTGAATTCATTGCCAAAAAATGTTGAAAATATTTATCTTTATAATAAAAACATAACTGAATTACCAGATTTATCAAGATTTACAAATTTAAAAACATTATATTGTAATCATAATCAATTAACTTCTTTACCTCCTCTTCCAAAAACATTAGAATTTTTGCATTGTGATAATAATCAATTAACTAAATTATCAGATTTATTAATATTTACAAATTTAAAAAAATTAAACTGTTCCAATAATCAATTAACTTCTTTACCTTCTCTCCCACAAACATTAGAAACATTACATTGCTCTTATAATCAATTAACTTCTTTACCTCCTCTTCCAAATAAACTAGAATTTTTGCATTGTGATAATAATCAATTAAGAATATTATCTTCTCTCCCACAAACATTAGAAACATTATATTGTGATAATAATCAATTAACTTCTTTACCTTCACTTCCAAAAATATTAGAAATTTTATATTGCTCTTGTAATCAATTAACTTATTTACCACCTTTAAATAATAATCTAAAATGTATATGTTGTGAAAGTAATCAATTAACTTCTTTACCTCCTTTAAATAGTAACTTACAAAATTTATATTGTTGTAATAATCAATTAACTTCTTTACCTCCTTTAAATTATAATCTAAAATATATATATTGTTCTAATAATCTATTATCTTCTTTACCTCCTTTAAATTATAATCTAAGATATATTAATTTTAAAAATAATCCTATTTATGAAATTATAAATAATACAACTGATACAACTGATACAACAGATAAATATAATATAAATATTTCAAAGATAAAAGAAAAAATAATAATATTAAATCAATTTTGTTCTCTTTATTATTCATTAAAATTTAAAAAACAATTTCGTAAGATTCTTTGGGAGAAAATAAGAGAACCTAAAATACAAAAATACTATTCTCCAGATAATTTGATTCAATTATTGAGAGAAAAAGAAGAAGAAGATATTGATGAAATATTAAATACTTGGTAGTTGGTAATAAATTATAATATTTAATTATTTAAGTATTTAAATAAAATTGAAATAAATATTTAATATTATTTTTTATTAACAGTAATCAAAATGGTCCAAAATTTTGAATATTTAAATTCATTGCCAGAAAATGTTGAAAATATTGATATTTCTTTTAAAAAATTAAGAGAATTGCCAGATTTATCCAAATTTACTAATTTAAAAAGGTTAAATTGTTCAAATAATATGTTAACTAGTTTGCCTTCTCTCCCTGATACATTAGAACTTTTACATTGTCATGTTAATCTATTAAAGGAATTACCACCTCTTCCTGTTAATTTAAAACAACTTGTATGTTCAAGTAATCAACTTATTACTTTACCATCTCTTCCTAATTCTTTAATAGAATTAACTTGCGCTTTTAATCAATTAAAAGAATTACCTTTTCTACCAAATAAAATAGAACATATAAATTGCCCCAATAATATGTTAACTACTCTTCCAGGATTTCCTAAAAGTTTAATACAATTATATTGTCATGATAATTTATTACTTTGGTTCCCTACATTCCCTATAAATTTACGAATATTATATTGTCAAAATAATCGATTAATTTGGTTACCTTCACTCCCTATAAATTTACGAATATTAAGTTGTGAAAATAATTTACTAACTGAATTACCTTCTCTTCCTCCAAATTTAACAAATATTCATTGCGAAAGAAATAAATTGAATTCTTTACCATCACTTCCTCAAAATTTACAATATTTACATTGTCAAAATAACATGTTAACTTCATTACCTTCGCTAACAGGAAATTTGCTTGTAATTAAATGTAATAATAATTTATTAACTTCTTTACCACCTTTAAATGATATATTAACAATTTTGCATTGTCATAATAATAAATTAACTTCTTTACCTACTTTAAATATAAGTCTAGAATTATTAAATTTTAGTAATCAATCATTAATTACTATGTATAATATCAATTATGATGATACAATATATACGATTAAAAAAAAAATAAATATATTGAATCAATTTCGTTCTCTTTATTATCATCTTAAATTTAAAAAACAATTCAGAAAATTTCTTTGGGAGAAAATAAGAGAACCTAAAATACGAGAACATTATTCTCCTGATAATTTGTTTCAATTGTTGAGAGAAAAAGAAGAAAAAGATATTGATGAAATATTAAATTGTTGGTAGTTGGTGTTGGTAGTTGGTGTTGGTAGTTGGTGTTGGTAGTTGGTGTTGGTAGTTGGTGTTGGTAGTTTGAATATATTAATTATTTAAGTATTTAAAAAAAAATTGAAATGTATATTCTTTCTTTTTTTATCTTAAAGAAAGAAAGAGAGAAATGAGTACCATCATAGAATATTTGCCAGAAAATATTTTAACAATTAATATTGGTGGTTGTAATCTAACTGAATTACCAGATTTATCGAGATTTTATAAATTGAAATATTTGTATTGTCACAAAAATCAATTAACTACATTACCAGAACTTCCTGCTTCTCTAGATTATTTGTGTTGTTCAGATAATAAACTTACTTCTATACATTCTCTCCCTGAAAATTTAAAATATTTATCTTGTTCAGAAAATCAATTAACTTCTTTACCTTCTTTAAATAGAAATTTAGTAGTTTTACTCTGTTCACATAACAAACTTACTTCTTTACCTCCTTTAAATTCTAAATTAATAAATTTACATTGTGATAGTAATCAATTAACTACATTACCTTCTTTAAATATAGATTTAGAATATATATCATGTTCGAATAATCAATTAACTATATTACCTTCACTTCCTGAAAAATTAACAATTTTATATTGTAATATAAATAAATTAATATCTTTACCTTCACTCCCTGAAAAATTAAAAACATTACATTGTGATAGTAATCAATTAACCTTTTTACCATCAATTCCTAATTCTTTAACATATCTATATTGTTCAAATAATCCTATATTTAGAATAATTGATAATAATGATATAAAAATTATCAAACAAAACATAAAAATAATTAATCAAATTCGGGTTCTTTATTATCATCTTAAGTTTAAAAAACATTTTAAAAAAATTCTCTGGGAAAAAATAAGAGAACCTAAAATACGAGAGCATTATTCTCCTAATAATTTAGTTAAATTGTTGATACAAGAAGAAAAAGATCTTGATGAAATATTAAATAAGTGGTAAGGTATAAATTGGAAAATGAAGAATAGAGAGAAAGTAAGATAAATTATTTTGTCTAATTTAGAATAGTTAAATTAATATAATAATAATTTACATAATTATAAAATTGCTTTAACTAAAGGTCATACACAGAAATTTATTCAATATGATTTAGAAATAAATGAAATAAAAAATTTTATAAAATTTAGACGCAATAAAGAAATAAATATATTATTGATTTTTAATATTTTAAATTAAGGATCTTTAAATTAATAATTTTTTAAATTAAGAATGTTTTAAAAGATAAAAAATTATATTTAAATATTTAGAAATGGTTTATAAATTTGAATAAAGTGATATAAAGATTTGTGGTATATAACTAATATGGAAGAGTGGCAAGAAATCATTAATTTTCCAAATTATAGTGTAAGTAATTTTGGTAATGTAAAAAATAATAAAACAAATAAACTAATGAAAATAAATGTCAAAGGAGGATATTGTCATATTAGTTTAAAAAATGAAACATCTAAGAAAAGTTTTAAAATTCATAGGTTAGTTGCGTCTGCTTTTATTCCTAATCCTGAAAATAAACCTGAAGTAAATCACGAAGATAAAAATAAACTTAATAATAATGTAGAAAATCTTACGTGGATGACACGAAAAGAAAATAATCAACATAAATCAATTGGATTAATTTATAAATCTAATAAAAATAAACCGATAATACGTTTAAATTTAATTGATGAAATTTTAGATAATTATAATTCTATTGAAGATGCTGGTCAGTGGGCTTTTGAAAATAAATTGACTAAAAATTCACATAATGGTAGAAATGCTATAGGAAATTGTGTAAATAGTTTATCTAATAAAGCTTACGGGTTTAAATGGAAATATACTGAAAAAAATGATTTAGAAAGTGAAGAGTGGAGAGAATTTGATTTTAAAAAAATATTTAGAGAAAACATTTTAATTGATAAAAAATATTATGTATCCAATTTAGGAAGATTTAAAAATAGTTATGGAATAATTATGGATAATTACAAAACAAATGAAAATGGTTATATTCGTGTTTATATTCACAAAAAAACATTTGCTTTACATAGATTAGTTGCTATAACATTTTTAGAAAATCCTGAAAATAAAGAAACCGTTAATCATAAAGATGGTAATAAAATAAATAATAATGTTAATAATTTAGAATTTGCAACAAATAAAGAACAACAAATACATAAATTTGAAATTGGTTTAGGAAATAATTTTACAAGAAAAGTAAAACAATATGATTTAAATATGAATTTAATAAAAATACATAATTCAATAGCAGATGCTGGAAGAAATGTAGGAGTCCATAAAAATAATATTTGGGGTGTTATAAATAATTTAAGGAAAACTTCTGGAGGATTTATTTGGAAATATTTAGATTAATTAAGGGTTTTATTTAAAATAAAATATTATAGTAGATTATAAAGATGGTTTTATATTCAGCCGGTAAAGCAGCACGTAACGCCGCTTCAATTGTTAATCGACCGACTTGTGGCGGTAATAAAAAAGCAGGAACCGCACCACGTGTCGGTTGGTATTTAACTAATAATACTATGTTAATTGGAGCACCTCAATCTGTTCCTTTATTCTGTATGCCAAATAGAACAATCCAAACACAAAGATATGGATATCGTGCTACTTTGGGACCTCAATAATTTTTTTATATATTTGTATTATTTATTAATATATGAAAATTATATAATATATTGTAAAATGATTTAATGACAAATTACTAAATATTTAGTAGTTATGATTATTAAGATAGACGTTAGAGAAACAGCACTTTTACAACAAATTTATAATCAAGTATCATTAGTTCCCGTATTTAAATCAATTGAAGTAAAAACAGAAACATTACCAATAGGTGATATTATTATAAATGATGGAAATGAAGACAAACTTATAATAGAGAGAAAATCAGTTTCTGATCTTTTATCTAGTATTAAAGATGGAAGATATGAAGAGCAATCATATAGATTAAATGGACTAGAACACCATAATCATAATATTATTTATTTAATTGAAGGTGATATAAATCGCGTAAATAGATTTAAAGATAATAATCATGTTGAAAAATTAACGATGTATTCAGCAATGTTTTCATTAAATTATTATAAAGGGTTTTCAGTATTTAGAAGCTTCTCTCTAGATGAAACAGCAAATATAGTTTGTAATATGGCTTATAAAATTGGAAAAGATATAACAAAACCATCTTATTATCAAAATAAAGTTAAATTAGAATCGCAAAATATTATAATTAATGAATCAGGTGATATCGATACTACCAATATTTTGGATGAAAATCAAGATTCTGGTCAAGACTCTACTCAAGTATCGAGTAAAGATTACATAAATGTAGTAAAAAAAATAAAAAAAGAAAATATTACTCCTGATAATATTGGAGAATTAATGCTTTGTCAAATTCCAGGTATAAGTTCAGTTACTGCTTTGGCTGTAATGAACCGTTTTAAAACAATTCCAAATTTATTAAAAGAATTGGAAACAAATCAAGAATCATTAAAAGATTTATCATATACAAATACAAAAGGCCAAGTTAGAAAAATTAATAAAACAAGTATAGTAAATATTGTAAAATTTCTCTTAAAAAAATAAAAATATAAATATATGAAAGAGTTTTTCAACCTATTTTTATTTATTGGTATATGTTTCGTTCTTTATATTTTATTTAGAAGTTTTAATTATACTCCTTTGAGAGAAGGAATGGCAGATTCTTTTAGTAATTCTGTTATATCTTCTTCTACATCAAATGGTGTAGCTGGAAATGCTGCTGCTTATGCTGCTGAATTAAAATCGGCAACAATTAAATCATCTGATACATTTTTAATTAGTAAATATCGTTCTGATTATGAAACAGCTATTTTAAATTTAGATGATTTAATTAATAATTTAATGTTGAATACTGCTTTAACATTTAATCAAAATAGTCCTCAACAAACTATTGAAAGATTGGCTCAAATGCAACAAGCTAAAGTAGCATTAAATAGTGTTATGAAATTTGTAGACAAAAGTAGTTAAATAATTAATTATTAAGTAATTATTAATTAATTATTTATTTAAGGAATATAAATTTGAACTTCATTTTCTTTGTAATAACCTTTATCTACTAAATTTTGCGTATAGGCAGAACCTCCCCAATTAGGATCCATCGGATCAGGACTTACTACTTTTGATTCTTGAGAAATATTCATCATATCTAAAGGTGTTGTAGTTCCTACATAATATGATGTTTGGTCATATGCTGGATAACCTTTCCAATTATACATTGGATCATCATGAGTAGCATCAACTAAAAGCGTAGGATTTGGATATTTTAAAGGACCTTGACCTTCTAATGAACTTTCTAATGTAGGTGGAACTTGTGAAGCAATTCCGATAATTGGGTTGGATGATGGTGGAATTCCAGCTTGAGGTTCTGACACACTAGGCCTAATTTTATAAACATTATTACCTTGCGCATCATAACTAGATTGTAAATATAAAACAGGACATCTAATATTTTGACTTCTTTGCCAATCTAAAAATTCAGTATAATCTTCTAAATTATCAAACTCTATAGGATTTACTCCTGGAACTTGGGCAAGTTTAGAATTATATAAATAAAATCTAGTTCCTTTCTGAATTAATAAATTAGGACATCTAGGTTGGATTCCTGTATTAACAAATCCTTCATTAATATATTTAGGATCAGCATATTTTGCGTAAAAATATAATCCAATTAAAAATACCAATAAAATTAATAGTGCGTTAAGTGTCATTATATATAAATTATGATATTATTTTCTATATATTTAATATAATGGTTTATCTAGAAATTAATAAAAAAAATTATAATAAAGGGCATCCCAGTTTAATTAAACAACTAAATAATTTTTTATCGAATAAACATAATAAAAGTTTTGTATTAATTTTTATGGAAGGTTGTGGTCCTTGTAATGCTACACGTCCTGAATGGTCTAAATTAAAAAATATTTTATCTATTAAAAATAAAAATATTGGCATTTTTTCTATAGATAAAGATATAGTTAGTAAGGTTGATAAATTAAAAGAAGCTGATAGTTTTCCTACAATGAGATATATTACAAATTCTGGTAATACTGTTGAAAATTATGAGGATTCAAATATATCAGAAAAAAATAGAACAATTGACTCATTTGTTGAATGGATTAAAGTTAAAACAGGTGAAAAAAATATTACTAAATCAGAAAATCATTCTAATACAATAAAAAATCATTCTAATACAATAAAAAATCATTCTAATACAATAAAACATAAATCACAAAATGGAGGTACACGAAAAAAAAGAAATATTAGTGGTGGAAAATGGTCATCTAAATATAAAAAAAGTATAAATTGTAATAGACCAAAGGGTTTCTCTCAAAAACAATATTGTAAATATGGTAGAAAAAAATAATTTTGCTGTAATATATGAATCAATATATTATTGAATTAGTTTTAGGTATAGTAGCAGGATTATTTTTAGGTATAACAGGATTAGCTCCAACTGGTCTAGTCTTATTGGCACTTGATTTTTTTAAAATAGGTGATTATGTAACTAATTTAGGCACTATATTATTTTTAAATTTATTTCCAATCACTATTGGTTCTGTGTGGGAGTTTTATAAATCTAAAAAAATTAATTTTAATATGGGTTTTATATTACTTTTATCAACTATGGTTGGTTCATATTTAGGTTCAAAAATGGTTGTTGGAGATAAAAATAAATTATCAACTAAAACAATAAAATATATAACATCTGGATTAGGGTTTTTTATATTTATTTTATTTTTAATTTCTGCTCATTATGAAAAGAATTAAAATTTAAAATTTTCTTTAGCATAACCAATAACAGCACAAGCTATTCTTTTTCCAGCATTGCCAGTTTTAAGACTTTCAGTATCTCCACCTTGACCACAATCATCTGGATCAGCATGAATTATTAATCCTCTACCAATAATATTACACTTAGTTCCTCTAAGTTTAATATAATTATCATTAAATGAATATTTTGCTTTACCTTTAGAATCAGTTGTAATATTTCCCAAATCACCAATATGTCTTTCTTTCATACCTGGACATCCATGTGTTTTATGATAAGGATTAAAATGAGCACACATACTAGTACATTTATCAGTTAAATCACCAGCTTCATGAACATGAAAACCATGTAATGAATTAGGTTTTAATCCAGATAAATTTACATCAATTTTAACTATATTATCCTGAGAATTATCTGTAAATTTAACTATTCCATTTATTTCTCCATTAAATACAGCAATTGCATAAATAGATTTATTAGTCATAATATAAATTAATATATTTATTTATATTTTATTATTTATTTATATTTTATTATTTTATAAAATTGATATAATTAAAAGAAATAAACATAAACTAATATATTAATAAAATGGAACACATCTTAAGAGTATTCGATTTCAATGTCTATAATAGTAAAGATTCTTCAGGTGAATCATTAGATGATGAACAAAATGTGTATATAGATACCAATATATTTATGATTCAGATGTTTGGAGTTGATGAGAAAGGAGAAACTTATTCAGTAAATGTAGATGGCTTTAAACCATTCTTTTATTTAATGGTAAATGATAATTGGACAATTTCTATGAAACAGGAATTTATAACTCATTTGAAAGATAAGATGGGTAAATATTATAAAGATTCTATTACAGAATGTAAAATTATAAAACGTAAAAAATTATATGGATTTGATAATAAGAAAGAGCATAAATTTTTATTTATTGAATTTACTAATTTAAACGCTTTTAATAAAGCAAAAAACTTATGGTATTCTGATTATCAATCAGGACATAAACTTTTAAAAAATGGTTATAATTATTTTAATACAAATATTAAATTATATGAAGCTAATATTCCACCTATATTACGTTTCTTTCATATTAAAAATATAAGTCCTTCAGGTTGGATTGCTATTCCGACAAAAAAAGTTATTGAAAAAAGAAATGAATTTAAAACAGTAAATTGTAATTATGATTTTACAACTAATATAAAAAATATTATACCATTAAATGATAAGGAAACAATAGTTCCTTACAAAATAATGAGTTTTGATATTGAAGCTAGTAGTAGCCACGGCGATTTTCCTATTCCTATTAAAACATATAAAAAATTAGCAACAAATATTGTTGAATATTTTGAAAAAATTGGAATTGAAAATTTTGATAAAAAAACGATAAAAGAAGTATTAACAAATATAATATTAACTGCATTTGGTTATAATGATATGATTGAAATAGATTTAGTTTATCCAAAAACCCCACCAAAGTCAAAAGAAGAAGTAATTATATTATGTAATAAGTGGTTAGAATGTAAAGTAAGAAGTGTAAATAAATCAGAAGAGTTTAATCAGGCAAATTTATTAGAGTCTATATTTGATAAAATAGCAAAAGAATTTGACAAAAATTATGAAAATGAAAATGAAAGTGATGGTGATGGTGATGGTGAAAATGGTGATGAAAATAAATTTTATAAATCTTATAATAAATATGTTAAAGAATATTCTGATAAACAAGCTACAATTATAGATATATTATTAGATAAAAAATATGAACGTGAAGGAAAATTAAATGAGTTAAATATAACACTTATTTCAGTATTTCCAAAATTAGAAGGTGATAAAGTTACATTTATAGGTTCAACATTTATGAATTATGGTAATAAAGATCCCTATTTAAATCATTGTGTTGTTTTAAATACATGTTCAGATATTTCTATGGATAACTCAATAATAGAATCATATGAAACTGAAAAAGAAGTTCTATTAGCGTGGCAGCAATTAGTTCAGAGAGAAAATCCAGATATTATCATTGGTTATAATATATTTGGGTTTGATTATGAGTTTATGTTTAGACGTGCCGAGGAAAATGATTGTGTAGAATCTTTCTTGAAACTATCAAGAAATAAAGAAGAAATATGTGGTATAAAAGATAAAAATACTAGAAAATGGAGAATTGAAGAAAGTAGTATTCAAATTGCTAGTGGACAACATGATTTAAGATTTATTAAAATGAATGGTAGACTTCAAGTTGATTTATATAATTTCTATAGAAGAACAGAAAACTTAACAAGTTATAAATTAGATTATGTGGCTGGTAATTTTATAGGTGATTATGCTAAAAAAATAGAATATGATGATAGTTCTTCTATTATTTCAACTAGTAATTTAACTGGATTATTAATAGGAAGTTATATTCATATTGAAGAAATAGGGCATTCTGTTGATTATTATGAAAATGGAGCTAAATATATTGTTACTGATATAGATAAAGTTAATTATACATTTAAAATTAATGGTATAATAAATCCAGATTTTAATAAAAAAATTAGATGGTGTTTAGCAAAAGATGATGTAACACCAAAAGATATTTTTAGAATGACAAATGGGTCAGCAGATGACAGATCAGTTATTGCAAAATACTGTATTCAAGATTGTAATTTAGTTCATTATTTATTTAATAAGTCAGATATTCTTACTGGATATATTGAAATGGCAAAAATTTGTAGTGTCCCAATAAATTTCTTAGT
>Ga0136644_10001913_pt1 | contig 16221 bp, 14 predicted proteins | sample C_130820_EF_Meta_FD_94780 | JGI IMG/M metagenome (GOLD analysis project Ga0136644, IMG submission 94780) | Freshwater microbial communities from Lake Croche, Canada to study carbon cycling - C_130820_EF_MetaG (v2) (version 2) | ecosystem: Environmental > Aquatic > Freshwater > Lake | place... | reverse complement strand
CCGGCGTGCTCGACATTACCGTCGCGATCGAAGTTGGCTTGGTGCTGTCCTGCTGCTTCTTTATCTGGCGCATCTCGAGCCTGACCTTCCTCGAACCAAGCCCAGGCGGGAGTCCAGAACGCGCCGTCTGGTCGATCCAAGGGGCGCTCTTTTTCGGGTCGGTCGACAAGCTGGAGTCGCTCACCCACCCGGATCAGGTGTTGCCGCAAACCTTGATACTTGACCTGACGCGCCTGCTCTACCTCGATATGAGCGGCCAGGAGGGTCTGGAGACGCTGCGGCGCAAAGTTCAAAAATCGGGCGGTCGGTTAGTTCTGATCGCTCCGAGCGGCGTGCCCCTTGATTTGATGCGCCGCAGCGGGTTTCTCGATCGCCTGGGTCCCGGTGCGGTCCTACCGAGCCTGCAAGCATTCCATGCACACGCGGCTGAGGCCGCCGGGGGTGTTCGCGAAGCGCCTTGATCACCCGCGAAGCGCCGTGATGAGCTCCGTGATGAACTCCTTAATGAGCTCCTTAACGAGCTCCTTGATGTGCACGCGCGCAATCCCCTACAATCAAGGGATGTACCAATCTGAAGTGACGCAGTTTCTCGAGTCGCTGAAACGCGATCGCCCCCACCTCGAGAACGAGCAACGGCGCGCGCGCGCGATTTGGTGGGACAAGTTGCTCGATCGCGATCGGCTGGCACGCCAGAACGAATCGCGCTTGCCGCAGCCCAGCTACGTCTACCAGCCCTCGACGAAGCGCTGATTGCAGGTTCGCCTGTACGGCACTCCCCTGCTGGAGCTGCCCGCCGACCTTTATATTCCGCCTGACGCCCTTGAGGTGTTCCTCGAGACCTTCGAGGGTCCTCTCGATCTGCTGCTGTATCTGATTCGGCGACAGAACTTCGACATCCTGAATATTCCGATGGCGGAGATTACCCGCCAGTACCTCGTGTACATCGAACAGATTCGCGGTCGCAACCTCGAGCTGGCGGGCGAGTACCTGCTGATGGCGGCCATGCTGATCGAAATCAAGTCGCGGGGCTTGCTTCCCCGCCCCCCGTCGGAAGGGGAAGACGAGCCCGAAGACCCGCGCGCTGAACTCACGCGCTTGTTAATCGAATACGAGCAAATCCGTCTGGCCGCGGCTCGACTCGACACACTGCCCCAAGCCGGACGGGACTTCAGCGCGGCGCTCGTAAACTGGGAACGTAGCGCTGCGATGCGCCCACCAGCGGTAACGCTCGAAGATCTCCAAACCGCGTGGCGCGAAGTCGTGCGACGCGCGAAACTGGTCGTTCACCATCGTATTGAGCGCGCCCAATTGTCGATCCGCGACGGCATGACGCGGATCTTGCGCAGTTTGCAGGATCGCCCCTTCATCAGTTTTGAAGAGCTGTTCGGCCCCAACCCGAATTTATCGCTTGCCGTCGTCACCTTCGTCGCGCTCCTCGAATTAACCCGAGAGGGCATGCTGCGGCTCAACCAAGCAGAGCCATTCGCGCCGATCTTTATTCGCCTCGCGAGCGATTTCACGCCGCTTACGGACGCGCTCGATCGATGACGCAACGCGCGAATGTGGATCTGAGCCCGTTGACGAGCTTTGGCGTCGCCGCGACCGCACGCGAGTTTTTCACCCTCACGACACTGGCGGAGCTCCCCGAGTTGGTCCGTTGGCTCGACGGACGGTCCCCGTTGATTCTCGGCGGCGGCACTAACCTCCTCTTTACCTGCAATCCACACGAGCCAGTGATCCAGGTTGCCCTGCGTGGGCGTGCGCGCGAGGGGACGCGGGTTTGGGCCGCTGCGGGCGAGCCCTGGCACCCACTCGTGCAGTGGACGCTGGCGCAGGGCCTCCAGGGGCTGGAAAACCTGGCCCTGATTCCCGGGACCGTTGGGGCTGCCCCGATTCAGAACATTGGCGCGTACGGGGTCGAGTTGGTCGACGTTTTCGAGCGCCTGCGCGCCTATGACCTCGCCGGACAGCGCTGGGTTGAACTGGACCGCGCTGCCTGCGGATTCGGTTATCGCGAGAGCATCTTCAAGGATCCTCAACACCGGTCGCTGCTGATCACCGATGTGCACTTCAACCTGCAGCCAATCGGCTCGGCGATCTGCCGCACCGACTATGGCGGTGTGCGCGCTGAAATCACGCGTCAGCGCGCGCTGACCACCGGCGATTCGCGACCACCGGAGTGGGCCACCGTGAGCCCTCAGGAGGTGGCACGCGCGGTGATCGCGATTCGCCAGCAACGACTCCCGGACCCCGCCCAACTCGGCAATGCCGGTAGTTTTTTTCGCAACCCGATCGTGGCCTTAGAGGTCGCCGATGCATTGCGCGAGCGCTACCCAACATTGCCCGTCTATGACGGCCCTGCACTGCCCGATGGCAGACCTGGCCGCAAGCTGGCGGCCGCTTGGCTGATCGAGCACGCTGGCTGGAAGGGGGTGCGCCGCGGCGACGCTGGCGTACACGCCGAGCATGCCCTCGTGCTGGTCAATCATGGGAAGGCATCGGGGTTGTCGATCGCGCAATTGGCAAGCGAGATTCAAGCCGACATCGATCGCAAATTTGCAGTCCGTCTCGAGATCGAGCCGCGCATCGTCTCGTGATCTTGATTTCAATGCCGCACCATGGTAAGAAGAGGCTGTATTCAAAACCTCGTAGACCATGTCCGATCGAATTCAACCGACCCGAGCAACGACCGCCCCGCTAGGGGTTGACCGAGCCACTGCGCAGGCCGGAGGCGCTACCCGCAACGCCGCGCGCGAGCGTGGTCAGGAAACCTACCGCATGTTGGCGGATTCGGTGCAAGCCAATCGCGAAGCGGACGCGGTCGCTGAGGCAACGGGCTCGGTTAAGGAACTCCAGCGCCAGGAGCAACTCAAAGCGCTCAATGCGAAGGCTGCCGAGACCAAAGACAAGGCCGCCAGCGAACCCTCGAAGCCGACTCTGGAAGGGGCAGCTCGCCGCATCAATGATTTTCTGCAACGCCTTGGTCGCAAGTTCATCCTAGACCATAGCTTTGATAAAGAGGCGAATCAGAACGTTGTTACCGTCAAGGACTCCAGCTCGGGCGACGTCATTCGACAAATCCCGCCCGAGGAAACCTTGCGAATCGCGCGTTCCATCGGCTACTACCAGAGCGCGCTCGTCAACCTACAGGCCTGAGCGTGCCCGCCGGGGCTAGTGTGGACCGCGCACCACCCCGGTGAGAGACGCGTTCCTCTTAGGATTGTGGTGGAAAAGTCGCCACCCCTCGTGGTTCTCCCTCGTGGTTCTGATTGAATGCTGCGGTGCGGCGCGAAATGATGCAGAATCCGTCATGTGGCAGCGCAGCAATGACGACGGAGCGCATGGACAGACTCACCAACGGATCGCACCCGACCGACGCGACTGAAAGTCGTCGACGGGTGGGTCGTGCGGCGCAGTCCGACGCTCCCCATGGCGCGATTCAGGTTCTGGATCGCATGGTGTCCCTGCTGGACGCCCTCGCACTGCAAAGCGAGCCGGTGAGCCTCAAGGATCTCTCGCTCGCAACCGGCCTGCACCCGTCGACCGCGCACCGGATCCTGAACGATCTCGTCTTGGCCCGCTATATCGACCGCATCGAGCCGGGTACTTATCAACTCGGGCTGCGTCTGCTCGAGCTCGGCAATCTCGTTAAGGCCCGCCTCAGCGTTCGCGAAGCGGCGCTCGGGCCCATGCGGGAACTGCATCGTGCAACGGGTCAGACCGTCAACTTGTCGGTGCGGCGAGGCGACGAAATTGTCTACGTCGAGCGCGCCGTCAGCGAACGCAGTGGCATGCAAGTGGTGCGTGCGATCGGCGGGCGGGCGCCCCTACACCTGACCTCCGTTGGCAAGCTTTTTCTAGCCGCCGACGACACTCGACTGGTACGAGCCTACGCCAGCCGCACCGGGCTTGCGGGCCAAACGCGCAACAGCATCACCGAACTATCTGGACTCGAACGGGAACTCGGGCTCGTGCGCGCCCGTGGCTACGCCCGGGACAATGAAGAACTCGAGCTTGGCGTCCGCTGCATCGCCGCAGGTATCCACGACGATAGCGCGCGTCTGGTGGCGGGACTATCCATTTCCGCCCCAGCCGAATTTCTCCAAGACAACTGGGTCGAGGCGCTCCGCCAGACCGCCGACCAGATCTCGACCGCACTCGGCTGGGAGCAAGCGCTCTAGCGGGCCGCTACGGGAAGTTCGGCGCCCTCAAGAGGGCGCGCCAACGCTCACGCCTAGGACGTTGAACGTCCCAAGTCCGAGGTCTCGAGCCAGCGACGGATCCGGATCGCATCGGTCGCACGCGCCTGACTCGCAAAGGCATCCAACAGCACAACGGTCGTCGGGCGGCCCTGGATGCGAACCTGCATCACCAGGCAGCGGCCTGCTTCCGAAATGTAGCCGGTCTTCGACAAATCAATCTCCCAATCGCCCGAGCGGATCAAGCGGTTGGTATTGCGGAACATCTGTTGGTTCGGCACCTGGGCAACCATGTCGGTGGCGGTGGAAAACTGCCGGATCAGTGGCTGGTCAGCCGCCACGCGCACCAACCTCGCCAAGTCGCGCGCGGTCGAAACGTTGCGGCTCGACAACCCGGTTGGATCGGAATACTGCGTATCAACCATTCCGAGTGAACGCGCCTTCGCGTTCATCGCCGCAATGAAGGCCGTCAGCCCGACACGCGACCGGCGCGCCAAAGCATGTGCGGCACGGTTCTCGGACGACATAAGCGCCAACTGCAACAGCTCAGCGCGCGTCAGCAGGGTACCCACTCGAACCCGCGAGCTGCTGTGTTTTTCGGTATCGACATCGGCGTCGGTAATCTCGATCAGCTCCTGCAAGGAATCGCCCGATTCGAGAACCACCAAGGCCGTCATCAATTTTGTAATCGACGCGATCGGCAGAACCGCCGTCGTGTTTTTCTCGTAGAGAAGCCGCCCGCTTTCCTGATCCTGCACCAACACCGCAGCCGAGTTCAAATCCAGCGGGTCGGGCGCCGTATGCAAGCCCGCGGCGCGTGCAATCGAGCGCCTTCCCCCGTTGAAGGCATCACTGCGGGCGCCTTCGAACGGCACGCTCAGCGAAGTACGCTGCGCCGATACCGACGGCCCACGCGCGACTGCCGACCGCAGGGACGCGTTGGCGCGATGCGCACGCTTAGCTTCGGACCGCGAACCGTGCCTGCCCTCGAGCAAGGCCTCGACGTGCGCCTGCCGCGCACGCTCCGCTACGAAATCCACCGGACGCTTCGCACCAGCGGCCGACCGACCTTCAAACGACCTCCGTTCGCGCACGCTCGCGGCGCGCGGGGAGCGGTCGGCGTGCGGGTGGGCTCTCAGATCCCGCTGCCCGTCGCGGCTCGCCGCCGCCGACTTCGTCGCCGCATGTTCTCGGGCCGCCTCGGCTGAAATCGCCGCACCCAAGCCAAACACCACCACCAAACCCGCAAATACCGACGACAAGACTCGCATGCAAACACTCACTCGCCTAAGCAAGCCGGGATTCTAGCAAAACCCAACATTCCATCAAAGCAAAAATTGATCAAAATCCATAAAAATTCGCAAACCCATTGACGGATTCGCGAACCGTTCGCAACGTATTTTCAATTGCCTCAGGATCGGCATAACCGAGTGCCATACCGCACACCAGCATTTGATTCTCTGGTATCGAAAGCTCCTCAGCAATAACTTGATGGAACTGAACGAATGCGGCTTGTGGACAGGTATCTAAACCATGCGCCCGCGCGGCCAGCATGACATTTTGCAAAAACATACCGTAATCCAACCAGCTGCCCTGCGTTAGTTTCCGATCAATGGTAAATAAAAGCCCGACCGGCGCGTCGAAAAAACGAAAATTTCGACGATGCTGCGCTTTGATTCGCGCTGAATCTCCGCGTTCAATCCCCAATAAGCCGTACAAAGCCCATCCAACCTCGCGGCGACGCTCCAGGTAGGGCGAAAACCACTCGCGCGGGTAGTAGTCGTATTCGGCACGATACGCTGCGGCCTGTTCGGGTGCGTCGAAGAGGGCGCACAAACGATCGCAGACCCGGTCCCGAACGTCGCCCGTGAGCACATAAACCTGCCACGGCTGGGCATTCGTGCCCGAGGGCGCGCGGCTCGCCGAGGCAAGAACCTTTTCAATCAGCGGTCGTGGTACGGGGCGCGGTAGGTAAGCACGAATCGACCGCCGGCCGTCTGCGATCCGCTCGAACGTCGTCGCATCCATGGCCGCCGGCGCCGGCTCCTCATCCTCCAGCAGAAGCGGCTCAAGCAGCTGCCGCAGCGCGTGTGGCAAAGGCGCGGGGCGCCGGGTCGAGCGGTCTACATAGACATGAACGAAATGTCCCGCAGCGATCGCAGCCGATTGGCCGGGCTTAAAGATCCCCAACTGATAGCGCACGCTCGAGTTTCCAATACGCCGGACGCTCAAGCCCACTTCGATCGGCGTGGGATAGGCCACAGACTCAAAATACGAGCAAGCGGTATCCACCACGAGCCCAACCGATTCGCCGTGTGCGAAGTCAAGCACCCCCGCGTCGAGGAGAAGGCCATTTACGGCCGTATCAAACCATTCGTAGTACACAACATTATTGACATGGCCGTACACGCCATTATCCGACCATCGGGTTGGAATCAGGCGCCATGCCCGGTAAGCGTGGCGCTCGCGCAAAATGGGTAGATCACTCATCGGGACACTCTTCGACAAAAAAATCGAGCTGACGCTAACGCTTTGCCGGAACACCAACCGCCGGCGCCGATTGGACCAACCAGACGCCAGCTCCGGTCACGACCATCCCCAACGCCGCTAACCAACCAAACGGTTCGCGAAACAAGGCCCAAGCCATGATGGCCGTTACGGGCGGGACGAGATAAAACAAACTCGCCAAACGCGTGGCAGTGCCACGGCGCATCAGCAAAAACATGAGAAACGTAGCGCCAATCGAAAGCCCGAAGACCGACCACAGCAAGGCCCACCAGAAAGCCGGTTGCCAAGCGGGCCAATGCCCCTCGAGAGCAATCGCCAGAGGCGTCAGCACCATCCAGGAGGCGAGGTACTGAATGCAGGTGCCGGTGCGCAGATCAAAGCCACCGACAAAACGTTTTTGCCAAAGCGTGCCGAACGTAATTCCACTCAGCGCCAAGACACACAGCAAAATCCCCGCCAACCCGAGCCCATCAAACTGAATACGATGGGCAATCACGAGCGCGACGCCGCCAAAACCAAGCGCGAGACCGACCCAAGCCCGCGCGGATTGCCGCTCTTGGAGCCACAAAGGCGCCAACATCGCCGTCAGCACCGGTTGCAAGTTGACGATCAGAGCCGTCAGGCCCGCCGGCATACCGGCCGCAATCGCCACCCAGACGCCCCCGAGGTAGCACGCCTGTACCAGTAAGCCTGCAATCACCAGATGGACGGTCTGCCTGGCCCCTGGCCAGGGCGCGCGCGCCAGGGTTGCCCAGGCGGCCAGTAACAGAACGGCGGACCCGAGGCGCAAGGCCAGGAAGACCAAAGGGGGCGAATGGGGGGCGGCAAATCGGGCGACGATAAATCCCGTCGACCACAACAGCACAAACACGACAGCGACCAAGCTGGGCGCCAGCGACCGGTCGAACAAGGACGCTCCAAAGCTCCCGATGACAGATTTGTTGCGACGCAGCAAAAACACTTGACCTCGCTTCGGATCCAAGAGATAGTTTGATGGTGCGGCGCACCATTCGGTGACCACCCTCACGTCGCAGTGCCGTCCGAAGCGGTGCGCCCGTTGCAACGTGCAGCAGCGTACCGGAATCACCCAACTTTTTTTGGAGTACCGCCATGACCCCCAATTTTGAAGCCGCCGTCCCAGCCCAGCGTCTCCTGCTCGAGACCGTGCACGCCATCACCCTGAAGAACCTCGAGGGCGCAGAAAAGCTGATTGCGCTGAACATTCAGGCAGCCCGCTCGGTACTTGAGGACATCGCCCATCACGCCGACTCGCTCAATACGGTGAAAGACCCACAATCAATGCTGCAAAAAGTCAGCTCGATGGCCCAGCCCGCAGGCGAGAAAATGACCGCCTACGCCCGTCAGATGTATGAGATCCAGTCTGAGACCAGCGGTGCCATCGCCCAGACCCTGCAAAACCATCTGCGCTCGAGCCAAGAGGCGGCCCAGTCCTGGTTTGATGCGGCATCACGCACGGCGCCCGCCGGCAGCGAGCCGATGTTCGCCGCAGCCCGCAGCGCCCTCTCTGTGGTCCGCGCCACCTTCGACCGCGCCGCTCAGGCCAGCCACAGCGCGGCAGAGACGACCGAAGAAACGCTGAGCACGACGGCCAAGCCAAGCACGCGCGGCCGCCGCGCAGCCTAAGTCCCTGCGGCCGCCTCGCGCGGCCCAAGTTCGGAAGGCCGCCTCGCGCGGCCTTTCCACCTTCGGCCGCCTCGGGCGGCCTTAGCGCCCCCCCGAGCGCTGCGCTTCCAACTCGGCAACGCCCTGCTCGAGCATCGCAAACGCGGGCTCGATCTGCTGGGCGGGCGCCTTCAACCCGAGTTCGATGTGACGGCCGAGGCCGTTTTCGCCCATCGACGGCAAGCTGTAGGCCTTGACCATCGGGAAGGTCTTCTCAATCGCTTCCATTAACGGCACCACGGCCGACTCCGCAACGTCGTGCAAGATCACCGAGCGATCGATCCATTGTTCACGATGGTGCAGGTCCGAGTAATGATGATCGAGAACCCATTCGACCATCGGCCACGCCATCACCGGAAAGCCGGGAACAAACCAGTGGTCGGCGACCGCAAAACCAGGGATCTTGTTATAGGGATTAGGAATAATCCGACTGCCGAGCGGGAACTCGCCCATCTTGAGGCGTTGCTGATTCTCGGGCAGCGTCATGTCCGCGCTGCCACGCCCCTGCGCAGCCATTTCGCGGCAGCGCTCGCTGATCAGCGCGACCGCTTCGGGATGCGGTGCAAGTTCGACCCCCAGAGCCGCAGCAGCAGCCTGCCGCGTGTGGTCGTCAGGCGTCGCGCCAATACCACCGCAAGAAATCACCTTCTCGCCGGCGGCAAAACTGCGACGCAACACCGCCGTAAGACGCTCGCGGTCGTCCCCTAACACCATCGCCCACGCCAGCGGTAAGCCACGGGCTGTCAGCAGCGCGAGCACCTGCGCGAAATGTTTGTCCTGGCGCTTGCCCGACAGGATTTCATCGCCAATCACAATCAACCCAAATGACATCCTTACCTCTCCTGCGGGCCTTCAGCCGAACGTCCAAAAAATCGCGGATTCACGATCCGTCGCAACGCAAACCAATGTTGCGAGAGCAATCCCCGGCCATAGTCTCGGCCCGCCAATTGATCCCGAATCCCGGTCGCGACGAATCCGTCCTGCCAGTCAGCGGTACCAAACAACTGGTCCCACCAAGGCAACAACACGCCGAAGTTCACGCCCCAAGTGTCGCCTTCGTGGCCCACGCCGATACCGTGATGCCGGCGATGGAATTCGGGCCCGACGATCAATCGCGCCAACACCGGGGGCAATCGCAAACGCACATTCGCGTGCTGAATCGATTGCAACACCCGCGACGCCACCACGAGGCCGACAAACTGCTCCGGCGCGACCCCGATGAGCAGTGCGACGGCAGCGAAAATCGCGTCGCGCAAGACGTCATCGAGCAAATGGTTACGCTCATCAGACCAAAAGGTCATCTGCTGCTGACTATGATGAACCGCGTGCAATTCCCACCACCAACGCCACGCGTGCTGGGCGCGATGAATCCAGTAGTCGACAAAGTCGAGCGCGACCAGATAGACCAAGAACGCCACCAACGGACGGTCCGTCACGCCCGGCCAAACCGCATCGAGGTTGAGACGACTGAATCCGCTCAGGCGCAGTGCGCCTTCGAGCGCGTCAAAAGCCGGCGCGAGCAGCGCAAACACGAGCAGAGCCACAACACCGAGTCGGTGCAGTAACGAGTACAACACATCGGTCGCGATCGCGCGCCGATCGCGGACTGCTTCCACCGGGTAGGCCGCTTCCAGCAGCATCAGCAAGGGCACCATGATCGCCAATTCACAGAGCCCGATCGCCGGCCATTCACTCGCGTCGAAAGCCCGCTCGGCCAGCCCCATCGCCCCGAAAAGCCATAACAGGGGCTGGATGACGCCGTCATAGAGCGCCTGTTGCGCCCGCAGAATGAAGAAATCCAACAGTGTCATCGTCGTCGCTCGAGCGCCTCCGGAGGCGGCAAAGTAGCAAAACAAAACCCTCGCGACTTCAGGCCCGTAATCAGGGGCTCCAGCATGGGCGCAAACGGATCGCGGCGCGAACGGATACCCAGGTGCGCCATCAAGATGTCGCCATCCCGGATCCGCGCCAGCGCACGCGCGAGCAAATCGGCGTTCGGAAATCGATCGGACGGTAATTCATCGCCCAGAAAGCCCGCCTCCGACCAAGCGACATGATACCAACCGCAGGCGCGCGCCGCCGCCTGCGCGTGGGCGGTAAGGAATCCCCCCGGGGCACGCCACCAGCGCCCTAGCGACTGGCCCGTGAGCGCTCGAAAGCGCTCGTCGACGCGTTCGATTTCCTGACAGACCTGCGCCGGTTCGAGCGTCACGCGCTGGCCCGCTTGTTCACCAAACTGAGGGCGATAGTCGACAGCGCGCGATGGCTCCGGGCGGTCGCCCATGAAGCGGCCGTGGCGCCAGGTGTGAGAGCCAAACGCGTGCCCTTGGGCGGCCAGCGCGCGCCAAAACGGCGCCCAGCGATCGTCGAGCGCAGAGTCGCCTTGCGGGGTCGCCTCGTTGGCAAGAAAGAAGGTTGCCTTCACGCCTTGGCGCGTCAACATTTGCGCGATCCACTCGGCATCGCGCATGGTCCCGGTATCAAGGGTGAGGTAGAGCGTCCCCCGACAATCGGCGACGGGCGTTGCGTTGGCCACACCCTGCAGCATTAAGACCCAGCAAACGACCGCCGACCGCAATCGACGCTGAAACATCAAATCGAAGGCGCTCGGTTCGCCATAAACAGGCCGTGCGGGGAGCGCCCGACCCCAATCGAGCGCACGACGCGCCGCTCGGCCAAATCGACAACAGCGACCGCCCGCGCCCAACGCTGGGTGACCCACAAGAAGCGCCCATCGGCCGCCATTTCCATGCAGTCGGGGCCATTGGGAACCGGGATGTCCCCGGCCAGACTCAGCGTGGACATGTCGATGATCGTCACCGTGTTGGCGACTCGATTGGAGACAAAGAGGTGGCGCTTGTCCCCATAGGGCCGGAAGTTGTGCGCGCCATCGCCGGTCATGATGCGGCGCACCGAGCGTCGTGCGCGCCAATCGATCGCGTTGACATAGTTTTCGCCCATCACCCCGACCAGCAAGGTGCCGCCGTCGGGCGACAACCAAATCCCCGCGGGCTGGCGACCACACGGCATGCGCCAGGCAATCTGCATCGCCTGCACGTCGACCGCACAGATCTCGTCGCTGTCCTGCAACGTGACAAACATCCACCGACTATCCTGCGACCAGATCATGTGGCTCGGCGCACGCGGCGCCGGCAAACGCGCGGCCAGCGCGAGGCTGTTGCCTTCGTGACGATAGAGGTCGATTCGGTCGAGCCGCAAAGCGACGACGCCAAACCAACGCTGGTCGGGGGAGAAGCCCAGTTGATAGGGATCGTCGATACCCCGCATGGTGCCCTGCAACTGGGCGGTCAAGGGATCGAAAAACGACAGCGTATTGCTACCGGCGTTGGCCACGATGAGCGAGCGACCATCCGGGGTCGGAAACAAATGATGGGGCTCCTTGCCGACATCGAGTCGAGTCGATTCGGTGAACGAACGCTGGTCGATCAAAGACACGTTCGCGTCAGCCGAGTTCAACACAAAGGTGGGCCCGTTGGGCTCGCCTTGGGCGAGCAGCGAGCCCGTGAGCGCACTGCCGGAGGCCGCGAAAGCCCCTGCACCCACTTGCCGCAGCCAACGACGCCGTTCAGGTTGAACTCTCATGCACCGATCGATTCCCAAATTTTCTGCAATCGCTTAACCGAGACTGGCACCGCCGCGCGCAGCTCCTGCGCGAAGAGCGAGACCCGCAATTCTTCCAGTAACCAGCGAAATTCCTCGAGGCGCGGATCCGGCACCCCGCGACGCGCCACTTGCGCTCGCCGCAGATTGTGCAACAACGGCGCCAATTCCGCGCTTTTGGCGGCGTCTCGTTGGGGGTCGGCCCGCCACTTGTCGAGCCGAAGCGCGATGGCTTTCAAGTAGCGCGCCAGATGGCCGAGGCGTTCCGAAGGGGTTTGGGTGGGCCACCGCTTGGGTAGAAGCTCACTCAATTGGCGCTCCAAATCGGCCGCCAGCGATGGGTTCGCGCGCACCGTCGGCAGCTTACGCAAGACGGCCTGATGCTCTAAAAGGATCGCCGCCAGCTCACGGGCGAACGCTTGACCCACGAGGCCGATGCGCTGGCGCGCCTGGGCGATCGCGTCGGCAAAGGCGGTCTCGTCCATCGGCAGTGCGTCCAGCAACACGGTGCGAGCGATGGCACCCACGCGCAGTTCGCTCCGCAATTCGTCGGCGCTGCCAAACAGCGCCCAAGCGGCGGTTAAACGGACGAAATCCGGCACCGATTTTTCAAGCGCTTTGAGTGGCTCGCGCAGTGCCAGACTGGCAAGCCGGGTGACGCCCTGCGCGTGTGCCCGCCGCGCCGTTTCAGGGTCTTCAAAGACCTCGAGCGTCACACCCTCGGCGGTATCGACGAGCCCAGGAAAACCCACGAGCTTTTGCCCCGCCCGTTCAATCTCGAGAATTTCGGGCAACGCACCGAAGGTCCACGATGTTTGTGCGCTCGACGACGAGGCCGAAAACGCGCCCCGCAAGGCGGTTTGTGCTTCGCGTCCATGTTCGGCCCTAAGCTGCGCGAGCGAACGGCCACTCGCCAAGGTGCGCGCATGGTCGTCGACGAGCACGTAGTGCATCTGCAGGTAATCGGGGATGGTTTCGAGGCGAAAGTCTTCGACTCGCGGTCGCAGGCCGATGTGCTCACCGATCCACTGCGCCAGGCTCGTGCTCAAACTGCCCCGGCCCGAATCGTTGTCCGGATCGACCTGCGCCACAAAGGCCTCGGCGCACTCGCTTAAGGGCTGACAGCGATGGCGGATTTTCGGTGGCAGGGACTTCAACAAAGCCAGCACCTTGTCGCGCAATAATCCCGGCACTAACCAATCGGTGAGATCGGCGTCGACCTGCGCCAACATCGCCAGGGGAACCGTCAAGGTAACCCCATCACGCGCGTTACCGGGCTCAAACAGGTAGGACAGCGCAAAGCGCCCTCCCCGCATGGCCAATTCGCGTGGAAAGCGTGCATCGTCCGTGGCCGCGCCAACGGCGTCGCCAGCTTCTTGGCGCAGCAACACCGCGCGGTTGAGCAGCAAACAATTGGGGTCGGCGCGCACCGCCTGCCGCCACCAGGACTCCAAGCTCGAGCCCGAGACGACCTCTGCCGGAATCCGCGCATCGTAAAACGCGAACAAACGATGCTCGTCGACCAGCAAATCGGGGCGCCGCATACGGTGCTCAAGCTGCTCGAGTTCGCCCACCAGGCGCCGGTTGTGGCGCAGAAAGGGCAAGTTCGAATCCCAGTCGCCAGCAACGAGGCCCTCGCGAATCAACAACTCGCGCGCCAACTTAGGATCGCGTTTGACGTACGACACTTTGCGCCCGGCGTACACCACCAACCCATACAGGGTCGCCCGCTCGTGCGCCATGATTTGAGCCGGGCGTTTTTCCCAATGCGGTTCACCCCATTGTTTTTTTAATAAGTGCCCCGCCAGGCGCTCAATCCACTCGGGTTCGATGCGAGCCAAGGTGCGCGCGTAAAGCCGGGTGGTATCGACCAGTTCAGCCGCCATCAGCCACTTCGAGCCTTTCTTGATCCCGCTCGCGGGATGCGGCCAAAAGCGGACCGCGTGCGTGCCCTGGTAGTGCGCCTCGTCGAGCGCCTTGTTACCGACGTTGCCGAGCAATCCCGTCAAAAGCGATTCGTGCAGGGCCGGATAGGTCGCGGGCTGCTGATTGACCGTCCAGCCCAGCTCCTGGACGGCGCCTGCCAACTGCTGATGGACGTCGGTCCACTCCCGCACGCGGCGGGGGTTGAGAAAGCGCGCACGCAGCAGCTCGTCCCGCTTGCGTCTCGCTGTGGGCAGGCCTTGCAGCCAATCCCAGAGCTTCACCCAAGAGAGAAAATCACTGCGCTCGTCGACAAACGCTTTGTGGGCCTCGTCCGCGGCCTGCGCCGCTTCGAGCGGACGTTCTCTGGGGTCTTGGACCGAAAGCGCGCTGGCGACAATCAGCGTCTCCTGGAGCGCCCCATGGTCATTCGCGGCCAATAACATGCGCGCAATCCGGGGGTCGAGCGGCAGCCTAGCGAGTGTCGTCCCAAGCGGCGTCAGTACGCCCGCTTCATCGAGAGCGCCGAGTTCGACCAGGAGCGCCTGACCATCGACGATTGCACGTCGAGGCGGCACGTCCAGAAATGGGAATTCCCCGATCGCCTCCACGCTTTGCACCAAGCCAAGCGCCAGCATGCGCAAAATGACGCCAGCCAAGGACGAGCGCAGGATTTCTGGATCGGTGAATGGCGAGCGGCGCTCAAAATCCTCGGCGTCGTACAGACGCACGCAGACGCCGTCGGCAACCCGACCACAGCGGCCGGCCCGCTGATTCGCGGCCGCTCGCGATACAGGTTCGATTTGTAACTGTTCTACTTTTCCACGATATCGATAGCGTTTAACCCGCGCCAGCCCTGGATCGATGACGTAGCGAATACCGGGTACGGTCACCGAGGTTTCCGCCACATTGGTCGCCAGCACAATACGCCGGCCGCTGCTTGCCCCGGCATCGAAAACTTTGAGCTGATCGTGCGCCGCCAAACGCGAATAGAGCGGCAAAATCTCGAGCCCGGCGCGTTGCGCCGGAGGCCCAGGCGGGTGGCGACGCAAGTGCACTTCAAGCTCGCGGATTTCGCGCTCGCCGGGCAAGAAAACCAATACGTCCCCGGCGCGTTCACGCCACACTTCGTCGATCGCCTGGGCAATTGCCTCGGGCAATTCCATCGCGTCGGGCGCCGCAACGAGGCCGCTCCCCGAGCGCGCGGGGGCTTCCACGGGTGTCGGCTGACGCCGTTCACCGGGAGCGATGGGGGGCCGCCAGCGCACTTCCACTGGAAATAGCCGCCCGGAAACTTCAATCACGGGCGCGGGGCGACCGGGCTCCCCAAAATGCGCTGCGAAGCGGGCCGAATCGATCGTGGCCGAGGTAATGACGACGCGCAAATCCTGCCGGCGGACCAACAAGCGCTTCAAGTAACCCAACAGAAAGTCGATGTTGAGGCTACGCTCGTGGGCCTCGTCGACGATGATCGTGTCGTACTCCCGCAGCCATGGATCACCCTGCGTTTCAGCCAACAGGATGCCGTCGGTCATCAGTTTGATGCTCGCGCCGGGTTGCAGGCGATCCTGAAACCGAACCTTGTAGCCGACGTGTTCACCGGCTGGCGAACCGAGCTCCTGAGCGATGCGTTGGGCAACCGTAAGGGCAGCGATGCGACGCGGCTGCGTGTGGCCGATGCGCCCCCGCTGGCCGCGACCGGCAAGCGCACAGATTTTTGGCAGTTGCGTGGTTTTGCCGGAGCCGGTTTCACCGGCCACTATCACGACGGGGTGATGGCGGATCGCGTGGGCAATCTCGTCGCGGCGACCACTGACAGGAAGCTCCTCGGGGAACGCGAGGGGCGGAAGCGGGGTCAGTCGGAGGGGGCGTTTGGATCCAGTCAAGACGCCAATTATAGGCGCCGATTATGGGGGGATAATGGCGCCCGAGAACCCGCCCGGAGTGCCCTCACGATGCTTCCCCCTGCCGACGATCGGTCTGCCTTTGTCACTTGGCTGCGTAGCGTCGCCCCCTACATTCACGCGTTTCGCGGCAAGATTTTCGTCGTTGCGTTCCCCGGCGAACTCGTCATTGCCGGCGGGCTTAATGCCCTCGTGCACGACATGTCGCTCCTTGCGGCGATGGGCATGCGCATCGTCGTGGTCCACGGTGCCCGTCCTCAGATTGAAGAGCAACTGCGCCTGCGCGCCGCGCCGGCGCATTTTGGCCCGAGCGGCATCCGCATCACCGACGACGTCGCGCTTGAGTGCCTCAAAGAAGCCTCGGGTGAGATTCGACTCGACCT
>Ga0136644_10001910_pt1 | contig 16230 bp, 12 predicted proteins | sample C_130820_EF_Meta_FD_94780 | JGI IMG/M metagenome (GOLD analysis project Ga0136644, IMG submission 94780) | Freshwater microbial communities from Lake Croche, Canada to study carbon cycling - C_130820_EF_MetaG (v2) (version 2) | ecosystem: Environmental > Aquatic > Freshwater > Lake | place... | reverse complement strand
TTTTTTTTTTTTATTTTTTTTTTTTTTTTTTTTTTTTTTTTTTTTTTTTTTTTTTTCTTTTTTTTCATTATTTTTATTTTTTTTTTATTTTTCTTATATTTTAAATAGGTTCATATCTATATTTATTTTTTTTTCTTCCATTACAATTCTTATATATACTTTAAATTATATAAAATGAAACGTAATTAATCGCACTAAACATACATACTATTTAAAACCGATTTTTCCTCTTTCATATTATTTAATTAAGTTTTATATCCATTATTCATATCATCTAAAGAAATTTTTTTTTGAAATTCTTTATCTTTACCATAAATTCTTAATCCGTGTGCTATTTTAGTATATGTAAATAATACTTCCATGTCTCTACCTAATCCTAAAAAATTATCTTTTTTATCTTCAAACCATTTTTCAATAATAGTTTTTTCTTTTTCAAAATTCCATCCTTGTTCTAATACTAACAATTTAAATATATACATTAATTCTTTTGCATTATATTTGTCAATTAAAAATCTCCAAATAAATCTAGATTTTAATCCATTATTCATCTTAAAAAAATTGTTCTCCAATTCATTTTCGTATCCAGCTATAATAACCATTAAATTATCTTTATTGTCACTTAGAGATTCACAAAGAGTATCTAAACATTCTTTTACATAAATATCTTCTTTATCTTGACATCCTAACGAATAAGCCTCATCAATGAATAAAACTCCTCCCAAACATTCTTCTATTATTTTTTTGGTTTTTAATGCTGTTTGTCCTAGATATCCAGCAATCAAATCATTACGTGTTACTTTTTTAAAAATATTGTTTTTCAATACACCAATCTTTGAGTACATCTTCCCTATAATTTTTGCAACTTTTGTCTTACCTGTCCCTGGTGGTCCCATAATTACTGTATGTTTATAATCACTATTATTTAAATTATCTCCCAAATGTAAATCTTGTATAAAATAAATCAATTGTTCAAATACTGATTGTTTAATTTTATCTATACCAATCATATTTTCTAATTCTAACAATTCTGTCTTTATATTATGCAATAATTTTACATCTATATTATATTCTACTTCTTCAATACATTCATTGTTATTAATAATATCAATTAATTCTTTTAATGACTTAGGTGTATCTATTATTATTTTTCTTCTTTCTTTTACATTTAATTCTTCTTTATTAACAATAATTAATTGCTGTTTTGATTTTTCTTCTATATTCTGATGTTTTTTTTCTTGATAAATATCATTATTTTGGGTTGAAAACGACATTAATGTATTTACATAATCATCTACTTCAAAAGTATTTTGTCTATAAATATTTAAATTTTTATTATATCTTTCATTATGATATAATGGATTAGAATAATTCCATGTATTTTCTTGATTTCCATAAAAAAAATTATTATTATAATCATAGTTTTGATAGTTGTAATCATAGTTTTGATAATCATAATTATACAAAGGTTGATAATATACCATATTTGGATTATACCAATAATTGCTATTATAATTTTCTATTTCATTGTTTTTTTTATTTTTTTTATTACGTTTTTTATAATAATTTGATTTATTTTGTTTTTTATTTATATTATTCGTATTATTTTCAATAGGAATATTTGTATTATCAGACATTTAATATAAAAATCATAATATTTTTATATTATTTATATTATTTACATTAGATACAAGTAAAAATATTACAAAATCAAAAATATTAAAATATATTTTTGAAAAGAATTAAAAAATTGATTCTATTAATATATTAACATTAAGATTATATTACGATAATCTTATTATAATGAGCTACAATTTAAAATCTAATCATTCTAGTGAAAAAATGTCTATCAACTATAGTGTTCAAGAACAACCTGAAATGATTAAAAAGAAAAAACTTGTATTTAAAAAACAAAATTTTGAATCTAATATTGCAAAAGAATTAGAACAAATAATTCGTTCTGAAGAAATAGAAAAAAAAATTACAGAAACAATTTCAAATATAAACGAAAAAGGGGGCATATTAGATCACATTGGTAATTTTGCTGAAGAACCATTTACTATTATTGAATCTTATTTTGAAGGGCAGCATTTGGAACGGTTGGTTCGTCATCAAATCGAGTCTTATAATCATTTTGTAAATTATCAAATACAAAGAACGATACAAATGTTTAATCCTGTCACAATTCATTCAGAGAATGATTATGTTCCAGAAAAAAATCAATATTTTTTGGAAATTATGGTCTCTTTCTCTAATTTTAAACTTTATCCACCACAAATTCATGAGAATAACGGAGCTACTAAAATGATGTTACCACAAGAAGCAAGAATTCGTAATTTTACATATGCATCTACTATGAATGTCGATCTTAATATTCAATATATTATTCGAAATACAGAAAATATGGAGAATCCTAAAATTATTGAAAAAGTACTTCCAAAAATCAATATTGGAAAATTACCTATTATGTTAAAATCGTCTATTTGTGTATTGACTCAAAATAAACATATTCATAGTGAATATACCGAAGAATGTTCAATGGATTCAGGTGGATATTTTATTATTAAAGGTTCAGAAAAAACTGTTTTGGGTCAAGAACGTGCAGCCGAAAATCGTGTTTATTGTTTTGATGGAAAAAATACTACAAAATGGAATTGGTTTGCCGAAATTAAATCTGTCCCCGATTTTAAATGTATTTCTCCAAAACAAATTGAAATGATGATTGCTAGTAAAAATAATGGTTTTGGAAATGGTATTTATATTACTATTCCGCGTATTAAGAATCCTATTGAACTTTATGTTCTCTTTCGTGCGGTTGGTATATTAAGTGATAAAGAAATTACCAAATTTATTATATTAGATGTTAATGATAAAGAACATTCTGATTTATTACAATTTTTACAAGCTTCTGTTATTGATGCAAATAAATATATGACACAAGAAGATGCATTACGTCATATTACTGCTTCTGTTGCATATACACCTATTAATCTTGATAAAGAAACTGGAGCAAGAAAAAAACGCGAATTTACTATTGAAGTATTAAACAATGATCTTTTCCCACATTGTCAAACACTTAACCAAAAGCTATATTTGATTGGATATATGGCTAGAAAATTAATTCAAACCAGTTTAGGTTGGATTCCTCCAGATGATCGTGATTCTTATTTGAATAAACGTATTGAATTAACAGGTACTTTATTAAATAATCTTTTTCGTAATTATTTCAATAAATTGGTTAAAGAAATGCAAAAACAGGTTATTCGTGAAATCAATAATGGTTCTTGGCGTTCTATGGAAGATTATGAAAATATTATTAACATGACAAATATTTATAAAATTATGAAATCTACTACTATTGAAAATGGTATTAATCGTGCATTATCTACTGGTGATTTTAGCATTAAACAATCAAATAGTAGTAAAGTTGGTGTTGCACAAGTTTTGAATAGATTAACATATGCTTCTAGTTTAAGTCATTTACGTAGAATTAATACTCCTCTTGAAAAAAGTGGTGAATTAATTGCTCCAAGAAAGTTGCATGGTACTACATGGAATTATTTGTGTTGTTTAACTGGTGATTCAGAAGTATTATTATCAAATCGTATTGATATGAAAAAAATAAAAGATATTAGAGATGGAGACTGGGTTAATACAGTTAACCGTGAATCATTATTAGATGAACCATCAGAAATATACAATTATTTTAGTATGATGCCTGATAATTTATTTGAAATAACTACTGTAATTGGAAAAAAAATTAAAGCTACAACTGATCACCCCTTTTTAATTAGTGTTGGAAACGGTAAATATGAAATGATTAAATTAGAAAATCTTAAAGTTAATGACAAAGTTATTATTCATAATACAGCAAAAATAAACATAAATGATCCAGAATATGAATTATGTAACAATGGTTGTATTGGAGTACAAATTCTTTCTATTAAAGAAATTGAACCAGAATTAGTTTATGATTTTACAACATATAATGAAAATCATTCATTTGTTGCTAATGGATTTGTAGTTTCTAATTGCGCGGAATCTCCAGAGGGGCAATCCATTGGTGTTGTAAAAAATATTAGTTATCTTTGTCATGTTACAATTCCTACAAATAGTGCATCTTTATACGAATATGTTGCACCAAATATTTTATCAGTAAATGATACTCCTTCTGAATTACTAAATGGTAAAGTCAAAGTTTTTGTTAATGGATGTTGGTTAGGTATTGCAAAAGACCCTGTTCAATTATACAATGATATGAAAGATAAAAAATATAGGGGGATTATTAATATTTATACTTCTATCATTTTTGATATTAAAAATCTTGAAATCAGAATTTGTAATGATGGTGGTAGATTAACACGTCCTGTATTACGTGTTCGTAATAATAAAGCTTTAATCACAAAAGAGATTATCGATCGTTTAGATCGTAAAGAGTTATCATGGAACGATTTATTAACAAATTGTCGTTTAGATGAGTCTGTGATTGAATATATTGACCCAGATGAGCAAAATTTGGCTATGATTGCCATGAAATGCAAAGATTCATATATTCATGAAATTACTGGACAACAATATAATTTCACACATTGTGAAATTCACGCGAGTACTATTTTCGGTGTTGTTGCATCATGTATTCCTTTCCCGGATCATAATCAAGCCCCTCGTAATACATATCAAAGTGCTATGTGTAAACAATCAATGGGTATTTATGCAACCAATTATGATCAACGTATGGATAAAACCGCATACATTTTAAATTATCCTAGTAGACCTCTTGTTGATACACGTATTATGAATATTATTCGTCTTAATAAAATCCCTTCTGGTTGTCAAATTCATGTTGCAATTATGACACATACTGGTTATAATCAAGAAGATAGTGTTCTTATTAATAAAGGTTCTATTGATAGAGGTTTATTTTTAGCAACCATTTATCATACTGAAAAAGATGAAGACAAAAATATTATTCGTGATGAAATTATCCGTTGTAAACCCGATCCTAATAAAACAAAAGGTATTAAATTTGGTAATTATGAAAAGTTGAATCCACATGGATTTATTAATGAAAATAGTTTGGTTGAAAATCGCGATATTATCATCGCCAAAACAATTCCTATCAAAGAAAATCGTAATGACCCTACCAAAACAATCAAATTTGAAGATCAAAGTAAAACATTTCGTACTACGGAAGAAACATATATTGATAAAAATTACACAAATCGTAATGGTGACGGATATAATTTTGCAAAAGTTCGTGTGAGAACTTTGAGAAAACCTGTTATTGGTGATAAATTTTGTGTATTAGGAACACAACAAGTATTAACTGATCACGGATGGATTGAAATCAAAGATGTTGATATTACTGTTCATAAACTATGTACACTAGATGTCGATGGAAATATGTGCTATGAATATCCTACAGGTAAATTTATATTCGAACATAACGACAAAATGTATTCTGTTAAAAATAAACAGGTTGAAATTGTTTGTACATTAAATCATAAATTATATGTTCAAAAACGTTCTGTAAAAAAAGAGAATCCTTATCAACTTATTGAAGCAAAAGATGTTATGGGTAAACCCGTAAGATTCCAAAAATCAATGAATAATGTTTATCCTGATATTCCTACTATTAAAATTGGTGACGAAGAATATGATATGGATGCTTGGTTACAATTTGTTGGTATGTTTATTAGTGATGGGTATTTAAGTAAAAATCCTAATAGTGTTCGTATAACTGCCATCAAAGAACGTAAACAAGAATTTAATAAGAGTATTTTTGAAAAATTAAATATAAATTATTCCTATCATACAATTGGTAATTTTAGTATTTCTGGTTCTAAATATAAAAATATTTATGACGAATTATTAACATTTGGACATGGTGCATTAAATAAACATCTTCCAGAATATGTATGGAATTTATCTAAAAGACAATCATTAGTATTATTAGAAGCTCTTTTACAAGGAGATGGTCATACTATGCAATATAAAGAGGAAGATGGATTTAGTAGATATGGAACTATTAGTATACAATTAGCAAATGATATTACTAGATTAGCTACTCATTGTGGTTGGTCTGGTATTGTTAAAATTGCAGAAGAACCAACTGGAGTTGCTCGTGTTGGTAAACGTAATTTGGGTTCACGTGCTGGACAAGAAATATCAGTAACACAACAACATACTTACTATAAAGTAAGTATTATTCGAGAACAAAACCAACCTTGGATAAATAAGAAAAAAAATGAATCTAATTTGGAAGAGCTTATTGATTTTGAAGGATTAGTATATTGCGTAGAAATGCCTAGTTCACATACTTATTACATGAGAGAAAACACAAATGCTCCCTCAATTATTATTGGTAATTCTTCGAGGCATGGTCAGAAAGGGACTATTGGTAACATCATTCCAGAGTGTGATATGCCATTTACAAAAAATGGCTTAAGACCAGATATTATTATTAATCCACATGCTATTCCGTCACGTATGACAATTGGACAATTAAAAGAAACTCTTTTAGGTAAAGTATTATTGGAAATTGGAATGTTTGGTGATGGTACAAGTTTTGGGAATTTAGATGTAAAAACAATTACAGAAGAATTACAGAAATTAGGATATGAAAGCTATGGTAATGAAGTTATGTATAATGGATTAACAGGTGAACAATTAGAAACAAATATATTTATTGGTCCAGTCTTTTATCAGAGACTAAAACACATGGTTAATGATAAACAACATAGTCGTTCTATTGGTCCTATGGTAAATTTAACTAGACAACCAGCAGAAGGTAGAAGTAGAGACGGTGGTTTCCGTATTGGTGAGATGGAACGTGATGTTATGTTAGCCCACGGTATTTCTAGCTTTTGTAAAGAACGTTTATTCGATGTATCTGATAAATATTCTGTTTATGTTTGTAAGAAATGTGGTATGATTGCATCTTACAATGATGGAAATAAAAATCGTGTATATGAAAATGCTGACCTTTCTATACATTTATGTAAAACTTGTGATAATAAAACCGATTTTGCTTTAGTCAATATGCCTTATGCATACAAACTCCTTTCTCAAGAATTACAAACCATTAATGTTGTTCCTAGAATCATTACAGAAGAATAATCCAAAAAATTATTCAAATAAATTCTCTACATTTCTCAATAAAAATATTTTATTCTTTATTTCTTCTACATCAATCTTTTTTTTATATTTTTCTACATTATTACATATTTCATTTAACATTTTCATATCTTCATTTATATTTCCTGATAATATTATTGTCATATTTGGAAAATGTTTATCAATATTATTACATCCCAAATAAATAGGTGTTGTTTCACATAATAACGGATTCATTATTTTTTCTGAAAAATATTCGTTTAATTGACAATTTTCTATAGAAATATGATAATGATAATTTTCATAAGGTTCTAATTCTTTAAATTTTCCCTTTACTCGATCATCTTTCATATAATTATAATACATACAACCTCTACCATAAATATCTATAGGTAAATTACTTTCTAATATTTTATTTACTAATAAATGACGATATAAATGTCCTGTTTCTCCTGTTTTTTCACTTACCATAATTGACATTATTTTATTTTTTATTGGAATAGATTTTAATGGTGGATTATGCCACATATGTGAATATCTTTCTGTAAAAGGTTCTCCAAGATTTCTATTGTCTCCTATGTAATATTTTCCTATTTTTTGTTTTGCATATTCTATAAATACTTTATTCAACATCAAAAATTGTGGTGGTTCAAAAGCAAATCCTATTACATTTTGTTTAGGTATATTTTCATTAATTTTAGGCATTGCTGTATTGAATATAATGACATGAGTATAATCATCATCATTTGTTATAAAATATTTTTTATCTTTTCCATAATTATTCATAATTGAAACTTCACATAATCGTTCATAAACATCTTTACAATTTTCTGACGGACAAAAATTAGAGAATATTCTTATTTTATATTCTGTCATTTTATTTATTTATTCATTTCTTTTTATTTCTTTTTATGTAATTTTTATATAAAAAATATAAAAATTATATTATCTAATTTTAACATAAATACTATGGAAAATATTCAATCAAATGAGATACATACCAATTCTTTAATTAATGATATTCGTAATATTTCAGAATTTAAAGGTATATCATTTTCAAACTATAAAAAAACCGACGTAAACAACCAATTGTTAGAAAATATTAATAATGGAAAATTAGAACAGGCTATTTATTGGAGTTCCGAATTAATATGTGCTGGTCATTTTATGGATGTATGGGAAGTAATTCTTCATTATACCGGAAAACATATTCATCTAGGAAACCCTAAAATCATTATTTATTTACAAATGCGTTTTGAAATATTCAAAAATATTATTTCAAAAGGACAATTTATTAACGAAATTGATTTACGTAATAATATTACTATAAGAAAACTTTTTGCTGAAATGATAAGCATTCTTACTCTATCTAACAAAAAACATAGTTTTGAACCTATTAAAATTAATAAAGAAGAAGAATTTGATATGACTCAAATGACCGAAAGATTAAAAGCTGACTTTCTTCATTATACAGATGGTATTTTAAAAAAAGATGATCCCAAAGAGTTATTAATTGCTATTAATGAATTTTCTTATCATTTATCTTCTTCTAAAAGCACAATTGATGCATGTTATTGGATAGAATGGATTATTGATTTTGACAATATTTGTAAAAAAAGAAAAAAACCTTGTCAATGTCAAAGAAGGAACAATATTTCTGTTGAAAATCGATTTCAAAAAGATATTATTTGGATTATATGGGATGTTATTGAATATTATGTTGAAAAATCAAATGATAATTTTATAAAAAAATTATTTGATTCATTATTAGATATTTTTTGTATTAAGTATACTACAGCAGCATGTAAAAGACGACGTTTTTTACTTTATTTTGCTGTTGCTTTATTAACAGAAAATGTTCCTAATAATATTGAACTTATGCCAAACAAACCTATGATAACAAATATTGTTGATAAAATTAATGAAGTTTATAAACAAATAAAAAAAAATGAAATAAGTCCCAATACAGAATATTTATTTTCTGGTATTAAAGACGATAAAGCCGTTTTTGAACGTTCTATGAAAAAAATGGATTTAGTAAATAGCATGGATTTTTGTATACATTAAAATGCTGAACCAAAACTACCACCCAATAATGAATTTGCTGCTAATACTGGTTGTACGAATCCATAATCAGGTGTAGATTTACTAGAAACATTTTTACTTGGTAAAAATGAATCCATTATAGAGTTCGATTGCACAGTTGAAGATTGGACTGATGGAGCTGGTGGAAATAAATTTTGTTGCATCATACTATTGTCCAAATAATCAGCTTGTGAAGACATATGTTGATTTACTCTAACACTTTTTTTAACATCTTCTTTTTTATTTTCACTTCCATTCCATAAATCAGAAAGCCGATCCCATATTATATTTATCTTAATACCTAATTTCGTTTGTATGCTTAAAACAATTATTAAAAATGCTATTATTACATTTGTTAATGTCAAATTTTCATATTTATATCCACTATAAGTTGGTAAATAGGTTATTATTCTATGAATAATTATAATACCTACAAACATTACTATCAATTGAATTAAAACTTCTATGAATATTTCTAAACTTGATTTTTCAGTGTCCGCTTCTGGAACAAATTTTTGTATTGATTTATTTAATAGAACAACAGGTGCAATTGCAAACAAAGAATATTGAACAACATTCAATATTTCTGCTTTTCCTTCATCTGTTGTTGAAAATACATGTGATAAAAATGATTTTTTATGTAATTCTTTTGCCTCTTGTAATATTTCCATTAATTAATTTGTATATAAACACATATAGAAAAAATATAAAAACGAATCTTATATTAATTATATACTAAATAAATAATATACTAAATAATATGATTAAAAACAAAAATCATATTTCTATAAAACCATATTCTCCAAATGAAAATCAAGAAGAAGATCAATATTTAAATTTAATTAAACAAATATTAGATGTTGATATATTTGAAAATACTAGAAATGGGAATACAAAATCTATTTTTGGATCCTCTATGAGGTTTTCATTAAAAAATGGTTCGTTACCTTTATTGACTACTAAAAAAGTTGCTTGGAAAACATGTTTTCATGAATTGATGTGGTTTATTAGTGGTTCTACAAATAATCAAAAATTAAATGAAAAAGGTCTACATATATGGGATGCAAATGCTTCTCGTGAATTTTTAGACAACCGTGGTTTAAAAAATAATGCGGTTAATGATTTGGGTCCTGTTTATGGTCATCAATGGCGTCATTTTAACGCTGAATATAAAGATTGTAATACTGATTATCAAGATAAAGGTATTGATCAATTACGAAATATTATTAATCAATTAAAAACAGAAGAAGGAAGGAATTCTAGAAGACTTGTAATGACAACATGGAATCCATGTCAATTAGATGAAATGGCACTACCACCATGTCATATTCTCGTACAATTCAATGTTAGAGAACAAAAATATTTATCATGTTCTCTTTATCAACGTAGTGGGGATGTAGGTTTAGGAGTTCCATTCAATATTGCTTCTTATTCTTTTTTAACTCATATTTTAGCAAAACATTGTGATTTAATTCCCGAAGATTTTGTTTATTTCCTCGGAAATGCTCATATTTATGAGAACCATATTCCTATTTTAGAAGAACAAATTTTAAGAACACCTTATCCATTTCCCAAAATGAATATAAAAAAAAAACATGATAATATTGAAGATTATTCTATAGATGATATTGAATGGATAAACCCATACATTCATTATACTGCTTTAAAAATGGATATGATAGCATAGGATTGTTTATAAACAATATCTAATAACAATATATATAAAATGAACAATTGGTCTAAATTCGTTACTAAATTTTATAAAGACAAAAAAAGAACTAACAAAAATTATAAATTTAAAAATGCTTTGAAAGATGCTAAAAAATCTTACAGAAGTATGAAAAATAAAACTATGAAAAAGAAATAAAATAAAAAATATGCGTTTAGAAGTATTTAGAAAAACATTATATAATAATATATTTGATAATATTTTATTATGAGTAAATCAAATGCATCAGCAAAGAGTAGAAGAGCATTTATTGATCCGAATAAAACTCAAAATTCATTGCAATCTTCTATAAACAATCAAAATACACAACCTGTAAATAATGCAAATACTGGTTTAACTTTACAACAAGTTATAGCGGTTATAGATAAACGACTTTTGAATGTTGAATCATTTGTTAAAGAAGCAAGAGATACAAATGAATTAAATGATTTAAAAACCGATTTGAATAAAAAAGTTAATTTTCAAGAAAATACTTTAGATTATGATAAATTTGATGAAATCATTTCTGAATTTAATTCTAGATTTGAATTGTTAACTGAAGAAATTAGTAACTTAAAAGATATTATCATTAAATTACAATCTTTCACAATGGATGTAAATAAATCATTGATGGAAGAACGCGCACATGTTTTTTCTGATTTAGGAACTATTATTACTGACAATACTGATAATAATACTTATAGTATTAATAATAATGATAATAATGATAATAATGCAAATGATAATGACAATGACAATGATGAAAATTAAAATTACAAAGAATAATTATAAATTTACTATTGTAAATAAAAGTTTAATAAAATAAATTAATATAAATAAATAACATATATTTTTATATTAATGTCTCAAGAATTTTTTTATGAAAATAATCAAGAATTTTTTTATGAAAACAATCAAGAAATATTAAAAGATAATAATTTAATTAATGAAATAAAAGAATTTCAAAATAATTATTATTCTGTTAATAAAAAGAATTTTTTTTTCAAAAAAAAACAAAAACTTGATTGTGCTAACAATATTTGTGATAATTTCTCTTTACAAGATCTAATTAATAAAACTATTTATATTATTCCTGATACAAATATAATATTTATGGATTATGTTATATTTAAAATTTTTGCGAATTCTAATAATTATCAATTTATTGTTGATTATGTTATTTTACTAATAGAAGATAGAATAAATATATATAATACTTTTGAAATACATGTTAATTTAGATAGTTTTACTATTTCTTCTTTGGAACGTTATAAATCAATAATAAACATTTTTATTGATAATTGTCTTAAAAAAAATAGTGGATATACTTTTATGATCAATAAAGTCAATATTTTGAATTCTCCAAAGAGTTTTGACACTATTATTAGTTCAGCCAAACATTTTTTTAATAAAGATGTTTATCAAAAAATTGTTGTTTGTAATGAAGAAGATAGTAAAAATAAATTAGAATATTATTATAATATCCGTGATCAATAAACATTCATTCAATAAACAATTTAAATAATTATTTTGCTTATATTATAAATAATTATTTTACAAAAATGAATATTTCAATTAAAGACCCTTCAAAATCAGATATGTTTGGATTAATATTTCAACATATTAAATGTTTTACAGAAGATATTATTATATTATTTGAAAAAGATCGTGTTTTTTTTCAATCTATGGATTCATCACGTGTTTCTATATTTGAACTTTATATACCATCTTATTGGTTTGATAAATATGAACATAATGAAACTTCTGCAATTCCTGTCGGGTTAAAAGCATCACTTTTTTTTAAAATTTTGAATACCAGAGAAAAATTACAAGAAACCAATATCACTTTTGACAAAAACGATGATGATAAGTTATTTATTCAATTTGTATCTGAAGATAAATCTGTTTTTAATAAAAGGTTTGAAATTCCATTAATAGAATTAGAATCTGATTATTTAAGTATTCCTGAAGTTGAATATAATGCCGAGTTCTCTATTTCTTCTGGAAATTTTGCAAATATCATTAATCAATTAAAGATTTTTGGTGATACTATTGATATTCAATGTAGTGAAGAAAAAATAGAACTTTATTCTTTTAGTGAAGGTTCTGGTAAAATGTCTGTTGATATTGAAATAGAAGAATTATCTGAATATTCTATTAATGAAAATGAAATTATAAATATATCTTTTAGTTTAAATGTATTGCATAATATTTGTTTGTATAACAAAATTTCTAAAGAAGTAGATATCAAAATTAAAAAAGATTCTCCTATGAAAATTGTTTATAATTTAGGAGATGAAAATACAAAACTCGTTTTTTATTTAGCTCCTAAAATTAATGATTAAATCTTTTTTCTAATAATATAATAATATGATAGAAATAAAGGCAACAAAAGGATTTAATGAGTTAATAGAACATTATACTGATTTATTTTGGGGAATTGGTTATTTTGGTTGGCAAATATCTTCTATTTACGCGCTTTATGTTACATACATATATTCTTTTGTTTCGTTCATTATTTATATTTTTATATTTTTATTATCTGGATGGGCAAATCATATTATTCTTAAAAACTATATTAATGATCCAAGACCGGCTGACTCTGCTCCTTTTTTAACAAGTGAGCATTTCAAAAAAAGAACTAATGGTATGCCTTCTGGACATGCACAACAGACTGCGTTTTCAATTACACTCGCTTATCTATTATCAAATAAATATTTATATCAATCTATCGTTCTTTTTGTAATTACTATATATCAACGTTATATTTATAAAAATCATACTATTCCACAACTTTTTGTAGGTAGTATTATTGGTATTATTATTGGTTATCTTACATTTTTATTCATTTCTTTTATTGAAAATAGCAATTTTATAAATACTAATTCTAAAAATAATAATGAAAAAAAATCATTGGTTTCAAATAATAATGAATTAATACCTTACAAAATTTAAAAAAATTGATTTATTTTATTGATTTAAATAAAATAAATAAATCGTTAGTATTATATTAAATATGGAAAACAAGGAAAATAAAATTATTATTAAAAAAAATAATAAAAAAAATACTATCAAAATTACAGAAGAACATGTTACAACTCAACCTCCAGAACCCATACAAGTAATCGATTGTCCTATTTGTATTGAGAAATATAATAATTCTACACATAAAAGAATTAAATGTGAATATTGTATTTTTCAGGCTTGTAAAGAATGCTGTCAAACATATTTATTGATAGAAAATACTCCAAAATGTATGAATAATGATTGTGACCGTCAATGGACACCTGAATTTATTTCGAATCATTTTACTAAAAAATTCGTGAATATTGATCTTAAATCACATTTCGAAAAAGTACTTTTCGATAAACAGCGTGCATTAATGCCTTCTACACAACCAATTATTGAAAATATATTAAAAGAAGAAGAATATATGCGTAAAATTACTGATGCTGCAAATATTGTTAAAAAAGCAAAGGATAAAATGTATGAGATACAAATCGAGTTTAATGAATTTAGAAATCGAAGCAAAAATAATACAGAAAATCGTGCTACGTTTATCCGTGCTTGTCCAGTAGAACAATGCAAAGGATTTCTAAGTTCTCAATGGAAATGTGGTTTATGTCAAAATTGGACTTGTCCAACATGTCATGAAGTAAAGGGTTTAGTCAGAGATTGTGACCATACATGTGATCCCGATAATGTTGCAACAGCTAATTTATTAAACTCTGATACTAAACCTTGTCCCAAATGTGGAGAAGGTATTTTTAAAATTGATGGTTGTTTTGCTGCGAATACACCAATATTGATGTGGGACGGTTCTATAAAAATGTCTCAAAATATTGCTCTTGGTGATATTTTAGTTGGAGATGATGGAACACAAAGAACTGTATTACGTCTTATGGAAGGTGAAGATGATATGTATGAAGTACAGCAAAATAATGGTATGAATTATACTGTAAATAGTAAACATACTCTTGCATTAAAATATAGCGGAAATAAAAGAATTTATTGGAATGAAAAAGGCAAATGTTGGAAAGTAACATGGTTTGATAAAGAAAGCTACAAAATAAAATCTAAATCATTTAAAATTAACGAAAATTGTAATAAAGAAGAAGCAAAAATAGTTGCTGACAAATTTATTGGTGAATTATATCAAGATAATACTATTGAAATAAAAGTAGATGAATATTTGAAACTTAATGACTCAATAAAAAATTATTTAATGGGAATTAAAGGTGGATTTATTGATTATCCGTCTCAACTAGTTGACTTAGATCCTTATATGTTAGGTTTATGGCTTGGTGATGGAACCCATTGTAATCCTTGTATTGCATCTAATGATAAAGAAATTGTTGATTATATGATTGAATGGTGTAATAAAAATGATGCAGAATTAATAAAAGTAAAAAATAATAAATATTTGTATAGAATTCGTAGAAAAGGTTATAGTTTTAATTGTAATACAATTAATGCTTACAAAAGTTGTGATACAACGGATGCAAAATTTCCCGATTATGAGAATCGTACAAACCCATTTACTAATTTATTAAACAAATATAATTTGATTAAAAACAAGCATATTCCAAAAGAATATTTGATGAATGATAGAAATGTTCGTTTACAATTATTAGCAGGAATTATTGACACTGACGGACATGTTAGTAAAGAACAAAAAGGAAGACGCGTTAGAATTATTCAAACACGTGTAGAACTTAGCGAACAAATAATTTTCCTTGCAAAATCATTAGGATTTACTGTTAATTATACAATAAAAGAACGTAAGAATGAAGTAATATTCAATTCTAAACCAAAAGATTATAAAAATCAATATGATATTAATATTTCTGGTGAAAAAATATATGAAATCCCTACAATAATTCCAAGAAAAAAATGTGCTGGAAGCACTAAGAACTTTTTAAATACTTCTATAAATGTAGTTTATAAAGAAAAAGGAAAATACTATGGTTGGGAAATTGATAAAAATCACAGATTTCTTTTAGCTGATACTACTCACAGCATGAATTGCTCCCAAATGTTTTGCGTCATATGTCACACTGCATTTTGTTGGCGAACTGGTAAAGTTGAAACAGTCATTCATAATCCCCATTATTTTGAATGGATGAGGAGAAATGGTACATTAGAACGTAACCCTAATGATATTCAATGTGGAAGAGAAATAACACATAATACAATTGTTGCATTAAGAACAAATTTAATTATTTATGAAAAAAAGAATTATTTACATGAAAGATTTTTTAAGTTTTTATATTTGATTTTGAATATGACTTGATGAATTCATGATTTTTTTCATTAGAATCTCA
>Ga0136644_10001908_pt1 | contig 16232 bp, 9 predicted proteins | sample C_130820_EF_Meta_FD_94780 | JGI IMG/M metagenome (GOLD analysis project Ga0136644, IMG submission 94780) | Freshwater microbial communities from Lake Croche, Canada to study carbon cycling - C_130820_EF_MetaG (v2) (version 2) | ecosystem: Environmental > Aquatic > Freshwater > Lake | place: Lake... | reverse complement strand
GGAGCGGGTCACCGTCCGGGGCAGCCAGGTGACGGTGGTCGTGAACGGCAGGAAGATCCTCGATGCCGACACCGCTCCGTTTCGCGACGGCGGGCCCACGCCCGACGGCAAGGCCCATCCGGGTCTTGCCCGCACGAAGGGATACATCGGCTTCCTCGGCCACGGCGACGAGGTCCACTTCCGCAACATCCGGCTTCGCGAACTTTCGAACGCGAATCACTGAAAACCCCTTTTTCAACGGAGTTCAGCCATGAACCACGCCTCGTCGGACGGATCGCCGGCACCCACGTTTCGCCTCTGGCTGATGATGGTCCTGGAGTTCGTGATCTGGGGTGCCTGGCTGCCCTTGATCTGGGGCTACATGGGGGCCGCAGTCCCCGATGGGGGCCTCGGCTTCTCGCCGCCGCAGATCGCCTGGGTCGGCAGTGCCTTCGCGATCGCCTCGATCGTGGGCATCTTCTTCTCCAGCCAGTTCGCCGATCGCACGTTCGCGGCAGAGAAGTTCATGGCCGCCAGCCATTTCATCGGCGGTCTGGCGATCCTCGGGATGTATTGGGCCAAGGATTTTCCCACCTTCTTCGGCCTCATGCTCGTCCACTCGCTGCTCTATGTACCCACGATCTCGGTCTCCAATTCGATCGCGTTCGCGCACATGAAGAACGCCGAGAAGGAGTTTGGCCTTGTGCGGATGGGTGGGACGATCGGCTGGATTCTTGCGGCCTGGCCGTTGTTCTTTCTTTTGGAAGGAAAGACTGGCGTCGCGGCCACGACCGCGAAGGCCAACATTTTCCTCGTCGCGGGCATCGCGTCCCTGCTCCTTGCCGCCTACAGCCTCACACTTCCGCACACGCCGCCGAAGCGGACGGCCGCCGGTGAGGGTGGACTGGCGTGGCTCAAGGCTGCGAAATACCTCTCCAAGCCGTTCCTGCTGGTGCTCTTCGTGGCGACGTTCATCGATTCGGTGATCCACAATGGCTACTTCCTGCTCGCAGGGAATTTCCTCGGCGACAAGAATGCCGCCAACATCGCGCAAAAGTGGATCATGCCGGTGATGAGCATCGGGCAGGTGGCGGAGATCCTCACGATGGCGGTGCTGGGCGGCGTGCTTGCCCGGCTCGGCTGGAAGACGACGATGATCCTCGGCATCCTTGGGCACGCGGCCCGGTTTGCCGTGTTTGCATTCATGCCGCAGAACCAGGCGATGATCATCGCGGTGCAGGTGCTCCACGGCATCTGCTACGCCTTCTTCTTCGCCACGCTCTACATCTTCATCGACGCCGCGTTTCCGAAGGACGTGCGATCGAGCGCCCAGAGCCTGTTCAATCTGCTCGTCCTCGGTCTGGGAGACCTGGCGGCCAAGTGGCTGTTCATCCCGCTCCAGGAAAGGCTCATGGTGGATGGCGTGACCGACTACCGGCAGCTTTTTCTCGTTCCCGCAGCGATGTCGCTGGCCGCGGCCGTGCTCCTGCTGGTTGCCTTCTGGCCGCCCAGATCGCTGGCCACGGCCGCAGCGACCGAGGACGATCTCGAGACCGAGCCGCCGGCCATCACCTGAGCGATCGTTGCGCCGGCTCAGATGTTCTCGAGAAGCCCCGTGCTGTCTCCGAGCCCGTCGACTTTGACACCCATCCGGTGCAGCAGCGAGAGATGGAGATTGGTCGCGGGAGTGCCCTTCTCGAACCGAACATGCCTGCCCGGGTTGAGCGATCCGGCGCCACCTCCGGCCAGCAGCAGCGGCAGGCTTTCGTGGTCGTGGCGGTTGCTGTCACCCATGCCGCTGCCGTAGACGATCATGCAGCGGTCGAGCAGCGGACCGTTGGCCTCCTTCACGTCCTGCAGCCGCTTGAGCAGATAGGCCAACTGCTCGACGTGGAAGCGGTTGATCTTCCGCAGCTTTTCATGCTTGACGGGGTCGTTGCCGTGGTGCGAGAGCTCGTGATGCCCCTCGGGCACTCCGATGAACGAGTAGTTCTTGTTGCTCCCCTCGTTGGCGAAGACGAAGGTCGCCAGCCGGGTCTGGTCGGTCTGGAATGCCACGACCATCAGATCGGCCAGGAGTCGGAGATGATCCTCGTAGACCTCGGGCATCTCCTCGGGCTTCGAGATCCCGAGATTGCTGGTCTTCTTGCTCGTCCGCTCGATCCGCAGTTCCAGTTCCCGGACTGAGGAGAGGTATTCTTCGAGCTTCCGTTGATCGGCCACGCCGAGCGCACGGTTGAGCCTGTTGGCGTCTTCCAGCACGAAGTCGAGGACGCTGCGGCTGACGAAGGCCCGCCGGGCCCGCGCCGCCTCCGACTCGTCGGGCCGGCCGTTCTCGAAGAGCCGCTCGAAGATCAGCCGGGGATCGGTCTCCTTCGGCACGGGCTGGGTCTCGCTCCTCCAGGAGATCGTCGAGGAGTAGGCACAGCTGTAGCCTGAATCGCAGGAGCCCGACTGGGCGCCGGCGTCGGCACCGATCTCGAGGGAGGGCAGTCGCGTCCGCCTGCCGATCGCCTTGGCGGCGATTTGGTCGGCCGACGCGCCGGCCTGGATGTCGGCGCCGGACGTCTTACGGGCCTGAACTCCGGTCAGAAAGGTGGTCATCGCCCGGGCATGATCGCCGCCGCCATCGCCGTTGGCGTTGGCCTTGCGGTGGGCCAGGCCGCTGAGCACGCTCCACTGCTCCCGCAGATCGGCCAGTGGTTCGAGGATCCAGGGAACCTTGAAGTCGGCCCCCTCCGAGTTCGGCGTCCAGTCGGGCATGTGCATGCCGTTGGGCGAATAGACGAATGCCATTCGCAGGGGCAGCTTTCCCGAAGGCTTCTTCGGCGCCGCAAAGGCGGTCGCGGGCAGCATTGCCTCCAGCACCGGGAGGGCCATCGTCGTGCCCAGACCTCGGAGCACCGTCCGCCGTGACAGATTCATCCCCATGGTCGACCCCTTCAGTCCGCAGGTTCTCGCCGCAACACCCGTCCCCGGAAACCGATCCGGATACCGTACGCAGGAACCACCGTCTGGTTCATCGGGCCGAAGTCGATTCCCGCTTGCGAAAAGCCGGACTTTTCACGATCTCCGCCACGAAAACGGAGAACCTGTCGCCCTCGGCTGCAGATCGCTCTGCGATCCGTTCCACTGCACAGGCATCATACCATTCCAGGCCCCGGCCGAGCGCGTAGGTGAGCAGCTTTTCGGCCAGGCAGCGGCGAAATTCGTCCCGGCGGTCGAGGAGCACCTGACGCAATTCCTTGGGCCCACGGAAGTTGCGGCCGCCGGGCAGTTCGCCCCCTGCATCGACGGCAAACTCCCCGTCCTTGGTTCGCCAGGCCCCCACGGCGTCGTAGTTTTCGAGGCCGAACCCCAGCGGATCCATCAGCTGATGGCAGGCCGCGCAGGAGGGGTTTTCCCGGTGCTGTTCCATCCGCTGCCGGAGCCCGCCGGTGAGCTTCTCGCCGCCCCCCTCAGCCAACTCCGGGACATCCGGGGGCGGCGGCGGCGGCGGGGCCGCGAACAGGTTTTCCAGGATCCACTTGCCCCGCTTCACCGGGCTCGTCCGCGTTGGATTGCTCGTCACGGTGAGCACGCTCGCCTGGCCCAGAAGGCCGCCCCGCTTCTCACGATCGACCGAAACGCGGACAAACTCATCGCCCGAAATCTCGGGAATGCCGTAATGCTTCGCCAGTCGCCCGTTGACGTATGTGTAGTCGGCGTCGAGGAATTCAAGCACGCTGCGGTCCTGTCGGACGATCGCCCAGAAAAACTCCTCCGTCTCGCGCCGCATGGCCGCCCGGAGATCGTCGTCGAATTCCTTGAACTGGCCGCGGTCAGGCGTGATTTCCTCCAGGCTGCGGAGCTGGAGCCACTGGCCGGCGAAGTTTTCCACAAGCGCCCGCGACCTGTCGTCCGCGAGCATCCGCATCGCCTGGGCCACCACCTGCTCGTCGGTGCGGAGTTCTCCTCGGGCGGCGGCACGGAAGAGCTGATCGTCGGGCATCGTGCTCCAGAGGAAATAGGAAAGCCGCGACGCCACCTCGAAGTCGTCGAGCCTGCGGATCTTTCCAGGCGAGGCCTCCTGCTCGACGCGAAACAGAAAAGACGGCGCCACGAGCAGCGCCGTGACGGAGGCCTGCATCGCCCGCTCGATCGACTGGCCCTCGTAACGGGCCGCCTCGAATACCTGGCCGAGCGCCTCGATCTCAGCATCGGTCGCCCGACGGCGGAAGGCTCGCGAGGCCAGTGGACGGAGAATGTCCTTCGCCTGCTCGTACTGTTCCTCCCGCTCCGCCTTGGGGTCGATCGGTTTCTTGAAAAACCGCTGGTGTGGCTCGGGCAGCGGATCGGGCATCACTCCGATCGGCCCCACCAGGAGGATTCGCTCGACGGCGAGGTTGCGGTCGACCTTCTTTTTCGTCCGCGGGTCGGTGCCGCTGAAATCGTTCATGAATCCGACGTCGATGCGGTGCTTGCCGGCCGTGGCGGTGGTCCGGATTTCGAAATCTCGGAACATCGGCTTTGGGTTGCTGACGTCGAACTTCTTCCTCATCTTGCCGTCGAAGGCGATCGCCATGACCGGCGGGTCGTTGCCGGCGAGTTCGCCGGCGGCTTTCACCCGGATGATGTAGTTGCCCGCCGTGGGAAACTCCACGTCGTGTCCGAAGTTGCCCGTATGGCCAAGCGTCTTTCCATCGAGTTTCTGGATCGGGGCGGTTTCCGCATCGGCGGCGTAGATCACGGCCTGCGCCACCTCCTCGGCTGCCTGCAGATACCGTTCGAGCAGAACGGGCGATACGGAGAGCACGTCGCCGATGTTGTCGAATCCGTAGCCGACGTCGTCGGAGGGAAATTCGTCCGCCGGCCTGAGCGTGATGCCGAAGAGATCCTGGACGGTGTTGTTGTATTCGGTCCGGTTGAGCCGCCGGAGCGTGACCCGGCCCGGCCGCTCGCCCTGGGAGCAGTCGGGCTTGAGCGCGAATCCGCTGATCCATTCGGAGAGTTCCGCCCGCTCGGCCTCGGTCGGCTGCTCTGCCTCGCGCGGGGGCATGGCCTGCCCCTGCACCTGCCGGATCACCTTCAGCCAGATCCCGCGATCGGTGCTGCGGGCCGCCGCCTCGGTGCACTCGTCGAGCGAAATCCCCCCCTCGGCATCCTTGCCAGTGTGGCAGTCGAGGCAGTACTTCTCGAGGAGCGGTTTGACCCGCGAGTCAAACGGCACCGCGTGGGCGGACGTGGCAGCCAAAACCATCGCGAGAAGGGCGAGGCAGCGGAAAGCAACGGGCAAAGATCGCTCCACGGCTGGCGACTCCTCGGGAATCATGATCCGGAAACCAGATTACGAATTCTAAACCTTTGAACATTCTTCGCCACTTCAATCTGGCATCAAATCCAGGCCCCGAAATCGTCGAGTGGCAATTCCGATTGGCACAACGCCCCTGCAGAAGTGGGACAGGCTTCAGCCTGTCATGCGCTCCCCGTTGTGGGACAGGCTTCAGCCTGTTATGCGCTGCCCGTTGTGGGACAGGCTTCAGCCTGTCATGCGCTCCCCGTTGTGGGACAGGCTTCAGCCTGTCGTAGAGGGAGTAACGGCGTCTCGCGTGGGTCGGGGTTGCCCGTGCCCCGTCGCCGGACGTTCGCTGCGGCCATCCTGGCCTTCGCTCTCTCGGAGGCGTCTGCGCTTCGCCATCCTGGCTGCGCTTGCCGCCTACGCCGGCTCTCGGGGCACTGGCAACCCCTTCTGAATGCCCGCTCCGCGGTGGAGCGAACCCCAGGGATGCGCGGGTCGCGGGTGGGCACGGGCAACCCGTGCTCAGCGGGGACGGTCTTTCGGATCGGCCGAGAGGAACAGCCTGTCGAGTTTCGTGCCCCCTTCGCGGACCCGGATCTGAAGGCTCACCGCCCCGGCCGGCAATTCCAGCGGCGTCGGCCCGCGGCCGCCGCCGAGGACCAGCGGAATCCATTGCCATTCCTTGTGAACGCCGGTCAGCCAGTTCGTTCTGCCGACGATCTCGCCATCATCGCCAAACACCCGCACGATGAATGAATCGTTCTCCGGGGTCGGCGCCTGCACCCGGGCCCAGACGAAGTAGCGGCCCGCGGCGGCGAGTTCGAGGTTCCAGGTCGTGCTGCCGATCGAACTTCCGATCGACTCCCCCGGCTTGGCCGGCATCCAGACGAAGGCGTCGCCCGACGCCTTCGGGTCGTCGCCGCGGCCCATTGGCGGAATCACCCGTCCCGCCTCCGCCTCCCAGAAGACCCGCCGCTGCTTCGAGGCCGGCACCGCGACAGGCTTCTGCACTGTCGTCTTCTGCCGCCAATTGCGGATCGGTTCCAGGTTTTCGATCAGCCTCCTGCCGATGTCGTCGCCGTCCACGGCCAAAAGCGTTCGCGATGGCGGCGGCTGCAGGGCAAACGCGACCGACTTCTTTCCATCTGCCCCGACGACGACCGGGCCGTCGGCTCCCGCCACCGTCACCCGCACCCGCTCTCCGTCCACGTCGGCAGTCGCCTTGGCCTCGGCAAACTCCCGCCGCCAGTTTTCGAAGGCCGCATCATCCGCCAGGCCGCTGCCGATCCGGACCCAGAAGGCGGCGCCGGCCCCCGCCGCGACAGGCTCCGCGGCCGCCTGATGGGCAACGGTCAGCCGCACCGCGCCGAACGTGTTGCCGTCGAAGACGAAATTGGCCGTCGGCTCGCGGCCGTCCAGACCGCGGGCCCAGGGCAGGCGGACGCCGACCGCCGCGGTGCCCTTGCGGAGCACGAGCGCTTCGCCCGACTTCAGCGGGTAATCCCAGGCCGCATCCTTGGGTGGATCGAGCCGCCGATCGCCGATCCAGAAGCCGTCGACTGCCATCGGCATCACAAAATGCGATTCCAGGGTCTGCAGCCCTGCCGGCAGATCCCCGTCGCGGTAGACCGCCACCCCGAGGGCATCCGTTCGCAGCTGGGCCGCGGCCCAGAACGGCTGGAGGTGGTGGGTCTTCTCGTGGGCACCGGCCGCAATCTTCGTCTTGCCGTAGGGATCGTGCCGGCCGTCCGGGATGAAGTAGCAGCGAACTCCCTCCCGCGGCCCGGGCAGGTCCGCGCACAGCGGCAGATCCATCCAGCCTTCGAAGCCCGCGCCCGCTGCGCTCAGCGTCACGTCGTGGCAGAGGTAGTGGGTCCGCGATTCTGCCGGTTCGAAGCCCCAGACCTGATCCACCAGCCGCGGCAGGCGGGTTTCAGACATCGTTTTGAGTTCGGCCGGCGGCCGCCATCTGGCGTAGGCCGTGAGAATGTTCGTGATCCGGTGCCGCTTGTCGGTCGGCAGCCAGCCGTTGGCCATCAGGTGTTGGTCGAGAATTCCCAGCCCGCGCAGGTAGTCGTAGTCGCGGCTGTGTGCCCCGCCGAGTTTCTGGGCCGCCGGGAACCAGTTGAGGGCGATGTCGGTCCAGAAGAATTCGAGCAGGGCCCGGGCCTGCGCCCGTGCGGTCTCCCTGCCGGCATAGGCCTCGATCAGAATCAGGTCATCGAGGTCGGTGCCGTGGTAGGTGGGGCTGCAATACTCGTGGGTGCCGGCCTCCCACATGGCGAGCAGAAACCGATCGAGCCGGGCATAGCCCTCCGCGGCGACCTCCGGCCTGTCGAGTGCCTCGCCGACCATGATCAGATCGCCGGCATTCATCAGGGCGATGTTGGTGTAGGTTTCGGGCACGCGGTGGGAGAGCAGGGCCGGGATGGCCGATTCGAGCAGGCCTTGGAGTTTCGCTCGAGTGGTGGCTGGCAGCTTCGATTGGTGCTCAATCCAGATCACCGCCGCATGCTGCATGCAGAAGTCGACGGCGTTGAGGTCTTCCGGCTTCTCGTTCCGCCAATACCAGCGGAAGTTGCCTCGGGTTCGGCTCTGCGGATCGCGGTCCTGCATCTCGATTGCGAGGTCGAGGAGCCTGTCGAGCCGCTCCGGGTGGGTATCGGTCGCGCAGAGGGCAAGCGCCGCGGCGAACAGTTCCCGGACGCCGACGGTCGGCGGCGTGCGATTGGCGGCTCGCCATGTTTTCTCCCCCGACTCGGCGGCGGCCCGTATGATGTCGTCCCGCGGCGGCAACGGGAGGGCTGTCTCAGCGGCCTGGCTGCCAGCGGCCAGAATCAGCGTGCCGACGAGCAGGAAACAGGTCGAGCGAAGATCGATGAAACGAAGGCCCATGACGGGATGCTTGCCGCGGCAATGCTTCCAAAGGGGATGTCGGCCGAGAGGATGTTGTCAGGGGAGTCTGCGGCCCCGGCGGCAACACTTGTGGCTTCGAGATCATATCAGCCGCCGACCGACCGGTCTCAATCCTAGTCGTTTTCCTGCCGGCCGTAGCGGATGGGCCGCCTGCCTCGTCGCAACCTTCGCCGGGATCGCGGCCGGGGAACCCGAAGCAGGAAAGGTTTCCGGCGACGCCGTGATCCGGGCACCGGCGGGTGGGTCGGAGATCGTGATCACCACGACCTCGCGGGTCGCCGGGGCGATCGATTCCCTGACCTGGGACGGCCGCGAGTTCATCGATTCGCACGACCATGGCCGACAGATGCAGAGCGCGTCGAACCTCGATCTCGGCGGCGGCTTCTTCAACGAGTGCTTCAATCCTACCGAGGCGGGCAGCATGCATGACGGCGCCGGTCCCACGAGCACGAGCCGTCTGCTCTGGATCTCCGCGTCGGGAAGAGACCTGGCCACGGTCAGCCGGATGGCCTTCTGGCTTCGCCCCGGCGAGACGAGCGGCGGCCATCCGGCCCTCAACACGACCGCCCTGTCGAATCATCTCCTTCAGAAGCAGGTGCGGATCGGACTGCCGGGCCTGCCGCACGCGATCCGCCATGCCGTGACATTCACCCTGCCCGCGGACGAGCATCACACGCAGGCCACGTTCGAGACGCTCACGGCCTACATGCCGGCCGATTTTAGGAGTTTTCATGGGCTCCGGCAGGACGGCCGGCTCGAGACGCTCCCCGATGGGATGGGAGAGCAGCCGCTGCCGGTCGTCGCCTCGACGGCCGACGGCCGCCATGCCATGGGGGCCTGGTCGCCCGACCGCAGCCAAACCACGGGAAGGGCGGCGGCCTATGGGCGGTTCTGGTTCGAGCGGGAACGGGTCTCGAAGTGGAACTGCGTCGTTCGGGAGCGGGCGGCTGCAGCCGATGGCGACGGGGCCGTTCGGTTGCCACCGGGACCGTATCACTTTCTGATCTGGGTGGCCGTCGGCACGCGGGAGCAGGTCCGCGTGACCCTCGCCGAACTGCGGAGCCTGGGACAGGCAGCCGCCAGGCAGGCGATTCCGTCAGGGCCGCAAAAAAAATGATTCGCCGTTCAATCGCCGGATTGCTCTGGACCATCTGCCGTTTCGACGACGCTCCGGCCTGAGATCGCGAGTGCCGCGAACGGCGAAGGTCAGCGTGGCACTGCACGAGAATCGCTCCCGTCTCCGATTTCGTCTGTATACTAAGGTCATGAACGTGGAGTTTTTTTCTCCCCAACCAGCCGAGCCGCCAGCAGACGAGTCCGCGCTCCAAGGTGGAGCCGCTGCGAGGAATCAGGAGTGGCTCGGGACTCGCGGTGATAAGGAACCGTCGCCCTACGCGACGATGACCGCGGCCGAACGGATTCAGTTGGTATGGCCGATCACGGTTTCGGCCTGGGCGTTCAGCGGAAAGCCATACGATGAATCGCGACTTCGCCGAGATGTTGAACGCCTTGTCCGCCGAGGGCGTTGAATACCTCGTCGTGGGCGCCTACGCGGTGGCTGCCCACGGGCTTCCTCGGGCGACTGGCGACATCGACCTCTGGGTTCGGCCGTCGCAGGAGAATGCCGCACGTCTGTGGCGCGCATTGGAACGCTTTGGAGCCCCGCGGAGTCGGCTGACGCCTGAGACGTTTACGAAGGCCGACGTCGTCTACCAGATCGGTCTTCCGCCGAATCGAATCGACCTGCTGACGACCATCGACGGCGTCGAGTTCGAGGCCGCCTGGCAGGAGCGGGTCGAGTGCGTCGTCGACAAGGTTCCATTTCGCATGGTGTCGAGACGCCATCTGCTTGCCAACAAGCGAGCCACCGGACGGCCACAGGATCTCGCGGACGTGGCTAGGCTCGAAGGCCTCGATTGACCCGCGACTCACCTGGCGCCACCAGAGGTCAGCACTGGGATCAGCCGCAGATTGTCGATGAAGAACGCCGCCTTCTTCGTGCCGATGCCGCTGTACAGCAGGTAGCTGGCGTCGTTCCACGAGTCCTTGCAGGCGATCTTCGGAAATGTCTTGCTGGTGCCGTCCTGCCGCATGACTTCGACGACGTAGCTGCCGGCGCCGGTGTCTGAAGCGGTTTCCGCCGTGATCATCAGGCGAAACCATTCGCCCGGCGGGATCTCGGCCAGCGGCGTCGCGTTGCCCGTGCCGGCCGTCAGCCGCCCGTTCCTCCACGTGACGAGCGGTCCGACGGCAAAATCACCCTTTCCCCGCATCTCGAAAAACCATTCCGCCCCGGGCTCGGACATCGCATCGAAGCCGACGATAAATCGTCCGGAAGTCCAATTGGGACGAATGTGGAGCACCGGTTCGTGGGTCTTGGCGAGGTCGGGAGCATCCTGCACCTTCAGGCTCCGTCCAGACTTCGCCGCAGGCCGGCCGTCGATTGGCAGGGGGGACGAAACCTCGGCCGTCACGCCGACCCCTTCACCGCGATCGGGCTGCCCCTTCGGCCGCTGGAACGACGCCGCGGGAATGCCGATCGTTCCGACCGCTACCCCATCGAACGTCTCCAGCGGTATGGCGAAGGGGGACGCTGGCCAGGGTCGCGCCTCTTTGTCCCAGGTGGGATAGTCGTGGCCGCGGGCCGCCTCCGCCCGCCAGGCGGCGTCGCCCGAGCGAACGCCGGCCAGGGAGAGGTCCCAGGGTTTGAATCCGATCTTCACCGCCGGGCTGCCCTCCTTGAGCCGGAAGTCACGGGCCGCCGCATCGACGAACAGCGGATCGGCAAACAGGCTCCCCTTGTCGCGGCCCATCTTCCTCCACGAGTCCCAGCTGATCGTGCCCTGGTTGAGCAGGCCGGGAGTCTTGCCGTCGCTGCACCAGTAGAGGTTGTCGCGGAAGATGATCGAATCGGCGGGGTCGCCCTTTCCGGGTTTGTCCACGAGCGCCCACGAGGCGTCGCCCCGGTCGAGCAGCGTGGCGGGAGGATCCCAGAAGACGATGTTGCGTTCGTAGATGAAGCAGAGCCGTGGCTCGTTGCGGGTGCGTTGCACCTGTGCTTTCCGGCCGAAGGCGAAGATGTTGTTGCGGGCGCGGTTGGCATAGCCGAAGTGCTGGTGGAAGCCGGAGTCCCAGGTGTCGTGCACGAGGTTGTTCTCGGCGAGCGCATCGCAGCTGCCCTCGTCGTAGTAGATTCCCCAGCCGCCGTAGCGGTGGCTGTTGATGTGGTGAATGTGGTTGCCGCGGATCACGGTGCCCGGTGACGTTCCCAGGCCATAGAAGCCCCCCATGTCGCTCAGGTACGACCAGCCGAGGTGATGGATGTGGTTGTTCTCGACCAGCGTCTCGCGCGAGATGCTCTCGCCGTAGCCCCAGTTCCAGCCGGCGCTGACGCCCGTGTAATAGAGATCGGCAATGTCGCAGTGGGTGACGGCGCAGTGCTGCGTGTGGGTGAAGGTGACGCCACAGGCGCTCGGATGCCGCCGGCCGCCGTGCTGGATGATGCAGTCGTCGACGACGACATGGTGGCAGATCTCGGCTTCCCTGGGCCGCGCTACGTCGCCCACGAGCACGCCGCCCCCGCCGAGATCCTGGAGCTGGCAATGGACCACGGCCGAGTCGGCGCAGTCGTTATGAAAAGAGATAGCATGCCGCCCCACGTGGGCGACTGAACAGGCCTCGAAGCGGATTCCTTTGCTCCCGGCCAGTTCGATCGCGGCTCCCACGCCCGGCGCGGCCTGGCCCTCGAAGAGGCCGTTGGCTGGATAGAGGTCGTTGTCGAATTCGAACCGCAGGCCGCGGAAGACGAGGTCGCTGGCCCCTTTGATCGTGAGCAGCCGCTCGGCGACCGGCACGATCGCGACCGCAGTCTCGGGCCGCTCGCCCGGCAGCGGGCTGTAGAGCAGTTCTCCGGCCGCACGGTCGAGAAACCATTCCCCCGGGCTGTCGAGGGCCGAGCGATAATTTTCCAGCCAGAATCGCAGGGCCGGGTCGGCGGCCGGCACCAGCGGATACCGGCTCTGGCCCTTGATCCGAACAGAGCGGGCTGCGTCGTTGAGATCGGCGACCCGGGCCTGGGTGGTGCACCAGTCGTGGGTGATCGTCACGAGCAGGTCGGCACGTTCGGCGGCCGGAATCGACTTGAGCAGCGAATAGGAATCGGCAGGCAGTTGGAACACCTTTTTTTCGGGAGCGGAGCCGAGATCGGGGAAGGCGTCGGTGGGGGCGGCCGTCGTGATGTGGAGGTAGCCGCGGTTGGGATGACGGGCACGCGTGGCCCGACGGCCGTTGATCCAGAGCTGCTCGAACGACTGACGGCCTGCCTTCACGTCGGGCATGTCGGCCACCCAGAGGCCATTCCGCTCCTTCCAGCCGGTGATCGGCCTACCACCCGAGAAAACGGGTGCGGCCCCGGGGGCCGCCACCCATTCGGTCGCGGAGTCTTCGGCGCTGAGCGACAGCGGCTCGGTGAGGGAATACGTTCCGTCGGCCACCAGGATTCGCGCTGGCCTGGGTGACTTCCGGGCGGCGTCGCGGGCCGCCTGCGGCGTGCTGATCGGACCTGTGGGTGAGAGCTGGATGTCTGCGGCGAAAGCCGGTGCTGCTCCAAACGGGAGCAGGGGAAGCAAAAACAGGGCGGAAAAAAACAGCCTGAAAAAAATCTTCCTCCGGCTCCGGGAGAAGGATCGCCCGGCGCGAGGGTAGTCGTTGGTTGTCTGCATGCTTATCGCCCCCGATGCTTTCGCAGAATATACTGCTCGATCAGGCGAGTGGGAACCAAAATCAGATGATCCATCCGACGCGTCGCTCCATTCTCAGGGCAGCAAGCCTCGCAGTCGTGTCGTCAGGGCTGGCCGGTGCCGCCTCCTCGACCCGCCCGCGGCGGATTCTTCTGCGGTCGAGCTGGCAGACGGTCAACATCGGCGACATCGCCCACACGCCCGGGCTGCTGGCCACGCTGGAGCGGGAACTGCCCGAGGTCGAGGTCACGCTCTGGCCGAGCAGTGTCGCGGGCGGTGTCGAGGGGATGCTCCGCCGACGGTTTCCCCGGCTCCGGATTGCGACTGACAGGGCCGCGATCGACGCGGCCTTCGGTGACTGCGACCTGCTGCTCCACGGCTCGGGGCCGTCGCTCGTCGCCGAGAAGGATCTGGCCCGCTGGCGTGACACGACCGGCAAGCCGTTCGGTGTCTACGGCATCACGCTGCCGCGAACCGAATCGACCGCCGCGGCAGCGGTGTCCCAGAAGTCACTGGCCCGCACGATCGCCCTGCTCGGAGACGCCCGGTTCGTCTATTTTCGCGACACGCCCTCTCTCAGGTTCGCCCAGGATCTGGGCTGCCGGTCCCCGGTGATGGGATTCGGCCCGGACGGCGCCTTCGGCACCGATCTCCGCGACGACGGCCGGGCCGACGCCTTTCTCACGGCCAACGGCCTCGAAAACGACAGGTTTCTCTGCTGCATTCCCCGGCTGCGGTACACGCCCTACTGGTCGATCCCGGACAAGAAGCGACCATTCGACCCGGTCAAACATGCGAGAAACGAGGCGCTGCGGGAGCACGACCACGCGCCACTGCGGGAGGCGATCAGCCGGGTCGTCCGGGAGGCGGGGCTCAAGGTCCTCGTCTGCCCCGAGGATCAGACCCAGATGGCCGTCGGCCGGGAGCGGCTCGTCGAAAGGCTCCCCGACGATGTCCGGCGCGGGGTCGTCTGGCGGCCCGACTACTGGCTCACGGATGAGGCGCTCTCGACCTACGCCAGAAGTGCGGGCCTGTTTGGCAACGAGATGCACTCGCCGATCATCTGCATCGGAAACGGCGTGCCGGCGATCGTCTGCCGGTTCGCCGAACAGACGAGCAAGGGGCTGATGTGGCGGGACATCGGGCTCGGGGACTGGCTCTTCGATCTCGACGACGAGAACGACGTTCGTCGCGTGCCAGACGCGGTGCTGAAAATGGCGAAGAACCCGGTCGAGTCGCGGCAGCTCGCGGCCAAGGCCCGGGGTTTCGTTTTAGAGCGGCAGCAGGAGGCGATGCGGACCATCGCGAAGGTGCTGGCTGACGAGGAGAACGCATCATGACCAGGAATCCGCACCGCCTCTGTCTCTGCCTTGCCATCTGGCTGTTCGCGGCCGTGGTCTGCGGCGGCGAGCCTGACCGCGAGCAGCGGGTCGCCACCGTGACGCAGATGCCGGGGCTCGTCGCCTTCTGGGACTTTGTCGCCAGAGAGCCGGGCGGGGAGCGGCGGTTCGTGGCCCATGTGCCGGCGGGGTCGTCAACCGACTATCCGCTCGATGCCGGGAACTACATCAGGGATTTCTGGGGAGAGGGACGGGCTGCGACCTATGCAGACTTTCCCCTCCTGGGCCGCGGGCCGTTCGGCGAGGCGATTCGGATCCGCAAGGAGGAGGATCCGAACTTCCGTCCATTCCTCTTCGTGCCCCGGTCGCGGCTCCACGACACGCCGCTCGACATCAAGGGGGCGGGCAGGTCGGCCACCGTGGTCGTCTGGGCGGTCCGCGAGAGCGGCAACCATGCCCTTGCCGGAATCTGGCACGAGGGGACCGACCTCCAGCAGGACTCGACCAAGGGGATCAAGAAGGCGGAACGGGGCCAGCGTCAGTACGCCCTCTTCGCCGGACTCAACAAGGAGGGGTCGGCCTGCGGCCACGTCTCTGAAAACGGCGCAAGCTCGTTTCTCAACCGGTATGCCCTGCACAAGTGCAACTCCGCCGCAATCGCGGCCGCGGTGCCGGCCGACGCCGAACGGGCCGCGCTCGATGTTGGCTGGCACTGCTTTGCGATGACGTTCGACCACGAGCGAAACGAGATCACGGGCTGGCTCGACGGCAAGGCCGGAGATCGTTGGCTCGACGCTCCGCAGAAGGACAAACTGCTCTCGTTCGCCGCCAACGCCTGGCTGCAGGGCCGGCTCCGGCGGCAGGAGGGGATGCAGGAAGGGGAAGATCCGGTCTTCCCCGAGTCGCAGTTTTACATGCCGCCGGAGGATCAGCCGGTGGCGGTCGCCGTCGTCAGTCAGAGCGACGACGAGCGGGTGGAACTGCGGGAGTATCCGTTCACGAAACTGCGGGTGACGCTGCGGCGTTCGCCCGCGGGCGAGTGGGTTGAGGCCGACTGCCAGCTGGCGTCGCTGCGACTCAATCCCTGGTGGTATCCGCACGACATCTACACACCCGCCGACGCCACCAGCGGCGGACCGTTCACGATCGGCCGCGTGATCCATTCGAGCCGCGGCGTCGGATTCACCGGCTGGATCGGCGGGGTGGCCGTCTACGATCGACCCCTCGCCGCCGCCGAACTCAGCAGTCTCGCCGCCGTCACGACCGTCACCGCAGCGGCCGACACGCCGGCTTCGCATCTTGATTGCGAAGTTGATCCCGATCCCCGGGCCCCCGTCGGCGGCCTATGTCAGGACGTCCCGGATGACATGCCCGTAGACGTCGGTCAGCCGCATGTCGCGGCCGCTGAAGCGATAGGTGAGCTTCGTGTGGTCGATGCCCATGAGGTGGAGCATCGTGGCATGGAGGTCGTGGATCATGAACTTCTTCTCGACCACCCGGTAGCCGAAGTCATCGGTGGCCCCCGTGATCGTGCCCCCCTTCACGCCGCCGCCGGCCATCCAGATCGTGAATGCCTGCGGGTTGTGGTCGCGGCCGTCGGAGCCCTGGGCGAACGGCGTCCGCCCGAATTCACCGCTCCAGACCACGAGCGTGGAGTCGAGCATCCCGCGGTCCTTGAGATCCCGGATCAGGGCCGCGATCGGCTGGTCCACAGCCCGCGCGTTGTTGGCATGCCCCTCGCGGAGTTTGGTGTGCTGGTCCCAGCGGTCGGCGTTGATCGAAGGGCAGGTGAGCTCCACGAACCGCACGCCCCGCTCCACCATCCGGCGGGCCAGCAGGCACTCGGTGCCGAAGATCTGGGTCGGCTTGTATTCGGCCTCGAGCCCGTAGGCCGTTTCGTGTCCGCAGTTTCGCCCGATAGGTCGAGCAGATCGGGCACCTCCGTCTGCATCCTGTAGGCGACTTCCTGGTTGGCGATGG
>Ga0136644_10001906_pt1 | contig 16250 bp, 17 predicted proteins | sample C_130820_EF_Meta_FD_94780 | JGI IMG/M metagenome (GOLD analysis project Ga0136644, IMG submission 94780) | Freshwater microbial communities from Lake Croche, Canada to study carbon cycling - C_130820_EF_MetaG (v2) (version 2) | ecosystem: Environmental > Aquatic > Freshwater > Lake | place... | reverse complement strand
TTCGGTAGGTATGCATAGTGCAACTCCTTTCAACTTGCTCGTTAAAAGGACTGCCTACCCTAGGGTGACTTTCCTTTCAACGTTTGAAGTTGCACTGGCTCTTTGAATTCAGCGCCGTACCTTTTGGCAAAGCCGTACCTTTTGGCAATTACGCTATTTTCAATTTTTTTTTTGCTCGGGCTTCTTTAATCTTCGCCAAACGATAATCTCTGGCTTCCCACAATCCCCTAGCGACGACAAAAGAAATACCTAGTCCAAATACAAAGATGACTATTAAAATATCAGCGTTCTTCATGTAGATTGTCCTCAGTGTGGTGAAGGGTTGCCAGGCGAGTTCCCACCCAAAGCGACAAAATGCTAGGAACCCAAAGTCCTACATAAATACCGTAATCATGGTTTACCAAGAACCATAAATAAACACTGGCCACAAAACTAGCAAACGCTGCTATAAGAAACGTTTTATCTATCGAATGAAACATGAGGGCTCCTTTTAGCTCCAGTCAATTTAATCTGTGGGCTAAGTAAAAACAATAATAAACGGCAACCAAACAAATTAGCGTAAGATTCTTCCCCGGGTGATTCGCTGAGGTGAATTAGTTAGGGACTCATTCACCCCAAAACACACGACTTGCTCAAATAGGACTCGTTGGTTAGACTCCCGGTTGCATGAAACGAGTGAGAAATCCTAACTTAGATATTTTTTTAAACACTTCGGAATCTAGAGCCGTCGGTTCTTCAGAGACTTCTCCAATTTTTGGAGCGAGGTGGTGGACTGGTCAAAAACCCAAGCCCGACGAAACACTAAAATCTCTTCCTATACCCGATTTAGCTACTTGCACCTCTGATTCCGTTTTAGCCTATTTCGATAACACATGGACACTCACCGAGATTCTTTTTTCCTCTTTGAAAACTGAAGCCGTTTTTTTTGTTCCGCCCTATCATGGATTGCGACACCCATTAATTTTTTATTATGCCCACCCTGCAACTTTTTATATAAATAAATTGCGAGTCGCAGGATTGATAGATTCTCCTCTCAACCCTTATTTTGAGCAATTGTTTGAAGCTGGGGTAGATGAAATGACTTGGGACGATCTCTCCAAAAATGAAATGGAATGGCCCAGTTTGCAGGAGGTGCATGAGTATCGCCGAGCGGTTTACCAAAAAGTCCGTAGTCTCATCGAAACTCATCCCGATCTCAAACCAGGCCACCCCGTTATTACTTCAAGCCATCCGCTCTGGGCACTATTTATGGGCTTTGAACACGAGCGGATCCATCTAGAAACTTCTTCGGTGCTGATCCGCGAATTACCTCTCACTTGTGTCCAACGACCTTTACAGTGGCCAGCACTGGCTACCCATAACTCCCCGGCCTCCTCTCCTACAAACCGCCTAATTTCCGTCGAGGAAGATCGAGTCACATTAGGAAAGCCAGACACCGTCAACACTTTCGGTTGGGATAACGAGTACGGAAAAAAAGAGGTGAGCGTCCCAAAATTTGAAGCTTCGGCCCAGCTTATCAGTAATGGAGAATTTTTAGAGTTTGTCCGCTTAGGAGGCTACACAGAAAAAGCGTATTGGACCGAAATCGGTTGGAAGTGGTGTTCTCAAACCCACTCGTTATTTCCCTCGTTTTGGGTGCCGAAAGGGCCGCAAGGAATTCATGATTACGCTTTAAGAACCCTATTTGAAGTGATCGATCTGCCGCTCGATTGGCCTGCCGTTGTCAATTTTCACGAGGCCAAAGCCTATGCCAATTGGCGCACTCAAGCTGACAACTCTCTCATGCCTTATCGCCTCCTCACCGAGGCTGAGCACCACCGGTTGAGAAGTTTTGGAAGTGGAGCCAACCTAAATCTTAAGTTAGGTTCGGAGTCTCCCGTTCAATCTCAAGGAAACGAGTTGCCCTTCAAAGATGTCTTCGGCAATGTTTGGCAATGGTGTGAAGATCACTTTTATGCTTTACCCGGATTTAAAATCCATCCGTTTTATGAAGATTTCAGCACTCCCTGTTTCGATGGCCAACACCAGATGATTTTAGGAGGATCGTTCGTAAGCACTGGAGACGAAGCCACTTACTGGGCCCGTTTTCATTTTCGTCCCCATTTTTTTCAACATTCAGGATTTAGACTGGTTCGTTCTGAAAAAAATAATTTGGCTGCCCAATCAGGTTATGAGGGATCTCAAATTTTAAATCCCTACCTTCTTCTCCATTTTGGAAGCCCTCAGGAAACCGTCAGCTATCCTTTGGCACCCCATTCAGCCCTAAGATTTCCCCAAAGATGTGCCGAGCTTCTCGTCGATTGGATGAGACGAAAGAACCAGCCCACGAATCGGGTGATCGATGTGGGGTGTGCTGTGGGAGGAGCTGTCTTTACTCTAGCGGAAAGTTTTCAAGAGGCTTGGGGGGTAGATTTAAGTTCTACTCTTATTGAGGCTGCTAAAACTTTAAAGCAAAAGGGATATCTCAACTACGAAAAGGTCGAAGAAGGAGAGATAACAACACCTCTTGTAGCCCAGGTTCATTCTGAGCTAGCTCGAGAGCGTTCTCATTTCCGACAGGCCGATGCCGGCTCACTCCCCAGTGAGCTGTTCGGCTTTGATGCCGTACTTTTAGCGAACCTCTTGTGTCGGGTGCCAAGTCCCAGAACTGTGCTGCAAAGGATGAGTGGAGAGCGAGGGCTGTTGCGTTCTGGGGGAATCTTGGTGATTACTACCCCTTTCACCTGGCTTGAGAAGTTTTCGCCAAAAGAGGTATGGCTGGGGGGCTATCAGAAAAATGGTGAGCCTATTTTTTCAGAACCGGTCTTAAAAAATCTTCTAGAAAATGATTTTATACTTCTCGAGCGCACAGAGATGCCTCTACTAATAAGAGAGCATGCTCGAAAATTTGAATACATTGTTCCGCTTGTTACCGTTTGGCAAAAAAAATAGGAGTGATCTTTGAGCTTAAGTGATTTCAAATCGGCCTTCGCTCATCACCACGGGTTTACCCACTTAAACAACGCAGGGCTGTGTCCTATCTCAAGGCCTGCGTTTGAAACAGCCACCCATTGGCTCAATCGACTTTACCGAGAGGGAATGCACGCCAATGATGATTATCTCGAAGCACTTTTTAAAAGCCGCTCCACTTTCGGAAAACTCTTGGGATGTAGTGCCGATCAAATTGCTTTTTTTCAAAGCACTTCAGGGGCAATTTCTCAGGTAGCTTTTGGAATGGATCTTAAACCTCAGGATGAAATTCTGATGTGGGAAGGTGAGTACTCTTCCAATTTTTATCCGTGGCAAGAAGCTGCGAGGCGTTCTGGAGCCAAAGTGGTTCAAGTGGCTTTGGGTCCAAACTTTTCAACTTCGGTTGAACGTTTGGTCTCTCAGATTACCTCTAGAACCAAAGTGATTGCGATTTCCTGGGTTCAGTTCACTCACGGATCGATCACCGATCTCCAGGCTTTAATGGACTCTGTGAGAGGTCGGAATATTTGGACCGTAGTCGACGCTATTCAAGGGGTCGGAATCCATCCCTTAGAAATGGACAAGCTAGGGATAGACGCCGTTTGTCTGGGAAGCCACAAATGGCTGGCCGGCCCTGTCGGAGTGGGAATTCTTGCGCTTAGAAAAGAGAGAATTTCTAGTCTTAACCCCCTCATGATAGGGGCCCACACTTATGGAACTTGCGAAGATCCGATTTCGCTCGACTGCCAACTCAAGACAGAGGCGGATCGGTTCGAATCAGGGTCTCGGCAGGTGATCGATATCTTAGCTCTGGAAGCTTCAGTGAAACTCATTTTAGAAACAGGAGTTCCCATTATCCGAAGAGAATCGGAACGTTTAAGCGACAAGCTTCGGGAGGGATTGAGAGCTAGAGGATTCACTATATCCTGCCCTAATTCAGATCCCCATCCTGGAGCTATCGTTAACTTCACTCCAAGTTCCCTCGGCTCCGAAACATCGGCTCAACTTGTTGAAACTCTGAAACGAGCTCAGATCAGTTTTGCTCTGCGAGGACAGGGGATTCGTTTATCCCCTCATGCCTTTAACTCCGATGAAGATATCGAAAGGGTTCTCGAATACATATCTAAAGCCAGAGAAATTTAACGGCTATTATCAGCTTGAGGGTATTGAGGGGATTGAAAAAAAGGTGTTCGATTTTCCGTGGACCAAAGAGGAATTCGATACCTATCTACGAACCAGAAATCAGCGCGGGTTTTTGGCACAACAGGATGGAAAGATCGTTGGCTACGTGCTTTTTGAGGAAGGCCCAACACAAATAAAAATTGATAATATAGCGGTAGATCCCGCATTTGCCCGAAGCGGAATTGGCGAATTACTATTCAGGAAAGTTATTAAAAACAGGAATAAAGAAATAATAGCACTTACGCGCGAAACTAATCTGAAGGCTCAACTCTTCTTCAAGAAATTAGGTTTTAAGGCGGCGAGGCTCAACAAAAAGCCTTTCATAGGTAGCGACGAGGATGGAATTCAGTTTAGACTGTCGGATCCCGTTACTATCCGAGGTGCCCAAAAAAAAGGCCCCTTGCCGGCATTAAGCCAGGAGGAAATTGACCAACTCTCGATTGAACTCGTCGGGAGACCGGACCAAGAGGACTATCGCCAAGTCGGAAAGCTAACCCCAGAGATTTCACAGATTCTTCGTGACTCTGAGCTCACAGGCATCATGGAAATCGAAAATAAGGTCTTCGAATTTCCATGGACGCGAGGGGAATTCAAAGACTATCTAAAGACCGCCGATCAGAAGAAAAGAGAGGTCGTGGTGACGATTCGCGAGAGGAATGTGAAGGCACAGATCTTCTTCAAAAGGCTAGGATTTCAGGCAGACCCTAATCTCAAGAAAAGTCTTTACGAAGGTACGGATGAAGATGCAGTTATCATGAGACTTCGCTCCCCTGATGGAACCTTGCGCGGCGCCAAGGCCGACGCACCTTTGCCAAAGCTTTCACCATCAGAATTAAAACAACTCTCAATCGAACTAGTGGATCCCGACCTTAGGTAGTCGTTCCGTTTCCTAATATCTAGGTTTCAAAGCAGTGCCCTTTCACGTGCAATGATTAAGTATTTCAGAACGAGGGACAAGAGTTGGCATTTTCAGTAGCTAAAACACATTGGCCATAACTTAAAAATCCGTCTGGGCGACATTGCGATTGAAAGCCTTTTTTCAAAACGCATAATCCGTAGCCCGAAGTCCCGCTGGGATTACAATTTGTTCCACTCTCAGTTTGATGAACACACATTCCGTAGCCCAGAGTTCCACGAGCATTGCAGTTGGAAGGGGCACCAATCGCGTTGACGCAAAGAATCTTAAAAGGTGTCAGTCACCTTTCAAGCTTGCTGGGAGACTGACACCTTCTCACCCTTCTGAGACATCCACTCGCCCCTGCGGAACGCCAAGTTCTTATGCTCCAACTCTTCGTCCTGAACTTAATGGCAGGCAATAGGCCACTCACATTTCACAAACACCCCTCTCCCAGATTTTTGGTGAGATTTAACGGCTTCAATTTTTCATTCACCCATTTAATATAGTTTACAAGATTCAATTGCGTTTGCAGCCGAGCCTCGGGTGACTTTTGAGAGAGCACTTGGTCCAAATCGGCAGGGCAAAGAGTTTGGCTCATCAGCTCCAAGACAAACTGAGGGACTTCTGCCACGTTTTGAGGCCTTCCGGGTTTATTAAAGAATTGCTTCCAGCTACTTCCTTTCGACTCAGCGCTCGACGCATAGAAGGCAAGCCCTTGAATGGCAGAACTTGATGTCTTGATCATCTCTTCAGCTTTCCACACTGGAGCTTCATTCGTAGCCCTAGCTATGATGAGATCCACAGATCGTTTGATTCTCCCCACAAAAAAGCCCACAGGATCGGTCGTAGCATCGTCTCTAGAGCATTCTGCAGAAAGTGTTCCTGAATCGCTATCGGGAACCTGCTCATCCGTGCAATACATGTTCTTTACTTCAGGAGCTATACCTAAATATCCGTATTTCAACGCCATCACGTCGTAGTTTCCAATTTGATCGAGATACCGAAAACCTCGCCCCAGATATTCCATAATCGAAGAGGAGACTTTTCCTAAAGTGGGCACCCCCTCGGTGGCGCCAAGGTTACCGGAGAAGTTGTGTCGCAGCCCAAGATTGTGCCCCAATTCGTGGGCAACCATATCGAAGAAATAACCACTCATGTATTTTTCAAAAGAAACTCCCTCTGGAACAATATCGAAATCATCTTTTTGAAAAACTGGATCTTGAGTTGGGGGTTCCTGCGCGTGGATCTTAAATCCAGCTCTAGCTCCAAGTGATAGACTCATTCGGCTCTGAACGAAGCTTGGATTTTGATGGGGAGTAGACAGAGCAAAATTTCTTAAAAGCGATTCGGCTTCTCCGAACTGTCCTTGTTCCCGCAAGCTTTTCGCTTTTTCTGCAACTTTGAACCACTCTTTATAAATTTGCACAATTCGCGGTCCCTGAATCAGGACATTTGAGGAGAGAATTTCGCCGCTGTAAGGATTTGCGATGGAGGGGCCTAACCCACCGTAAGAGGCCTGATTATCCAAATCCCATTCTAGAATATTGTACCGAACATCTCCCGGAACCAAGGCTTGAGATCTCGGATCCTCAGAATCGATAAATTCAATTTTAAAAATAGGCTTACCTGTGATCTCAACGAACTTCTCATTCCACTCCTCAAACGCTTTTTTAAAGCTGTCTCTGTAATCCTCTGGAATATTTTTTAAGTAATATTTCACGGAGCCTTGGGTTTCACTAGAAAGTGAGTGCCTAATGATCTTGGGATCAATCCCTCTCTCAGTCAGAAAATAACCCACTCCTTCAGTTTGATCTCTTGGAACAAATGACGGGTTAAAAATAGACCCGAGCCTTAAGTACCATCGGACCGTGAACTTGGTCTGAGCTAGCTGTGCTGCTTCTTTCGCATCTATCGGTTCCATAGTCACTTCAACATCAAAGACCAAAGTTGATACTGAAAAATCGACCGAAGAGACTTGGCTTTTTACCGTTTTTAGATGGGTCTCTTCTCCATTGGGATCTAATGTTTTTATCAAGTTGAGCTTTTCGCCCAGGGCTGCAAGATCCAAAACGACCCTGTCGTTTACCGTATCTAATGCGACCACTGGAATGCTGACCAACACTTCTTCTTGGGACGCTTCAGTGCATTTTTCAAGACACCCCTTGATATCCACTTGAAAATTATTGTCCCGAACACTTAATTCAGGTTTCACAAATACTGGCGGCAAATCAGATAGCTTTAAATTTCCTAATGAGTCACTCTTGGAATCAGAAACTTTTGTAATTACCCCTCCGAAAACGAAGTTTTCACCCAATAATTTTTTGGGAAAAGCTACGGTCAGAGAGTCTTGTCTGATCTGTTCCTGATTGGGGGACTTCAACTCACGGCTTTGAAGCGCCTGGTGCAATCTCTCAGATCCAAATACCTCATAGTTCTGATTCTTGTCCCCTAGATTCGCACGAACCGAAGGTCCCTGAGCCACAGGAATGGTCACCTTGGCATCATGCTCTTTTGAACAGGCTACGAGAAGAGTTAAACAAAATAGGACAGCAGAAATTGGTTTCATAATTCCCCCGGTGGATGCTACAGCAACACTTGTGCCGTTTTAAATCGGGCTTGATGGGGTTTTGATAGATAATCCAGTAGGAAAATTCTACAGGTTCGGTGTCAAAGGGTAACTCTTATCGGGCATAGGGTTGTATTTACTGAGTGCATTTCCCTGATTTGATAACCGCTTCTAGCACCATTTCGGTTTCTTGGTTCTGTAGTCGAAAATAATTGAATGTGCTATTTCCCATGCTTACAGTCCCCTCCTCCTGTTTTGTTTTGGGGTTTAGCGCTCCATTGAATCTTACAAAGTCGCCACTCTGAAACCAAAAGGTTGATTTGTTCTGAGTGAGCTCGCCTTCTAAATCCATGCTCGAGGCTTTCGAACATGACCTAACTGTTAGGGAGTTGGGTCCAACTGTAGACACCTTAATCCCGTCACCACTACTCGCCCCTTCAGCGGAACCCTCGACGCAGATAACCGGGTACATTGAGCCAGGAAGATACATTTGGAAACAGCCATCCGGGTTAATGGCGTGACTAGTCGAAGAAATGGCTGCCACCCACAAAATTAAAGCTAATGAGAAATTGAATTTCATTTTACCCACCCTAAATCAAAAATAAGTTTTGGTAACACCACAGCGTCACCTTTATTTGTATACACCTTTTTCACGAAGGTACAATTGGGTTTTTCTCTGTCTGAAAATTCGATCGCGAAGCTCGGACCTAGTCTATCCGGCGTGAACTAAAAGATCCCACATAAAGTTAAAGTTAAGCTTAAATTTTAAGGCCATAGTTAAGTAAATAGCCACTTTTTTTCTGCGGGGCAAATGCTATAAACGCAGTCTGAAATTGAAAAGTTCCAATCATTGCAAAAAGGAGAAGTTGTTATGAAGTCAGTTGCTTTTAGTCTTTTATTCTTAAGTGTAGCTGCACAGGCTACTCAAGTGGTCACTTTGAAAACAGGTGAAAATTTAACGTTGGAATACATCCACGAACCCACCGTGTTTCAATGCAAATCTCAAAACCCTAATGCCGATTGGTGTAAGATTTCAACTTGTTGGGAGCAGGGACACCCATTTGGAATTGTAGACAAAAATGGCAACCGTTTGTTAGCCGGTCAGTGCTTCCGAACTCACGCCGAGGTGCTCCAAGGACTTCAAGTACTCCGTGAATTTGGGCAATGCCTATAAGATAAAACTACCCAGGAGGTATTTATGAACTTGAAAGTGGCAGGAATGGCCTTTAGCGTATTGAGTGTTTTAGTGGTTGTGGGCTGCGGAAAAGACTCGTCTGAAGACGGAATAGTCTTTGAAAGCAAGTCGGAAACCTACCGCTATGAGTACGAGAGCAATGGCTGCAATACCGGTTCACACAGTTTTTCAAATTTGGGCGAACTTTGCGATGCCCTTCAAAGCCGAGCCACCAATCGGGGCTGTGCTTTAAGTCTCAGGCAAGACGGGTTTAAAGACTGGAACTGTCCTGGAACTTTTCAAGAAAAACCCTAGTGGCAAGATAGTGTTCCCTTTATTAAAAACTTTTCATGAGAGACATCAAAAGAATGTTCCACTTTCAAGCTAATTTCTGCAAGAAATCTGAAACCGTCGAATGAATTTGCAAGTACATGCTTCTTTTAATGTTGTCTCTTTGGACTGCTAAATAGATAGGGTGGCTAACCCGCGGGGCCTCTTTTACCTCAAGCTCTCTTATCGTACCCTCTCGAACTGCTCGCATGGCAACGGCTCTAGGAATATAAGCCAACTGATTAGTAGACTGGATTAAAGCTAAAGCAGTCCACGCTGTTTGCACTTCATGTCCCGCCCGTTTAAAAGAGTCATCTACTTCTAAGAGATCGTTTGAAGAAACAATGCTTTTACCGTTCCAGTGAGCACTTTGAACAATTCGAAAATTAGCAAGTTCTCGTGGCGAAACAGGGCTTCTCAGAGCGTGCTCTTTTCTAGCAAAAAGAGCCCAGTCCAAGTGCCCCACCTTTTTTTGGATAAAATTCTTGCCCAAATCCAATTCACCGAGGCTCAACGCAAAATCAATATGCGAAGTTCGAGCAGCAAGATGGGTTTCATCAGGGGAAAGATCGATCATGCGTATTCCTACTCCGGGAAATTCCTTTTCAAACAAAAAGCCGAGGACTGGCGAAAGCAGCGTATTAAGAAATCCTCTAGAGCCCCAAGTTAAGACCGATTTAAAATCGGGGACGGTTCCCCAAAGATCCATCGAGGCTAATTTAAGCACTTGAGCCACAATAGCACCAGCCTCACGGGAAAGCTTTGCTCCTTGTTGAGTCAGCACGATCCCCAATGTCGAACGCTTTAGCACTTGCACGTTGAGTTTTGTCTCAATCGAGCGAACTAATTTTGAAATATGAGCAGGCTGATATCCCTTGGCACGCGCCAAGGCACGTAAACTCCCATAATAAGGAAGCTCTGAAAGTAGTTTAAGTTCCCGCACCGAAATGTCTTCAATTCTCATATATCCAAATTGGATACACCTTAACCTTTATTGATGTCTAGTGGGAATTAATCTCCTTTGCTAACTTTGAATCATCGAGCACACCAAGTGGGTGAGCTCAAACTACAAAGGAGAATCAAATGAAAAGTCTGATGATTGCACTAGGAATGTTAACTTTATTACACAGCACCATTAGCCACGCTGCGAGCGAGCCCTGCCCACAATCGAAAACGATTGTAGAGATTGCAGCCAGCACGCCAGGGTTTGAAACACTTGTGACGGCTGTCAAAGAAGCAGGTTTAGTGGAAACACTCAACTCAGCTGGCCCTTTCACAGTCTTCGCACCTACTAACGAAGCCTTTGCAAAAATACCCCAGGCAGATCTTGAAGCACTGCTAAAAGACAAAACGGCGTTAACCAATGTGTTGCTCTATCACGTCTCTCCGGGCAACTTAACTGCAGCTGACGTGGTAAAGCAAAATCGTCTAACAATGGCTAATGGCCAAACGACTAAACTCTCGGTCGAGGATGGAATGGTTTTTATTAACTCCTCCCAAATTGTCATGACCGACATCGTAGCTTCAAACGGTGTAATTCATGTCATTGACGAGGTTCTACTTCCCTAACGAGGGGTGTAGGTCCCAGTCAAATCTCCCCATTCGAGGGTGGCCCTGGGCCACCCTCGATTTTTTTATAGGTGTCAGTCTCCCATCAAGAAGAAAGAGAGACCGACACCTTGATACCTGCCCCACTTGAACCTTAGAGGGTAAAACCCTTATTGACCTGCTCAAGTAGCTTCCTGAATTTTAGCCATGCCAATTTGGCTTCAGACTTATCGCTCTCATAAAAGGACTTTATTCGCTCAGATTCATGGGTGTACTGGATCGTAGTCACTTCGGGCTGCAATTCAGAGAAAGCAGCTTGGATTCGTTCCGAATGTTTTAGTCTGTCATCGATGAATACGATGGCATTGAACTGTTGATTTAATCTATGAAGCAGCGTCCTTAGCATCACGCCTTTGTCCTGTCCCTCCGTCAAAAAAACCCCTTGGCCCCACATCACTTCAGAAGCAGGCCCCAGTTTAAATTGCTCGGCCTCCTTTTGAGTTAATCCAGACTGCTCAATAGCCGTTAGATCATAAGGAATAAATAACTCCAAATGGCGACTAACTGGCCCCGGAGCGAACCGAGCGTAAGGAAATCTATTCCGCGCGAGCTCCCGAACCGTAGCATCATGTTGATTGACCCCTCGAGAGGTTAAAGCCATCATCTTTACCCCTTGTCGGCCCCATCCGGTTAGATCCACGGGAATTCTGCTTTCCACAGGATGCATCGAAGATAAGGCAATGATTCCGGCCTGTAGTTTCAACAGTTCAGAAATACTTTTCCCCACAGCTTCAGACTTATTTTGCTCTTCGAGCAATTTAGCCTGCCATAGAAACCAGTGTTCGCTCCCCAGATGACTGTCGGTCGCAAGCGTGGTGTTATCAATGTCCAAAGCTAGTAACACACGTTCAGCACCAAAGGTTTGAATTTTCTCTTCGACCACTCGGGCAACATCAGCAAAGCTATTCGTTTGAAAATGGCGTCCCGGTTTGGCCCAAAGGGTTGATGAAACGACACTTAAAATCAATAAGCTTCGAACCATGGATTGGATATGAGAATGCATAAGTAACCTCCCTAAAATATTGTTTTTCAATCTTTTGGAGTCGGTCTGACGTCATCTCGACCTTGAGGCAGTTCGTAACAAACAAATTGCTTTAGAAAAATTTAATAATAGTATAATTAATATTTAGAAAAACTAATTATTAGAGAAAAGACGATGGTGTCATTAGCACATCTGAAATATTTTAGAGATTCGGCTTTATCAGGCGGAATTGGGGCTGCGGCCAAGCTTAATCGCGTCAGCCCTTCAGCAGTCAGTCAGGCTATTAAAAGTCTGGAAAGTTATTTTGAGGTCGAGCTATTGGAGCACGCAAAAAATCGTTTTATCCTGACGCCCCAGGGGAAGAGTTTGCTTCAGCATTCCCATTCAGTCTTCTCCGCCACGGAGACCCTCGAAGAAGAGATGAAGCCCGATACGGGAGCTCCAAAAGGAGAAGTCCTCTTTGCGACGCAACAGAGTATTGCTCATTACATCCTTCCGGGCTTCCTAAGAGAGTTTAAAAATGCATTCCCTCTCGTTCGCCCCACACTAAAAATTGGCACGACCGATGTGGTCAAAACTTGGCTTGATAATCGGACGATAGAGTTTGGCTTGAGTGTAGATAACTTTGGTGAGCATGATTTTTTTGCCCTTCCGTTGTATCGAGGAGAATATATTTTTATTGAATCAAAAACGGGCAAGGAAAATAAAAGACACGAGAAGCCCTTTCTTTTGCCGGGAGCCTATACAAAAGAAACAAAGAGTTTCAAATCTGATTACTTGAAAAAATTCCAAAAGCCTCCGGAGATTGCGCTCGAAGTTAAAAGTTGGACTATCGTTAAAAAACTCGCTGAGGTGGGCATGGGCATAGGATTGGTCCCCGACTTTGTTTTAACATTTGATTCCTATCATGGGGTGAAAAGAGTAAACTTTGATCTTCCTAAAATTGAGTATTCTATTTGCGCATTTTATCCCCATCGAAAACATAAACTTTCACGACCGAGTCGAATTTTTCTGGAGGCATTTGAAAATTATCTTAAAACATTAGGAGGGATTTAATCTGCTTCTTGAAAAATGTGGGATTCTCTTTTGCTAACAAAGAGCAGTGAACGGATTGGAAGAGACAGGGGTTTCTTTTTTTAAAAAACCCCTGCCCTTAAGTTAGAAACAGGCTTAGCCGTTTTTTTTCGACTTACCTGCAGAGGCGGTTCTACCTGAACACTTATATGTAATCTGCCACTCTTTAACTTGAGATGTCTCTTGCGAACTGTTTGTGGCAACACCCGGATCTGAGCCACCAAAGGTAAATACCCCGTGCTGAGTTCCTGCACTTCCAGCTTGAAAACTTGAATTGGCCACGGTGTTGGTTTTTTGGCCCACAACCACTTCGCCTTCTTCCATTACTTTAGCTTCTGCGCTTCCGCAATTGGATCGCATTAAAGAATCCGCTTTAGCCCGGTCTTCCGGAGAGTGTTGTAAACGCAATGCGATGACTCCACCTTCGGTCGGCTTCTTTTTAACTTCCCTGGCGAAGGGAACGACAGCACAGCCTACCATGTAAGTCATTGCTACTAAGACTGTTAGAACTACACATTTCCTCATTTTATTTTCTCCTGCTTTTGAAAAATGAAACTATCACCAACTTTTTTAAAGCCAGTTAACGTACTTCCCAATTCCTAAATAAATACCGCCACCGACTCCAGATCTGAATGATTGACGAAGACCACCGTTCAAATTGAATCCACCTGGAGTTTGCCAATCCACACCCACCGAGCCGTAGACATGGCCGCCGCTTTGGTCAAAGCCACCTGCAGCTAACATTCCAGTACCCGAATAAAAAACATGACCGTAATGGAGACCAGCTGTAGGAGTGACATTCCATCCTGGGACTAAGGCTCTAACACCGGCACCCACAGTTGTGGCGCTAGCTTCAGCAGTTCCTGAAGTGATACTGATTCTACCAAAACCTAAACTCGCTTTTAAAAAGTCAGTAACGTTATAAGCGACGTTAGCACCTAAAAGTCCTGGTGCGGGCTCTGCGACCCCAAGATAAGTTCCCAAGCGATTTTTCATTCTATCACTCGTCTGAACTTGCTCCACTGAAGAGTTGTCGGCAAAAGCTGCAGACTCAGAAAGAAAAAGGACTGTTAAGATGGTAAGTAGATATTGTTTTTTATTCATGATTCCTCCGATGAGGAGGATTTAAACAGACAAAATCCGAAATAAAAGAGCAATTTACTTAATTAGCGAACTGAACTTTGAGTTTTAGTTAAATTTTCAAATCTTTATTTGTATCGCGTTAGAATCGCCGTCGCTTGAAAGCTTGCTTACCCATTTTAAAGGCATTTCCTAAGAGAGCGAATAACGGCGACTCATCGACACTGGGATCTTGTCCATTCCCCATGCGTTGAATTTGTCGCGTATACCAGGTGATCTCAAGGATGCCCATTTTGTCCAAAAACTTAAAGCCAGTGGTCAGGGGTTTGACTGGATACAGTGGCATGAAACCACTTAGTAAGCGATTGGGCAAATCGGGTTCGATCGCAAGCGAACGCCCAAGCCCCACAAGATCTATCGCGCCTGACGAAATAGCGCTGGCCATCGCCTGCGGTGTTCGAAAGCCGCCTGTGAGGAGCAACGGGACTTTGATCATTTTTCGCGCTCGCTCCGCAAACCCCAAAAAATAGGCTTCACGTTTGATTGTACTTTCCCTCAAATTTCGATTCCCTGTCATGGCTGGCACCTCATAGGTGCCACCGGAAATCTCGATCATATCGATCCCCACTTCCTGAAGTGCGTGAAGAGCTTCAATGGATTCTTCCTCGCTAAAACCACCTCGTTGGAAATCGGCCGAATTGAGCTTAATGCCTATCGGGAATTTGTCCCCGACATTTCGCCTGATCTCATTCACAGTTTCGAGCATAAACCTTCGTCGATTTCCAGCATTGCCACCCCAATTGTCATTTCGCTGATTGTGATGGGGGGAGAGAAACTGACTGACTAAGTACCCATGCGCACCGTGGATTTGTATGCCACTAAAGCCTGCATTCTTTGCGATTTGTGCAGTTCGGCCAAATCGCCCAATGATATCTTCGATCTCATTGTTCTCAAGGGCTCTTGGCTTCGCAAAAAAACGGCTCAATGCGGGACTAAATGGAATTGCGGAAGGAGCGACAGTCTCCCGATTTAGTCCTTTTGGGGCCTGTTTTCCTGGGTGATTAATTTGCATCCAAATTTGCGACCCATTTTGGCGACCCGCCATTGCCCACTTCTGCAGGATTTCGAGATCTTGATCGTCTTCGATCACGACATTTCCTGGCTCACCCAACGCACGACGATCGACCATGACATTGCCCGTAATCGATAGGCCTATGCCGCCAGTAGCCCATCGGCGATAAAGTTTTTCGAGGGCCAGAGTGGGTTTATTGTCGGATGTCCCTAAGGCCTCGCTCATAGCAGATTTGACTAGGCGATTTCGAATGACGTGGCCATTGGGAAGAACCATGGTCTGAGAAAGAATTTCTTGGGCGGTCATAATATCTCCTTAACCGGGCGCCAATTATCAAATCGAATCTCTCAGCTCAGCCTGAGCTGTGCGAGAAAACGCCCGAAAAAATACATTAACTTTCCCCCCGACGCAACCCTTTACAGTCGACTTGGGATTTCTTCTGCCAAACTTTTCAAAAGTAAATGGTGGAGTTTTGTGTAAAAGGGCTGCTTATAAAAATGCAGAACGATGGGATAGCTAAGAACCGTTTTTTCATCCACGATCCGAATCTCTTTTTCATTTTTAACTAAGTGCATGGGTACGATAGCCCTACCTAGCCCCAATTTGACTCCATCAATGAGTCCATAAACATCATCTAAAAATCGTCGGCGAATATGTCGCTTGTCTTTTTTAAGCTTGAAATATTGCGCGGTCGTAGGGTCATTCTCATCATGATCAAGATAAACATCAGGTCCGCGATACCCTTTTTTTTCTACGAGAACGTTTCTCTCTTCGCCCAAATAGACCGCTTCCAATTCATTGCGAACCCACTCTTTATAGAGGACTAAGTAATCAAACTCTCCCCTCTGCAGAAGCCCTGGCAGCTCAACCATCTCTTTGGCAACAAAAGTTAAACCGACTCCGGGGTTACGAGCCAGAAAGGGCTGAAGCGAGGGTAGGATCACAGACCTCATCACTGAAGAGAATCCACCAATGCGCACCGAGCCCGCAAGTCCATCCTTCAAGTCCCCTTTAACTCTGGAAACAACTTCTGTCTCCAAAGCCTCGCGATTCCGACAGTACTGAACAAGCTCCTGCCCCGCGGAGGTAAGCCGAATTCCATTTCTTTCACGAATAAAAAGTGTCGTTTGAAGGTCCCCTTCAAGATTCAAAATTCGCTGGGAGAGAGCAGATTGAGTCAAGTGGAGGATTTTGGCTGCTTTGGTAAAGCTACCTGTCTGTGAACAAGCAAAAAAAGCGTCTAGTTGTTGGGAGGATATACTCATGTCATTAAAATATTCGATAACTAAATAAAATCAATCGATTTTACTAAAACACAAAATCTTTATATTGCTA
>Ga0136644_10001905_pt1 | contig 16251 bp, 19 predicted proteins | sample C_130820_EF_Meta_FD_94780 | JGI IMG/M metagenome (GOLD analysis project Ga0136644, IMG submission 94780) | Freshwater microbial communities from Lake Croche, Canada to study carbon cycling - C_130820_EF_MetaG (v2) (version 2) | ecosystem: Environmental > Aquatic > Freshwater > Lake | place... | reverse complement strand
CGAAAAAAAACGAAAAAAAAACGAAAAAAACGAAAAAAAAACGAAAAAAAACGAAAAAAACGAAAATAAAAAATTAACTTACTTTTACTTAACAAAAACAATTACTAATACCAGCGAAGATTTAATTTTCACTAATGCAAACTTCTCCTTCAACCTCCACCTCACTAATTTGCAACTGCAGTGGTGCGCTCGACTTATCAATTGTCTTCTTCAAAATCCCCTTTTTTTTTTGGATGCATTTGCATTGTGGAAACTTTTCCATAATCAACACTTGATGTTTTTTCTGGAGTTACATAGGAGTCGAAACTATCCGTTTGAACTTCTGGACTCGGACTTCGCTGAAAATTGGGCTGGGGAGATCTTGACTCAAAGATTAAATTTTTACCTACTCGAGATCTTGGTGATTCATCAAACTTGATACTGGGCTTTCGACTACCCGTACCAGTACCAGTACCAGTACCAGTACCAGTACCATTCCGCGTCGACTTGTTAGCCGAAATCTTCCAGAACCAAGGGTCGTCGTAAACGATCTTGATTTCTTTTCCAGAAAGCAACATCTCTCTCGCCCGATTCGAGTTAGCGCTTCCACTCCATTTCTTCAAATGGATGAATATGCGCTGGAACTTGTCTACCTTTTCATTTTCTTTTGAAATCATATCAACTCGCTCGATGATGCCAAGGTCGAGCTCCTTAAATACCGCAATAACCCGTTCACGGGTGATGTTTTTGAAAACTCGTGGAATACACATGCTGGGAACATTGGCGGGAATGGTTGAAAAGTCAATAGTAGTCATCTTGAAAACGCGCTAACGGAACATAAGTACTTTAAATTTAAACCCAAAATTTCATTTCAATTTTTTTGTTAAACCTAACTTCCTCGCTAGCTTTTTTGGCTCAACCTTTCCTAAAGGTTGAAAAAAAGGATATAAACATTACCAAAGAAATTAAACAACAAAATGACAACACTTGTGTCAAAATTAATACAATTCGTTTTACTTACAAGCTCAAAATACCAAATAGACGAATCTCACGGCCTTAGTCATGGAATGAATGTTCTTCATTACGCAATGCAAATCTATACAAGCGAATTACCGCGCATTCCTAACTTAAAAACCCAAGAAAGACCTATTTTTATATCCGCGCTAATTCACGATATGTGTGATAAAAAATACATGAATGAAGAAGAGGGGATAAAACGAATAGAAGATTTTTTATGCGAAAACATAACCCCCGAAGAAATAGAAACAACCAAGTTAATTATTTCAACAATGTCTTATTCTAAAGTAAAAAAAAATGGATTCCCTATAATAGATGATCCACAAAAACAGGCGGCTTATCATATTGTTAGAGAAGCTGATCTACTTACTGCGTACGATTTTGATAGAAGTATGATATATCATTTGCACCAGTCAAAATCAGACATTCATAAAGCATACGAAAACGCAAAAGAAGTATTTGATAACCGAATTTTTAAACATGAAGAAGATGGGCTTTTTATAACGGACTTTTCAAAAAGAGAGGCTCTCAGTCTCAAAACAATGGCGCAAAATAGAATAAATGCGTGGAATAGAATTCTACTACGGGAACCTAGGTTCCCGTAAACCCTCCTATTTTCTTTTTATTAGTAAAAATATCGACTTTAAAGCAACTTTTCTACTACGGGAATCTAGGTTCCCGTAAACCCTCCTATTTTCTTTTTATTAGTAGTAAAAATATCGACTTTAAAGCAACTTTTCTAAAGGTGGTTAAAATCTTGGGTTTTTTGGCACCACCTTTTCTAAAGGTGGTTCCTGAGTTAAAAATTGAAATAGTTAAAAACAATAATATTAATATTAATATTAACATGACTACTATACACAAAAAGTGTTCATTTTGTGGTTTACCTGGACACAAAATTCGTTATTGTATGTGCAACGAAGCCATTGAGTTGCATACATTTCTCAACGTAACACTATTTGATATGCGCATGGTTGAACAAAGACCTTTATTGAAGACATACAGAGTACGCGAATTAAAGATGATGTCAGTAATTATGGATTTAAAAATTTTGCCAACAAAGACTGAAATGATTGAAAACATTGTTGAATACATATTTAAAAAAAAAGTGATAATTTTAGCTCTTTTGCACTTGCAAAAAAAAGAAACGACCTCTGTAAAAATCAATAAAACCTTATTAGATAAAGAACTGCAAAATGAAAGTTTAGACTGCCCAATATGTTTATCTTCTTGTGCAATTGACAAAACATATACAACAAATTGCGGCCATTCCTTTTGCGTAGAATGCATGGACCAACATTTAGTTAAAAATAAGAATCACAATTGTCCAATGTGTCGCGCGAAAGTAAATACTTTAGAACTAAAACTACTGGATGGCGACGCAATAATAGATTATGAAACAAAAACAGAAGCAAATACAAACGCAAATACAAACGCAAATACAAACGCAAATACAAACGCAAATATAGATACAAATATAATAACTCCTTTTTTAGAAGAAGCCTGAAAAACAAAAAAAAACAATTGGATCCAAAAATAAAATGCTATAATATACTATAAATGGATTCGTTTTCTAGTTTATGTACTCCGGCTCAAGTATACGTTATTTTAACAGCGTTTTCGTTAATTACTATGATATTTACGCAACAATATGGTGCAGCAACCGGTAAATTTATTTTTGCAATAATTTACACGTTCTTTTTGAATTGGCTATGTTCAAAAGGATTCAGAGGAGTTTCTTGGTTCCTAGTTTTATTGCCTTTTATTTTATTGGGTCTTGGATTTGTATTTTTTATATTTGCAGCGACTTCTGTTGTAACAAAAAATGCGGTAGAACAACAACGCCCGCCAAACCAACAACAACAACAACAACAACAACAACAACAACAACAACAACAACATTAATATAAAATCAATAAATACAAAATAGTTTTATTTTATACAAGCGAAGATTTGAATTTGCGCCCCTATGGGGTGCTCCATACAAATCTGTAACTTATAACTTACTTGAAAAATGTCCTATTTTAATTCTTCAAGGGTTAAAAAAATATAATTTTTTAAAAAAATATAATTTTTTAAAAAATATAACCATATAATAAAATATGGACATTATAAAAAAAATAAATAAATTTTGCACTCCAGCTATGGTATATTTATATATTTCATTTTTAGCTCTTTTATTTTTATTATTTAAAAAAATAAACATTATTAAAATTTTAATAAAAGCAATTTTTATTCTTTTTTGGACATTTTTACTTAACATGTTATGCAATAATGGATATAAATTTATTTCATGGTTCTTAGTATTATTTCCTTTTGTTATTATGTTGGCTGCTTGTTTTATGAATTTTTTACATGTTGAGGAAGGGTTTTACGTAAACACAACGTCAACTCAACCAAATACTTTGTCAAATCTTGAAAAATCTGCAACTATAGCAAATGCTATAAGTGAAAATGCACAATTAGATATAAAAAAAACGATTGATCTGGCAACAATTCGGGCAAATGAAGCAGAAGCATTGGAAGCTCAACTAAATGCAAAAAAGATTGAAGTAAACGATTTATTGTCAAGAGCAAAAGCACTAGAACCTCCTTCTGCAAAAGCCGCGGACGAAGCAAAAATAGCAAACGAACGATTAAATATAGCAAAAGCCGAAGAACTTCGGGAAAAAAGTTTTGCTTTAGCTAGTGGTCATTAGATAAACAACCTCCAATCCATACCATTCATTCCATTCAATCCCAATCCAATTCCATGACAATAAAATAATCTAAATGTATATATATAAGTAATGTTTGGCAAAACATTTGAAAATCTTTGCACCCCCGCAATGATATATTTGGCAATATCGCTATTTGTTGTATTAGGAGCGTTATTTAAGGGAATAAAAATAATGGCAGTTTTAGCAAAAACGCTTTTTATTCTTTTTTGGACCTTTATATTAAACTTTTTATGCGAAAAAGGATATAAAAGTCTATCATGGTTTCTAGTTCTTTTACCATATTTTTTAATGCTCTTTGGCTTCTTAACGGCTTACTTCCAAATTCACGAAGGATTTGAAGAAATGGGAGTAGAAAACCCAGCAGAAGCAACAAGTGAACTGGTATCAAGTGTGCTTAAAGAAAAAGAAAAAGAAGACAAGAAATAGGAGTTCTAGATAGGTGGACGTAGTAGTAGAGGTTGGGGTTAACATGTTCACCTCCACTTTTGGAAAAGTTAACTTTAGATAATAAATAAATTTTTATAAAATATTTCTTTGTTCATCATTTATTGAATTCATATACAAATATATGAATTCTCCACTCAATGTAACATTCTCCAAGAGCAGTCGAACCAAAATTGTAATTTTGCTTTTATTATCTTGAATAATTGTAATTGCTTTACTATATGCTTCATTTACTAACATTAACGCTTCCGCATCAAACTTCTGTTTAGTTCGATCCGAATACTTATCTCCCATTCCTAATGTTCTACCCAAAAAAGGATTTCTATCGCTTTCCGTATTTTCATTATAAAATACATTCAAGTCATCTCCCATACCATAATTTCCAATCATTCGCCTTGCAACAGAGTTCGCCTGTTTCAAATCTTGTACTGCACCCACCGAAACAAATTCCTCACCATAAAATACATACTCCGCCGCTTTTCCACCAAGTGCAACAATAAGGCGCTTTTTCAATAAATCTTTCGTATAAAGCCCACTTTCAGTAATTTCCGGATACTCATTGAACAACGTGTATCCACCCGCCCCATTATAGGTGCTCTGAATTGTTACTTTTTTCAGTTCAAAGTAATCTTTAAAAAAGGCAGCAATAAATGCATGTCCAATTTCATGCACAGCAACACGAAAAAGAGCTTCCTCAGTCCTAGTATCAACCTTCTTAGCCAGCCCAACAACAATCTTTTCCAATGCATTTTCAATATCCGCTTTTTCAATAACCTCTCTCCCATCTCGCGCAGCATTTATCGCCCCTTCATTTAATAAATTTTTCAATTGTGCACCAGAAAACCCTGCCGTAGATTCAGCCAAAAAAGACAAATCGACATTCGAGCTAATATTTTTATTTGATGTATGAACACCAAGTATTGCTTTCCTAGATGGTGTATCTGGAAGTGGAACATTAATAAGCCTGTCAAACCTACCTGGTCTAAGCAATGCCGCATCTAGTACGTCTTTTCTATTCGTCGCCGCAATCACTAACACCCCTTCATTCTGCGTAAACCCATCCATTTCCGCCAATATTTGGTTCAAAGTTTGTTCGCGTTCATCATTACCCATATTAATTCCCGTACCGCGTTGTTTACCAACTGCGTCAATTTCGTCAATAAAAATAATACAAGGACTATTTTCACGAGCCTGTTTAAATAAATTTCTAACTTTTGCCGCTCCCATCCCGACAAAAAGCTCAACGAACTCGCTCGCAGATACGGAAATAAAATTAGCATTAGCTTCGCTCGCAATCGCCTTGGCAATAAGAGTTTTACCAGTACCCGGAGGTCCCTCCAATAAAATCCCACGAGGGATCTCTGCGCCTGCTTTTGCGTATAATGTACTATTTTTAAGATACGATACAACCTCAGCGCATTCTTCAAATATTTCTGGGCTCCCTGCCCAACTCCCCAAAGTAATGTTCGCCTTCTGCATATTTATTTTATCCTTGTTTAGTCCATTTCCCATAAATGGTGGCATGCCAAAGTTATTTGGAGATCCTCTAATCCCAGCGCCGGGACCAGTGCTAGAACCAAACCCGCTCTGAAAAAATCCTACAATGCCCCGAAAAAGAAATGAAAATAAAAATAAATAAGTAATAAAATTAAAAGTATTGCCGGCAAATCCCGAAATTTCGTTCATATAAACATTAACCGGGTTTACTTCTTTATTTAAAATAACACTATTAACGTTATTTTTACTAGAAAGTTCTATAATTTTATTAGTTAAAATTGGACTCGATGTTGTAATAGTAAAATCTTTTAATACATCATTATCTTCTAGTTCGTCAACATTAGCAATAAGATAGTCGTGATGCTTCTCAGAGTAAACTTTATCTAGATCATTAGAAAAATAAATGGTATCTACTTCATGATTTTCAATATTATTTAAAAGCTCGCCAATTGGTTTTGGAGATAAATAATTTTTGTACTTTAAAACGTTACCTATGCTACTACTAAGTCGGTTACTAGATAGCGACGCTATAAAAGGCGTGTATGAGCCAATTAAAAGTAAAAGTAAAAATATATTGACCATTACATTATATTTTTACGTTATCTTTATATTTAAATTTCAAAGTTTAATAAAACCTATAAAAACAAATTTCTTTATTAAAGGCTTTTTGCCGACCCTCAAGGGCCTTTTTACCGACCCTCAAGGTCCCTTTCCAAGTCTATCAATAGCATCTTCTGTGTCTCCACAATATTCGTGATGAAATGGGTCAAGAAGCTTTTCTATAAATGGGTTCAACTTATTTGGTAACTTATAGGAAAAATTATTATGCATGTCATTAAATTTCTCATTGTTGTAATACCAGGTGTTACAAATACAAAGTAAATATTCGATTTTTATTGATATCCAGTTATTTCTTACATACTCTGCATTTTGCATCTCCTGTTGGAACATTTGATCAATCACTGAAAATGCTGACTTTAATAAAAGTATTTCATTTATTAATTTTCTTTTAATTATAAAAAGGTTATTGATCTTTTCCTTGAAGTTAGCATCCACTATTTCAACATTTTTTTTTTGTATAAAATTATAGTAACGTATTTCATTAAGTATATTTTTTAAATTACTAATCGTCTTTTTCCTATAGTCTTCAATCTTTTTAATAATTGAAAAAATGTTTGTATTATAAATAACCGGATACCGCATTCGAATAGTTCGCGGAATAATAAACTTATTTGTTTCTTTTATTTCTGAAATTTTTTTATCAATATCAGATAGTTTAATTAACATTTCCTTTTCCATCATTTTATTATATTCAACTACTTTTGCAGATTCCAATTTTTTTTCAGATTTTTTATCCAAATTTGCAAACTCTTCGTCGTGTTCTATTCTACAATTTCTAAAAAGTAATATAGACCCAGATGTAAACTCGACGGAACTTTGAAGTTTATCGTATTGGTAAGCAGTAGTTTTATGAGACTCTGATGCGGCATCCAATTTAAAATAATTTACCATGGCCAATAAAAAAGCAATTAGTCCGTTTACTGACGAAATCAAAATAGATCCCCATTTATAATCCTGTACTATAGATGCGAGAACTGTAGCAGCGGTTGATAATAAAATAGCGGGCGTCATTAAAAGATTCAAATTTAGTTCGCAATAGTCTTTTGATTCCATATAAATGAGTTTTTGACCCTTTAAATAGCTGGCAACAATGTCGAGAGAAGAAGAATACTTATGATTCACATCAAAGTAATAACGATTTATTTTGTCCTCAACCTGTTTATAGTCAATTTTTTTACACAAGATAGCTTTTTTATTTTCGACGCGATTATAAGTGTCAGCGTAGGCAGCAGCATCAGAGACAGAATCGGCGACAGCACCAGCGAGAGCATTAGCGTCGACGTCAGCGTCGACGTCAGCGTCAACATGAGATTCGGAATCCGAATAACTATCACTCAAATCACTTCCACTCTCTCCAAACGTTCCATCCCTATTCAAAAAATTCCTTCCTGCGCCATTATTAATTTTTTTATTTTTAAAAACAAAGAAACTATTTATATTTTTCTGTTGTTCCAAATTTGTTTCGCATATTGGTTCATCATCTGTTAAAACTTCATTAATATCCAGCGAAAGTGTATTTTCACTTTTGCTTTTGTCTATTGTTTTATTTTTTGCATTATCTCCGTCGTTATCCATAGTAATACAAATATAATAAATCTACAAAAAAAATAAATCTACAAAAAAAATATAATAAAATTATAATAAATCTATAAAAAAAATTATAATAAACCATAAAACAATAATTTATTTGTATATAACATAAAATGGCAAAAACATTGAAAAATTCTCCTGTTCGTGGATGGAAAAGAGAGAAACCAGGATATAAACAAAGAACAACAATGTTCAATAAATGCGGTAAAAAATGTTTTTTAGGTAAAAACAAATCATTTCCAATTTGTAAAAAAAATACTTGTAAGATTAGTTCAAAAGGAGTATACGCAGCGTATATTAGAGCTCGACAATATAGTTCTAAAGGTAGAAAGTATAAGACAATAGCAACAAAAGCTAATAATTTATTGGTTCAACTCGGAGATAAACGTTAACTAATTTATTTTCTGTAAATAGATTCTGTAAATAGATTCTGTAAATAGATTCTGTAAATAGATTCTGTAAATAGAAAATAATTTTTAAGTTGAATAATAAATGAAATAAAATAAATTGAATAAATGAAATAAATGAAATAGGTTTAAGAAAATTGATTTAAACTTTGCATTAATATATGAATTATCAAAAAAAAGAAATGTTTGAATTAGATAGTGAATGGGGGTTTTTTATAGATTTAGAAACATATTCTTTAAACCAACGAAGAAGTAAATCCGCCCCCACGGATTTAACTTGTTCGGGGTCAATTAAAAATTATCCAGTGAGAGAATCAGGGAAAAAATTTATTCCCGACAAAACCCTTTTCACTATTCCTGAAAAAGAAAAAGAAATATATAATTACCATAGTTACCATAATAACTATCCTATTTATGAAAATGAAAATGAAAATGAAACTAACACATATAAGACGAAATACGATAGCGACGAAGATGAATTTATTTTTACAAATGAAGAAAAGTCAGAAATAATAAAAGAAAAAATCCAATTCTATGCAACTTTAGGAATATTTATTTCTGGTATAACTTTTACAACTCTACTAGCGTATAATAAACTTATTTAAAAAAAATTAAACAAGTATCAACTTACTTTATAAGACAATTAGTTCTCTTATAAAGATTCAATTTTTTCTTTTACTCTTGTCCAATAAACACATAATAAATCTAATAAAGACATATAATTATAAATATTAAAGTAAAAATGAGCAAAGTAACTAATACATTGTATTCTTTCTGTTCTAGATCATTTTCATGTTTTCGAAATAATACGCATAAAATAATTAATAATCCAATTTCGAATGTGCAAATTTATGAACCACAAGTTAGTATTATAGAATGGAAAGACACGATTCCTTTTATACCACCAGTAAATGGGGGAGAAGTAATAAAAGTATATGATGGTGATACTATAACAATAGCCACAAAGTTACCTTTTGATAATTCACCTTTATATAGATTTCCTGTGAGACTCCATGGTATTGACGCTCCAGAAATAAAGGGAAAAAATGAAGATGAAAAAAGAGCAGCAAAAGCATCGCAAAAAGCATTGGCTGATTTAATATTACATAAAAATGTAACATTGAAAAATGTTACAACTGAAAAATACGGACGCATTCTTGCAAATGTTTTTTTTGAAGATATTAATATTAGCGAATGGATGTTAAAAAATAATTTGGCAGTGCCATATGATGGCGGAACAAAAAAGTCGCCAGAATCTTGGTTAGATTACCAAGAAACTGGAACAACGCAATAAAGTTAGAGTCAAACTCTCATATAAAGTTAAAAATAAAAATAAATATATTTAAACATATCCACATCCATATCAGTATCAACATCCATATCAACATGAACATGAACGTAGATGTTATGAATTATAATCATCCTGTATCCATTGACAAATATAACATATATGATATACTTCACAACGATAATGATGAACTAGTTATTATTGGGCCATACATACCAAATCCATATTCTATTAAATATATTTCTTGTGAAAATAATCAATTAACTTTTGATTTGCGTAAGTGTCCTCACAATCACACTTTCGTTTATAGTTTAAATGTTGCGTATAGTCAAAAAATAAAAATAATGATAAATGAATGTACTATAGAAACAATTGTTAATAAATATCCATCTTTTAAACACGAGATTATATTTTCAACTATTGTAAAAGGAGAAGATGATTTTATATTATCGTGGATTGATTATCATTTAAGTTTGGGAGTGTCAAGATTTATTATTTATGACAATAGTGATAACTTTACATTAGCTACTATATTAAATGACTATGTAAAAAAGCAAATAGTTTTATTGATAAAATGGACATATCCTTATATTAATAATATAAGTGGTCTTAGTGGTCAAACAACCCAACAAAACCATTCCATTTATACTTTTAAAAATAGCAAGTACATTGGTCTTTTTGACATTGATGAATATGTAAATATACAAAGTAAATCTAACTTACATTATTTTTTTGAAGAATTAACTATGAAAGAAAACATAGATGTAAATGAAATAAGCAGTTTTAGATTACTAAATAAATTTTTTTATAATCCAAACAATTTACCGGTAACAAATAATCAATTTTTTAAAATATTTAACTGCGATAGCATAACAAAAAATGGACATGAAAAAAATTTTGTTTTACCAAAAAACGTAGATACATTTTCAGTTCATATGGTAACTTCGGGAAAGCCAATGTACAATATAGATGAAAAGTATGCATTTTTCAATCATTATTACTATTTGAACAAAAGTGATAGGGGTAAAAACAACACAGAGTTAAAAGATGAAACTATATTATTACATTTACAAAATTAAATACAACATAAGTTTCTATAACAATATAAGTTTCTATAATTTAAACCGAAGAAGTCAAGTCCTCGGTGGACGGATTTAATTCTTCGTTGGTTTTAAAATAAACGAAAACGAAAACAAAATATTTATGTATTATAGGTGTAAAAATGAATAAAAATAACAAAAACTCTTTTATTTTTTTGTTTTTGTTTTTCACTTTGATTGCAATATTTTTATTTTACTTTTGTAAAGTTGATTCACTTGAAAAAGTTTATTCCGTTCCAAATATTTTTACCAAAGAAGAATGTAAAACTATAATAAATGAATTTGAAACAAATTATAATAAGTGCAATACTTATAAAAATTCTGAATATTTTACAATTGATATTTTATTAAAAGACCTAGCACCCATGGTTAATAAATTTGTCAATGACAATATAAGTGCAAAACTTTTGCCTATGTTTGAATTAAAGTATAACATTCCTACTAATTTTTTAAAAATAAATACAAATGAATTATATGTAATAAAATATTACAACGATCCTAAACTATATAATAATAGTCAGTCACAAAAAAAATATAATAATAAAATTGGTTATCATAAAGACATTGCATCATATAGTTTTAGTATTTCATTAAACAACGACTTTCATGGAGGTGGTACACATTTTCTTAGTTTAAATAAAGAGTTTAACCCATCCACCGGAAATGGAATAATTTTTTCAGGTAAAAATACACATAGTGGAATAAAAATAAATAGTGGAACAAGATATGTTATTTATGGTTCACTAGAACAAAATAACTGAAATAGAACTGAAATAGTATATTTTCAGTTATAATTTTAACTTTTATGTTTCACACCTAATTTTTATATCATTTATATTTAAAACATATTAAATAAAATAAAATAATATAAAAATGTCTATAACTTTATTTGGAACTTGTAGATTACAAAAAATAAATAATCATAATGGTTTGAATAATCAAATTACTTATACTCATTCAACGAAAGAAGTGATACAATTTATAAAATTTTTGAAAGGAGAACTAAGCATTCCAAATCCATATAACAGAGTATGTTTTAGAACTGCTATATGCGATAATAAATTTATTGATTACAACGATCATTACAATAAACTTTTTACAGATACAGATATTTTTATTATAGAAATATGTTCTATAAAAAAATATATACACAATGGTTATTATATGCACCATTTACCATTTGATAAATTATGGCAAGAGTTTAATGATTATAAATATAAACATTATATAGACGATACACCGCAAAATATTTTAGATAATTTTGTAATTGAAAAACAAAGTGACGAAGAAATTGAAAACGATATTTTAGAAATACAAAAAATGTTACATCCAAAAAAAATTATTATTGTTTCTCATTATAATTCAAAAAAACAAAATGGCGAATGTATACATTCGCGAAATAATTTGATACAATTATTAGATAGTATTTGTAAAAAACATAATATTAAATTTATTAATCCTACAAATGTATTATCTAATTATACTCAAGAGGAAGTAATTCAAGATAACCTAGGACATTATACTGAGACGGGAATTAATACATTTTGCAATTATGTTAATAATTTTATAAAAACGGAGTTTTAAATGTTAAAACACGTTTTATGTCACATTACAAATTACTTCTCTAAGAAAATTGATATATTTAATCATATTAAAAGAAAAACAACAAGTAATAAGAGTGTTAATGGAATTATCAAATGAACAAAACGAAGCGTATAATAAATACATAGAAGGTAAAAATGTATTTATTACTGGTCCAGGAGGAAGTGGGAAATCTGAGTTAATTAGAAAAATTTATAAAGATGCAAAAGAAAAAGGTAAAAATATTAGCGTTTGCGCACTAACTGGCTGCGCTGCTGTTTTACTTCAATGTAAAGCAAAAACTATTCACTCGTGGGCCGGAATAGGTCTGGGCGCAGGAACTATTGAAGGAAATGTTAAAAAAGTAACAGATAAAGATTTCAAAATGCGTAACTGGAAAGAAGCCGATATTCTTATTTTGGATGAAGTCAGCATGCTTTCACTGAAACTATTTGAAACTTTGGATGCAATCGGGAAAAAAGTAAGAAAGCAACCTCACAAACCATTTGGTGGACTGCAAGTTATATTTTCAGGGGACTTCTATCAACTACCTCCAGTTGGTAATAAAGATGAACTAGAAACAATGCAATTCTGTTTTGAAAGTGATAAATGGTTAGAGACCTTTGAACGAGAAAACCAAATACAACTAATAAAAATTTTTAGGCAAGCCGATCCAGTTTATGCAGAAATTCTGAATCAAATAAGAGAAGGCCGACTTAAAAGAAGTAACAATGACAAACTATTAACGTATGTTAATAGACAACAAGACGAAAAATCAATAATACGTCCTACAAAACTTTTCCCTACTAAAAGTAAAGTAGAAGCAATTAATAATAATGAAATGACAATATTGGACGCAGAAGAAAAAATTTACAAAGTTAAAAATATGCTAGAATTACCTATGACAAAAAATGAGAAAGCGCGTAGATATAGATTCAACGAAAAAGATATTCAATCAGAACTGGCATATTTGCAGGGTAATCTTTTATGCGATACAGAAATTCACCTTAAAATTGGTGCACAAGTTATGTGCATTGTAAATATAGATTTAGAACTAACAAGTGGAGAAATGCTATGTAATGGTAGTCAAGGAATAGTTACCGCTTTTTCAGAAAATAATTATCCAATTGTTAAATTTCAATGTGGAATTGAAAAAATAATGGAAAGACATATTTGGCAAAGCGAAACTATACCAGGAATTGGAGTTGCACAAGTTCCATTAATTTTAGCTTGGGCATTGACAATTCATAAAGCTCAAGGCGCAACATTAGAAATTGCGGAAATAGACGTTGGTAGTGGAGTTTTTGAATGTGGACAAACGTATGTCGCACTATCAAGAATTAAAAGCTTGAATGGCTTATATTTGACTTCTTTTGACGCTTCAAAAATAAAAATTCATAAAAAAGTGCGAGAATTCTATGAAAAAATTAAATTATAAGATAAACATAAACATAATACAATTTTTATTTAATTTTTATTTAATTTTTATTTAATTTTTATTTAATTTTTATTTAATTTTTATTTAATTTTTATTTCAATATCGAACTAAAGTTCAACCCAAAATTTAATCGAAATAGGTCAAAACTTCTGGACCATCTACAAAGTTATCAGTAATAATAATTCCGCCTGATCTAAAATCATCGCATGAGTTTTCATCGTCGTCATCATCATTATAGTCTTCTTGTTCTTTAAAATTGCTACGCAATTTGACAACTGCGTCGTCAAAAGAGTCGCTAGACATTGCAATTTTACTACAATAATTATTCAAATATGGGTTTGATTGAGAGTCAAGACGTTTTGTCAATTGAACTATTTTTTCTTCAAGACGCGAAATCTTCTCCTCCTGCTTTCTCGTTATTTCCGCAAGTTGATGTATATTCAAATGCGTGTTTTGAAGGGGGTTTAACTTGGGAATGAGCATCCAAAATTCGTTTTCAGAAACTTGCAATTTATAGTGACCCTTTTCCTTTATTTCAGAATGAACAATCCGTGAAGATACATCAGATGAAAATGAATTTAAATGAATAAACATGCAACGTGTTTCGTTCTGTCCCGAAGGGACAAAATCGCAAAAATCGGCTCGGTTCAAAATACCAACTTCATTAGCGCGCAAAACATGTGCAATGTTTTGCTCGGTCCAATAACTACGGACGCGAGGAATATAAAAACTAAGCATCTGATTAGACATATTTTACTAAGGACGCTTTTTTAAAAGCGCAATTATCTTATTCAATTTTTTAGTAAAAGCATCAACCTTTTACACCATTGCGCTTTACATCTTACTCACTCATAAACATTCGCGAAGTGGTCGAACTAAGCATGCAAACGTGTAAAAAATTAAACTTGATCCTTTCAAAAGTTTAGTATACTTGATTTCAAAGTCATTTCAAAAAAAATTGAAATGACTTTGAAGTATTAAGATCAATGCATCCGTTTGTTCGTTACTCTTTCAAAGATGTCTTCCTTTAATTCTCATTTGACTCTTTACATTCCTCGTGTGTTCGAAAACATTTCCAAAAATCGTATCGCGAGCACATTCGAAGATCTCAATTTTGGTGTTGTCTCGCGAATTGATTTAATTTCCAAGCAGTCAGAAAACGGGCGCAACTATAATAGCGCCTATGTACATTTTGAGCACTGGTACGACAACCCTACTACACGTTCCTTCCAAGAGCGCATACTCGATCCGGCTCGCGAGGCGCGCGTTGTCTATGATGATCCATGGTACTGGATTGTCCTCGAAAACAAGGGTAAGAGGCACGTAGCTGGCGATCGTAAGCCAAAAATCGATCTCAATGATAGATCAAGTTCTCTAAGTCGCCCCTCAACGCATTTCGTCTCGGCCGATTATGTCGCGCAACTTGAACATCAAGTATACATGCTTCAAATGCAACTTCAAATGCAGCAACAACTTCAAATGCATTCACAGAGCGCACTTTCCAACGAGTCAGACTACCAAGAACCAATGTCCATGAGAGAATTAACAGACGTGCAATGAAGACGTCAAGACCATGAGTAAATCCATGAGATCCGATCCGATCCGATCCTAATTTAGTTTGCTTTTGTAAAAATTTTAAACCCTTTTTTTATTTGTTTGAAATAACGCAAACCCATACTTGTTATGCAAGTGATAAAAACTTTTATTTTTATTTTTATTTTTATTTTTATAGAAAAATTTTCTCGTTTTTTTAGATGTAACTAAGAAGATTAATGAGTTTAAATAACCCGAATTAAATGGTTATTTATAATATGGGAAATATACTTTCGGATTTTAACGAAAGAGATACAGAGAGAGATGGAGAAGATTTAGACGAAAATGAACCTGTAGAAAAAAATACTAGACAAAGTAGAGCAAATAACGACGAGTCGTCAGGACGCGATTCTTCATCAAAAGGTAAAACTCGTAGAAGACGCGGACCAAATGTTAAAACCAAGTCAAAAGCTAACAGAAGATACTAGATGGGAAATAAATTTTTATAAAATTTAACAAACAATATTTAAAAATACATTTTATAGTATATTTAAATATGACGACCGCATTTATGCTTTTGTTATTTACAATAGCAAATAACCTAGCTATAATAAAAAGCATCACGAATGAATTCATTCCAGGCAAGTTATTTGGAAGTGTATATGGAGTTACTACAAAAAATATAGACACAAAACTTTCTAAAGGAATAAGGTCTTTATCCAAAAACATAAAAATCCACGCTATTACCGATAGTAACTATAAAAAACAATTTGTTCGTTCTAAATTAGCAAGAGGTTCCGCTATTTCCAAAAAGTGCAACTCAAGATGTTCGGCAAAAACGCCTTGCAATAAACGATGTCAACAAAGTCGCGATAGATATCAATTGGAATTAGCAAAAAAGAAATATAAAAAAGATAATGTTAAAAAGTATACGACGTCGCAAATAAATCAGAGATATTATAGCGGACAAGTTAAAAATGGTAATTGTAACTCACGTTGTCAAGCGGCGAAAAAACGCTATCAAAAACAAAGAACT